>ERZ773037.1224-NODE-1224-length-13460-cov-8.233570_pt1 | contig 13460 bp, 7 predicted proteins | sample MGYA00511466_ERZ773037 | MGnify/ENA primary metagenome ERZ773037 (study PRJEB29015, sample SAMEA2738146) | human oral metagenome | biome: human oral; feature: human-associated habitat; material: saliva | place: China | collected 2202 ... | reverse complement strand
CTCGTAGGGCAGAACCTGAAGCAGCTGATCGGCGAGTCCACCCTCCACGGTGGGGCGCGGCTGAGTCAGGTGCGCGGCACGCACCGAATGCAGGCGGGCAAGCGCACTCTGCAGCACGAATGCCTCGCGGTAACGCATCTGCGCCTGCGCGGCACGCCAGGTGTCCTCCGAGTCGGGGGTGTGCAGGGCGCGGTACGTCCACTCCAGCGAGGGCACCTTGCGGGCGCGACGAATCGTGTAGGGTACCGGGTCTTCGAGTTCTTTGAGCGGCACCTTTTCGAGCAGCTGCGCCATGTAGCCGCTAATACGGTCGGTGGACAGCTTCGCGGGGGCGCGGTAGACGGGCACGGGGGCGGTGGCGGCGTCGGTGACGTCCGCGCCGGAGGCGTCCTTCGAGAGCAGGGCGTAGTGGGGGTTGGTGAGGGTGTATTCGCCGCGGTAGATGCCGACCCTGCCGGAGAACATCATGGTTTCGCCCTCGCGGATTTCGCGGGCGGCGGTCCAGGCGTTGAAGAAGGAGAGCTTCATCTGCGAGCCAATGAGCACGCCCGCGCCGGGGTTCGCCGTGCTGGGTGCGGGCACGCCAAAGAGGCCTCCCTGCGCGAAGCTATCCTGGGCGAAACTATCCTGGCCGTAGCTGTCTGCGTAGCCGCTATAGGAGGCGGGTTGCGCTCCCCTGCCCTGTGCCGGGTTCTGGGTAGCGGGATTCTGAGCGGAATGAGCGAGCGCGTTGATGCGCGGGTTGTGCATCCCGGTCGCCTGCCAGTTCTGCGCGGGCGCGCCGGATGCACCGGGGCGGTTAGCGCGCCCGGGCACCACGGATACAGGACCGCCAGCACCGAAGTCAGTAGTACCAAAACCAGCGGCACCAAAACCGGCGGGTGCCTCCTGCCCGGTGGCGTCAGAGAGCCGGTCGGTGATGGTCACTTCCGTGATTTTGCCGCGGCGCGCCGCCATGGTTCGGGTGCTCACGTGCACCACGCGGGCGATGATGGTGACGTCCTGACCCTCAACGAGTTCGGCGAAGGAGCTGAGCTCACCGCGCGGCAGGTATTTGCGCGGGAAGTATTCGAGCATCTGCCCGACGGTGTGCAGGTCCAGGTGCGTGGAGATTGCCTTGGCACTGGGCGCGGGAAGGTACTTTTTGAGCGGCGCATTTTCGATGCGGTCTTCGGAGGCGTAGCGCGCCAGAGCGCGGCTCTTAGCCTCCGCGGCAGCTGATGCGGGCTTCGTAGCTGCAACTTTCTCGGCCGCAACCTTCTCAGTAGCTGCCTTCTTCGCGGAAGCCTTATGTACAGGTTCCTTCTGTGCGGGAGCCTTCTTCACCGGGGTCTTCGGCGTGGGTGTTACCTTCTTGACAGCGGTTTTCGGTGCGGGGGTTTTCGGCGCAGCGGTTTTCGGCGCGGCGGCCTTGGAATCAGCGCCCTTCGTCACCGAGGCTTTGGAAGCGGGAGCTTTCTTTGCGGGAGTCTTCTTCGCTACGACCTTTGTGGAGGCCGGTTTTTTGGGTGCAGGCTTATCAGCTTCTACTTCGGGCGTGCTCTTCTTCGGAGCAGGCTTCTGCTCGGCCTCTTCGCTCGCTTTCGTGACCTTCTGCGGGCGCGCCGAAGTAGCCCGCGCGGCAGTTTCGCTCTCCTGCGGGCTCGGCTTGTTCTGAGCTAGTTCCTTCTGAACTGTTTTTTTCTGAGCTGGCTTCTTCTGAGTCGGATTCTTCCGCGCGGGTGCTTTCCGAGCCGGTTCCTTCGGCTGATGTGCTTCCGACTGTTGTGCTTCCGGCTGAGTTGCCTGCCGCGCCGCCAACGCAATATCGACCAGCTCGTAGATAGCGTCATCGGTCATGGTGTGCGCGGCGGGACCCAGCGAATGTTTGAGCGTCTTGAGCGCCTTACGGTAGGGTGCGCTGGCGCGCTGTGCTGCGCGTTCGCTCAGCTCGGCGCGGCTCACCTCGCCTCGGGCGTAGGCGGCAAGATCACGCACGGTCAGCTCGGCGGTGGTGCGGAGCTGCTCATCGCTCAGTAGCGGCGCATCCTGTGTTGCCTGCTGAGCTCGGGTCGCAGAACCGGCGCGGGAGGCAGGCGCAGAACCTACGGGCTCACCCTGCGCTGCCTCAACCTTCGCAGGCTTGGTCTGTGAAGCCTTGCTCTTCGTAGCCTCAGCCATTGCACTTTTAGCTGACGCAACTTTGACCGGCGCACTCTTGTTAGGCGCAGGCTCAGGAAGCCCCAAGTCCAGGGCTTCCTGCTGCGGGTTCACGGAACGTCGGGCAGGGCTCATGCGCCGCCCTCCGCACCGCACGCGTGGTCGGCGTGGTGGCCATCCGCGAGGGAGGAAATACGCTCATCCGACCACTGACCGTAACCCATAATCAGCTCGCGGACGGGGTCAATTTCGGGAACGTGCACGTGCAGCGCCCAGAGTCCAGCCGCCATGTCCAGGGGCGTAATGAGCAGACTGTCACCCATGGCTTCAAGTTCGGGGCGTAACTGCGCCAGGGCGAGGGGCTCGCAGGTCAGCGTGCCCATGAGCTCCCAGCCGCTCTGCCCCGCATGTTCTGCGTGCTCACCTTCTACATGCTCGGCGGGTTCAGAGCCCGCCCGCGCCGCATCCGCAGCTGAGGGCGCGCGGAGCATAGACTGCACCTGCGCCTCGTTCAGGGTTGCCCCCTCCCAGCGCGGGTTGGAGTGCACCACGGCAAGGTAGAAGCCGAGCGCGCCAGCATCCACGAAACCGGCAAGCTCGGGTGAGGGCGGGAACTGCGCGGTACGTTCCAGGGCGGCACGCATCAGCGCACGTCGGCGCTCTTTCAGCGCTTCGTCAGCAGCTTCTGAGTCCTGTGATGCATCGTAGTGTGCCTCCAGTCTAGCAAGCTCCACCATGACCGACAGCATCGTGGAGGGCACCATCTGCTCCCCCACACTGGCGCGAATACGCTCAGCCGCGAACGCCATCGCGCGCGCCTCCGCGTGGGCGTACTCCAGCTTCACTTCGCGATGCTTCGGCAGGGATCCGCGAGCAATAACGCGCTCGTAGTCTGCTTCCAGGGCGCGCACGAGCGGCAGCTCATCGGCTGCGTCACCGAGCTCCCGAGCGAGGTTTCCGGGCAGGAACCAGTAGCTGCGCACCGCCTCCAGCGCCCAGGCGCAGAGCAGGGTACCGGAGTTGCCGCGCGCCACGCGGGATGCGCGCATAATCGCGTGCTCGTAGATGCCGCCCAGCTGAATCCACAGGTGGGCGAGGGTTTCGGAGGCGCCCGCCGCCTCGGGCGCATACGCGTCTTCTTCGCCAGACAGCTCCCCGTTGGGAAGAACCTGCTCCATGCCCCGCTCGAACTCTTCGGTCAGGGTCAGCAGGGTGTGGGCGATATTGGAGCCGGTGTCCTTATCGGGCACGGGGAACCCGTTGAGTTCGTTGAGCGCCTCGCGGTAGCGTTCGATGGTGGTGCGGGCGGCGGTGGACCACGCTACGCCGAAGCGGTAGGCGCGCACGCAGGCGCGGCGGTAGATCTCGCGTTCTTCGGTGCGCTGGTTCTGTTCTGCGTTCACGCTACCCTCCCTATCAGTTTCGCGTGGTTCTCGGCTAGTTTCCGACTGATTTCCCGGTCAGTTCCCGACTGATGTCTCAGCGCCCGCGGTGCAGGCAGAATCCAGCCTATTTCGTACTTCTATTCTAAGCAATTTCGGTTAAATGTACGGTATTGCCCACCGCCCATCCCGCGGGCTGAAAACACGGACGGAACACAAACCGCACGCACCTCGCAGCACTCGGTGACTTGCGGCGCCCGCACCTTGCGGCGCTCGGTCAAGCTTCTACGCGGACGCTCCGTAGTGTTCCCAGCCCATGCCATCCAGGGAGCGGCCGTCCATCACGACCGCCGCGCCGGTCACCGCATTGTGGCGGCGTTCGGCACCATAGAGCTCGGCGCTCAGACCGCGCTCCGGGGCGTCCGCCACGCAGGTTCCCAGGGGCACAAACTCTTCGGGTACCTCACCGGGGAAGGTCGCCAGCAGGCCGTGGTCTTCTCCGCCAACCAGCACGAAGGTGCGCGCCAGGGATGCGGGGCTCTCCCCCGCCTCGTTGCGCTCGCCAATCGCCAACAGCAGGCGCGCCAGCGGTAGCAGCGGCTCGGCGAACGCATCCACGGCGGCACGGTCGAGGCGCATCTGCACCCCGGAGGCGGCGGCAACTCGTCCGGCGTCCTTGACGAGTCCGTCGGAAAGATCCAGCATGGAGCTTGCCTGATGCTGGCGTGCCACCTCTCCGGCGGGGATGGGACTGAGCGGGTGGTGCTGCGATGCGACGGCGCGCTCGCAGACCGCGAGCATCTGCGCGGCGTCTTCGGGGGTGAGAGTGCGGGCAAGCTCGATGAGTCCTTCGGGAAGAGCAGCAAGTGCAGCCGAACCTTCAGCCTGCTTCTCAGTGTGCTTTTGAGCCCACGCTTGAGCCACCGCACTCAGTGCCACCTCAGCATCCTGACCTGCAACAATGGCACATAGCAGTGCCGTAGCGGGTAGGGAAAGGGGGTTGAGCAGCAGACGCAGACCGGCATCGGACCAGGCGGTACGTCCCGCCAGGGCGATAGTGTCACCGGGTCGCGCACCGGAGCGCAGCACGGCATGATCCGTGTAGCCGAGGGCGGTAACAGTCACCGACATTTCGGTGGAGTCGCCAATATCGCCGCCGCCAATCACGCATTCGGTGGCTCCGCAGACGTTGATTCCGTCCACAATGCCGTGGGCAAAGCCGTCAATCCAGCCGTAAGGAGTGCTACCGGGCAGGCTCAGGGAGATGAAAAGGCTCGCCGGGCGTGCACTCATGGCGGCGACGTCGGCAAGGTTCTGGGTCGCTGCTTTGCGCCCCACATCGTAGCCGCTACTGCGGGCGGGTTCCAGAATGAACTCACCGCCCTCACCCGCACGTGCAATACCGCCGGGCCACAGGTTCATGAAGTCCTGGTCCTCAACGAGAGTGTCGGTGGTGACCACGGTACGCTGACCGGGCGCGGGCGCGGCGAGGACGGCACAGTCGTCACCGGGACCCACATCGAGGGGCTCAATGTGCCCCGCCTGACGTGCCGTTGCGGCAACCCGCTCATTGTGGGCGTTGATAATCGGCATGAAAGCGCGCAGAACGCGGGACTCCCCCAGCTTTGAGAGAGGTGTCTCTCGCATGGGGTTGTCCCGCGTTTCGCTAAAAGTCTGAGGATTCACATCCTCTATTATCGCGTATTCTTACGCGTTATGTTCGCCTTATGCTCCGCGGCTGAAGTAGCGGATCGCCAGAGCAATCAGCACCAGACCGATGAGCGAGAAGAGAATCAGCGGTGCAATGCCGGAAAGTCCGGAATCGTCCGCATCCGCATTCTTCACGGCCTGCTCCTGAGCGGCGTTCGCACCATCAGCCTTTGTCACACTCTTTGCGGAGCGGCTGGCGCTAGCCGAGGTGGAGGAGCTGGGCGACTTCGAAGCCGATACCGAGCTTGAGGAGCTCGAGGGGCTTACCTCCTGGGAGTGGTCCTCTTCGGTCTTATTGCGCGAGAGGTATCCAGCAACCCAGTCTGCCGCACCCGGGATGGAGTCATTCGAGCCGTTATTGGCTGCGATTCGTCCGAGGGTGGTGCCGCCAGAACGCAACGGATCGTCTTCATTGTCATCAAGCCTGTCATTCGGTGCCTTGGTGCTCGGTGAAGAGCTTGAAGATCCCGAAGAGGAGCTTGAGGACTCAGAGGAGCCACCCGGTCGCGGAAGCTCGATGGAGATGACGACATCTTCCCCTGAGGTTTCCTGACGGTTTCCAGGGACGGTCACCGGGTTGTTCGCCGGAGGAATCGGGGCAACAGGCTCAGTCTCAATCGGGGTAACGATCTTGGCGTCTGAGCTGTCCTTGGTGTCCTCTACCGGAGCTACGGGAACTACCGGAATCACGGGGATTTCTGCATCCTTAGTGGGTTCCTTGGAGGGTTCCTGAGTCGGCGCGGGCACTACCGGAGCCTGAGTCGGCTCCTCGGAGGGTGCTTTGCTCGGCTCCTGAGTCGGCTCCTGAGTCGGCTCGGGAGTTACATCCTTGGTCGGCTCGGGAGTGGGCTCCGGATTCGGTTCCGGGGTTACGTCCTTGGTCGGCTCGGGAGTGGGTTCCGGAGTAGGCTCCGGTTCCGGGGTGGGCTCAGGATTCGGCTCAGGAGTGGGCTCCGGGGTCGGTTCAGGAGTCGGATCCTGAGTAGGTTCCGGAGTAGGCTCAGGGGTTACATCCTTGGTCGGCTCAGGGGTAGGCTCCGGAGTAGGCTCAGCCGTAGGCGCCGGGGTCGGATCCTGAGTAGGTTCCGGAGTAGGCTCAGGGGTTACATCCTTGGTCGGCTCAGGGGTAGGCTCAGCCGTAGGCGCCGGGGTCGGATCCTGAGTCGGTTCGGGGGTTACATCCTTAGTGGGCTCAGCGGTAGGCTCCGCGGTGGGAGCTGCGCTGGGCTCGGCAGTGGGCTGCGCAGTAACATCCGGAGTGGGCGTCGCATCCTTAGAGGGCTCTACGCTAGGACTCGCCGTAGCGGTAGCACTCGCAGAAGCGGAAGGCTCAGCAGTGGGCTGCGCAGTAACATCCGGAGTAGGTGTCGCATCCGGAGTGGGAGTAGCGCTCGCAGAAGGCTCAGCACTGGCGGTGGGCTGAGAACTCGAAGAAGCGCTAGGCTGAGCGGTGGGCTCTGCCTGCGCGTTGTCAGTCTTGTTATCCCCCTGTGCGGTGGGCCATGCGCTCACGGTAGCGAGCGTAGGTACTGCCGTCTGAGAGGAAGATGCCGCGGTCGCGGCGGGGTCCAGGGTTTGTTCTGCGGTGCCGACAGGGTTCGGCGGAAGCTGTGACGCTGCCTCCTGCACATCTTGAGCAAATGAGGCTACGTATGGGCTTCCGGAAGCAACCAGTGCTGTCGCCAGACTCGCAGAGACCACCTTACGGTTTCGTTTTCCCAAAAGGTTGTCCTTGACTTTCTAATACGTTGTGAGTGAATAGATACCCAATCGCTAGGGCAGATTGGATATGCCTTCGTCTATTCTACCGAATCGGCTTTTTCTTCATTACTCATTTTAGCGCTTTCATACCAATCTTTGAGCTTCACGATGTGCAAAGACTATCAACAACACCTTTTCATCACTCAGAAGCATCATTTCATGCACTTATGAGCAGAATTACGTTTCACCTTATCAACACCGCTTTAAAACTTGCACTCCCCCATTCAAGTAGCTCTAAGGCAGGTGCAAGTGATTTTTCTCATGAGTGAATCTAGAGCGATTCTCATCAGCATATCTGCGGAAAATACGTACCAATTCCCCGTTTTCCCCAGCGATCAACTTACCAGCCGCGCAAAAAAGCGCCCCGGTACAGACTCTCAAGAATCCGCACCGAGGCGCCTTACAGCAGGGACACTCCCCCACTGCTACGTATTCAAAAACTAGCGCAGACCTAAGACCTAGCGCAGACCCAGGGGGCGTTCCATCGCCAGGGTCAGCAGCTCGCTAATCAGATCGGTGTAGGAAATACCGGTGTTCTCCCACATGGTCTTGTACATCGAAATCGGGGTGAAGCCGGGCATGGTGTTCACCTCGTTGATGACCAGGCGGCCATCCTCGGTGTAGAAGAAGTCTGCACGCGACAGACCCTCGCCATCCAGCGCAAGGAACGCCTTCACAGCCAGCTCGCGCAGACGATCCTGCACGTCCTGCGGCAGGTTCGCCGGGCACACGGTCACAGCGGACGACTCAGAAACATACTTCGCCTCAAAGTCGTAGAAGCCGTGGTCCTCATCCACAACCTCAATTTCGCCGGGGTAGGACGCGCGGGGCATCTCGCCGTGGTGGCCGTCGAGCACAGCGCACTCAATTTCGCGGCCCACAATACCGGCCTCAATAATGATCTTCGGGTCGTGGCGGCGCGCCTCTTCAATCGCGGGCACGAGCTCCTCCACCGAATCCACCTTGGTAATACCGAAGGAAGAACCTGCGCGGGTCGGCTTCACGAACAGGGGGAAGCCCAGCTTCAGCACGCGCTCCAGAATCTGCTCGCGGTCCTCGTGCTCCCACTGGCGGTTGGTGACAACCTCGTAGGGGCCGACCTCCAGGCCAGCGGATTCGAAAGCAACCTTCATGAAGTGCTTGTCCATACCCACAGCGGATGCGGTCACGCCGCAACCCACATAGTGCAGGTCAGCCATTTCCAGCAGACCCTGCACGGTGCCGTCCTCGCCGAAGGGGCCGTGCAGCAGCGGGAACACAACGTCCACCGGCGCGGTGCGGGTAACGTTACCCTCAACATCCACCAGGGTCAGGCGGGAATCGCCGGCACCCATCGGCAGGAACACCTGATGGGTGCCCTCGGGGAACTCTGCGGTACCGCGAGTGCCAGCGGTCAGCTCGGCGAGCTGCTGCTCGTCGGTCAGGTACCAGCGGCCGTCACGGGTAATGCCGATAGTGATGACGTCGTAGGCGGTGCGGTCAATAGCGCCCAGAACGCCGGCAGCGGTAATGAGCGAAATCGGGTGCTCGGAGGAGCGGCCACCGCACAGCAGGGCGACGGTCTTCTTCTCGGTCATATATTTCTCCTAGTCAATGTTCCCCTACCCTCAGGTCCGGAAGGTGGAACGGCAATGCGTCAATAATCCTAACGCACGAATACCGTCGCGGTCACTGATACGTTTCTCACGCACCGGCTCTTCGCAACGGTATCCGTCCTCGGATGTCTACATTCAATCTTCTTCTAGTATGTCCTGGCACACACCACTAATCAAGGGTTGCCAGCACACCAGAAAGCTTCAAAACCTAGTGGCCCTCATGCTTGAGGCGGCGACCCAGCAACTGAGGCGCCAAATCCTCAATGCCAATACGGCCCGAAAGCACAGCCACAACAGCCTCAACAATGGGCATCTCCACGCCGTGACGACGAGCCAACTCAGCCACCACCGGCGCCGACTTAATCGACTCAGCAGTCTGGCTCATGTGCTCATGCAGGCGGTCAGGGGTAATACCCTGCGCCAGCAGACGGCCCGCCGTGTGGTTACGAGACAGCGGCGAAGAGCAGGTCGCAATCAAGTCGCCCATACCGGCAAGACCGCTCATCGTCGCAGCCTCGCCACCCAACGCCACCGCCAGACGGGTAATCTCCGCCAGGCCGCGAGTCATAATGGACGCCTTCGAGTTATCGCCGTAATTGCGGCCCTCACAAATACCCACGCAGAGGGCAATCACGTTCTTCACCAGGCCGCCAATTTCGGTACCCACCACATCCGTGTTGGTGTACGGGCGGAAGTACGCGCACGCAATCGCGTGAGCAACAGACTCAGCTACCGGCAGGGTACGAGCCGCAACCACGGAGGCGGTAGGCTCCTCCCCCATGATTTCCTTCGCCAGGTTCGGGCCCGACAGCACGCACACGCGGTGCGGAATATGACCGATTGCGCGCACATCAGCACCGCGCAGAGCCATAGCCTCTTCCAGTTCCTCGGTAATGACCTGCGACATGCGCAGACCCGTACCGGTTTCCAGGCCCTTCGCCAAAGACACCAGCATGGCATTCGGCTCAATGTAGCGGGCGAAGCTCTGCAACTGCGAACGCAGAACCTGCGCGGGCAGGGCAAGAACCACAATATCGGCGCCGGTCAGCGCGGCGGGGGCATCCGCCGTGAAGTGCATGTTGTCCGGCAGCTTCATTCCCGGAAAATAGCGGGCATTCTCGCGAGTGCGCTCGCACTCAGCCATCACCTGCTCATCACGACCGATGAGGGTCACGCGAGTGTCATCGCCGCGCTCGCGGGCAGCATCCGCCGCAATCTTAGCGAAAGCGGTGCCCCAGCTACCGGCGCCGAGCACCGCAATAGACTGTACGGTTGCCGGAGGGGTAAATTCAGGGCTTGCTGCGGGGGTGCGTCCAAAGAAGGTCACGAAAACACCATCTTCCTTGTGAGGTCCTTGGATGAGGTCCTTGGGTGAACCCCCTAATAGGCGCCCGGTCGGGTACCTATCAGGGGCTCTCAATGGTTCCCAGCGGGAATACTACTTTTCGTCCGGTTCGCCGAGCGCGCCACCAACCGGACCGGAGGGAGTGCCGGGAGCTTCACGACGCTTAGTGCGCGGGTTCCAACGACCCTCAGGAGCCTTCTCGCCGCGGATCTTCTCCAGCTCGGCGGTAATAGCATCCAGCATGGCGTCGGTGACCACGCCCAATTCGGTGCGGGTGTGCTTAGCCTCGGGGCTGGCGTCCTCAACGAGGGAGGCAATGTCCAGTGCCTTACCGACCTTCACGCGGACGGTCTTGCGCGGGAACAGCGAAATCTTACGCTTCTCCTTGATGCGGCCGTCCTCGCCGGCCTCATCCACGTAACCGAGAATCTGCTCGTCACCCCAGTGCGCCACCGGGAAGACGGGCGCACCGGTCGCAAGAGCCAGACGAGCCGCGCCGGTACGCGCCTGCATGGGCCACAACTGCGGATCGTGGGTGGTGGTGCCCTCCGGGAAAATCACGACGGCACCGCCAGCCTCAACAATCTTGCGGGCAGTAATCAGGGACTTACGCGCATCCACCGAACCGCGAACCACAGGAATATGCGCGAGCTTGCGCATAATGTAGCCGAGCACGGGTGCGCGGAAGAGCGAATCCTTCGCCAAGAAGCGCGGCAGGGCGCCCTCAACGAAAGCAGGGAAAGCCACGGTCACCGGGTCAAGCTCGGTGGTGTGGTTAGCCACGATAATGTACCCGCCGCTCTTGGGCAGGTTCTCACGGCCGGTAACCTCAACGCGTGCGATGAGCTTGTACAGCCCGCGCGCAGCGTTACCGAGCACCTTGTACAGAGCGTCACCGGAGGCGGTGGGCTCAATCTCAGGCAGAGCCTGCTTTCCCTGCTGTCCGCTCACTAGTCCTGAACCTCAACTTCCTCGGGCTCAACAACGACGATTGCCGCATCGGGCTTGGGAGTCTTCGACGCCTTGCGTGCCAGCACCTCAAAGTTGGCACCCAGGCCCTTGAGCTTCTCCTCGAAGTTCTCGTAGCCGCGAGCAATCAGCTCAACACCGCTCACGTGAGAGGTGCCCTTAGCCGCCAGAGCAGCAATGATGTGGGAGAAGCCGCCGCGCAGGTCCGGAACCTCAATGTCGGCACCGGTCAGCGGGGTGGGGCCAGAAATAATAGCGGAGTGGCCGTAACCCTTACCCTCAAAACGGCAGGGTGCACCGCCCACGCAGTCACGCATGACGACAATATCTGCACCCATCTGCTTCAGCGCGTTGGTGAAGCCGAAACGCTCCTCGTACACGGTCTCGTGCACAATGGACGCGCCCTTAGCCTGGGTCAGCGCCACAACGAGGGGCTGCTGCCAGTCGGTCATGAAGCCGGGGTGCACGTTGGTCTCAAAGACGATGGGCTTCAGCTGAGCACCGGGGGTGCGCTGAGCCGGGTGGGTGAAGCGGATACCCTCGGCGGTCACCTCGTACAGGCCGCCCATCTTGCGGAACTGGTTCAGGAACGCGGTCATATCCTTCTGAGCTGCGCCGCGCACGAAAATATCGCCGCCGGTAGCCAGAGCCGCAGAAGCCCAGGACGCGGACTCATTACGGTCGGGCAGGGACGCGTGATCGTAGCCGGTCAGCTCGTCCACGCCCTCAATGACAATGGTGCGGTCCTCGTTGATGAAGATGATGGCACCCATCTTCTGCAGAACAGCAATCAGGTCAATAATTTCGGGCTCAATCGCTGCGTTGCGCAGGACGGTCTTGCCCTTAGCGCGCACACCGGTGAGCAGAACCTGCTCGGTAGCGCCCACGGAGGGGTAGTCCAGCACAATCTCTGCACCCTTCAGACCCTCTTCGGGAACGATCAGGGTGGTGCCGGTTTCGTCGTCCTTCTCAACGACTGCGCCGAACTTGCGCAGTGCAGACATATGGTAGTCGATGGGGCGGTCACCGATCTTGCAACCACCCAGGTTGGGGATGCGTGCGGTACCGAGGGTGTGCAGCAACGGGCCCACCATCAGAATCGGGATACGAGAGTTACCGCCGAAGAGCTGAATCTCCTCTGCGTTCTTTGCAGCGGTGGTTGCATCCTGTGCGGGGTTGAGGGTCAGAACACCAGCTTCGCGGTCGTAGTCGACCTTTGCGCCGTGCAGCTCCACGAGGGTGGTAACGATTTCGACATCGCTCAGGTCAGGGACGTTACGCAGGGTCGAGGGGGTCGAACCGTGCAGTGCTGCGACCATCGCCTTGGGCACCAGGTTCTTGGCGCCTCGAACGTGGACCTCACCAACGAGCGGAGTGCCACCTTCAATGCGAAGCTTGCTGATGTTCTCAGTCATTAAAAATCCTTTGTGGAGTCGGCTGGTTTAGGCCGAACTTTAACAGTGTGCCGATACGCCGCGTTCTCATACGCTCATACGTGCCGTGCCCTCTGCCGGTAGCAGGGTGAAACGGGCGCATATATTCATCATTATTCTAAGCCCTGCGTAAAGGTGCTCCAAACGCCGAAGAGCCTTTGGAACTCGTGACTGAGATTTTGCTCTGTTGTATGTGTGATAAACCGCTCTGACCCCTCCAGATTCAGAGCTAGAAAAAACAAAAAGATACACAAACATTCACACTAATGCAAACATTTTCTGGTTCTTCACCGAAATTTGACGCCAGTTTCGTCTTTTTGACGCACGAATTTGAACTTGAGAGTAACCTCACCCCTACAATAACGTGCACACTCGTGCCCGCTGAACGGCGCCTCCACTCTCTAGGGGAGCCAACCGGCTCTCAACTGCGGCATCGGCGCCGGCATTGCCGTTACTCCATGCAGTACGGAGCCTCACGGCAGGGAACGGGCGTGTATTCACTGCATAAACCCTGCGATGACGCCCAACCACAACGGTTCGGCTTCCTGCTTCACTTCAACTTCAAAAATTCACCTCAACATCACCGTAAATATTCGAAAGTCAACTAAAAACCAGGGCACATCGCAACCAACCACAGGTTATTTCGCGGCTGCATCCGCGAAACAACCGGAGGACCCAATATGACACATCACAACACTGCATCACGCATTTCACGCCGCCGCCTCGTACAGGGTGCGGCATGGAGCGCCCCCGTTATCATCGCCAGCGCAACCGTCCCTGCATGGGCGGCAAGCGGCGAGCCCACCTGCTCCCCCGCCCTGACCCTCAAGCCGACCGCAACCGGCTTCGACGACAAGGCTGGTGCATACACCGAATGGCTCGTTCCCGAAGGCGTTGGACGAGTCCGCTTCGACCTCGTGGGAGGTGCCGGCGGTGCTGCTTCTTCCTTCACCCCCAGCTACCTGACCGACGTCACGAACGCATCCCTGGCTGGCGGCGGTGCCGGCGCGAAGCTCAGCGGCGTTCTGGCGGTCAAGTCCGGCGATATCCTGCGCGTCTGGGCGGGTAACGGCGGTGTCGGTTCGGCGTCCGGCGCGAAGCCCGCACTCGGCGGCGAAGGCTACGC
>ERZ773037.1220-NODE-1220-length-13500-cov-6.953142_pt1 | contig 13500 bp, 18 predicted proteins | sample MGYA00511466_ERZ773037 | MGnify/ENA primary metagenome ERZ773037 (study PRJEB29015, sample SAMEA2738146) | human oral metagenome | biome: human oral; feature: human-associated habitat; material: saliva | place: China | collected 2202 ... | reverse complement strand
GCACGCTCAGCGCGCTCCACCGCAGTCGCTGCGGTCTCCTCCTCGGCGCGGGCCTTCGCGAGCGCCGAGGAAGACTTCTCCACCTTGGCGTGCGCTTCCTGCAGGGCTGCCCCAGCCTGCGCGGCCTCCTGACGAAGGCGCGCCGTTGACTTGCCCAGAGGATCGGCGATCGCGTTAACGAGGTCCTTGCCAGACTCGGAGACCTTCTCCTTGAATTTCTCCGCGTACTTCTTTCCCGCATCGCCAGCCACCTGCGGGAGCTGCGTGGCCGTCGCATTCTCGATGCTCTTAAAGAACCCCCGCATCGAGGGAACCACATCGACATAGACAGTGCCTGCCTGATACACGCCAGCCACGCAGACCTCCTACAGGTAGATATTCAGGTTTCTTGGGGACTCCACCCCGGCATGAGAGCCGCGAGCGCCTGGTGGGCGCTGCGGTCTCGGACGCTCGTGCGCGCGTCCTCGAGTGCGATCGCGGTGAGGCTCTCGGGCCGTGGGTAGGTTTCTTTTCCTCCGAAGGCCGAGACCAGCAGGTCGAAGATGTCCTGCAGGACTCTGACCTCGGGGGTTTGTGTTCGGAGCTGTGCCTCGGTGTCGTCGTCGTCGGGCGCTTCGGCGATCGCCATTGCCGTTTCGATTGCGACCTCTGGGTCGTTGAGAATCGCTGCGACGGTTCGGCTCGTCGAGGGCAGCTCGTCGATGAGCGTCAGCAGGAATCGATATCGGCGAGCGCGGAACAGGCTGTATGCGTCCCAGCCCTGCTCCGCGAGGTCCGCAACGATCTGCCTCTCGTACCGTGTCAGGCGGTCGTAGAGGCGCGCCCTTCCCCCAGGGACCCGAGCGATGCCTCATAGTGAGTAGACGCCTGTCGCAGGAGGAGCAGCATCTGACGCAGCGTCAGATGCTTGGTAACGAATGCGGCGTCTTCCTCCGAGAGCCACTTGTTGATAACCTCGGTGGCGCGCTTGCCGCCGCCAAGGTCGAGGAGGAGGTCTTCGCCGGCCTCGGGGCTCAGGCCCAGGGGGTCCGGGAAGGTCACGATGCGATTGTTGAGCCCGAAGGTGAACGGGGTGGCCTCTGCTGCGCCGTCGAGGTTGTTGAGGGCGGCTAGGGTCAGGGTGGGGGTGATCTTGTCTGCCATTGGTGTTCTCCTAGTTGGTATTTGTCAGTTGTCGCGGCGCTGGGTGCTGGCGGGCGGGGCAGGCAGCGTCGGTGCGTCCGCTTCCTGCTCGTCGGGCTGGGCTTCTGTCCATCCCTGTGCGCGCAGAGTGTTTGCGTCGGCTGCGTCGTTGGTGACTCGCGTGAGTACGAGGTCGTTCCCGTCGTCCGTCTTGATCGTCTTCGTGAAGGTCAGCTGGTCCATGGTTGTCCTATCGACTGTGTTCTCCTGGGGTTGGTAGCGGGCAGAGGCCGGAGGGAGAACATCCCCGGCCCCCGCCCGCAGTATGTGTCAGACGCTGAAGCCCGTGATGTCACGGTGCTTGAGCATCGCCGAGCCGCCGTAGTAATTACGGCAGGCGGTGCCTGCGGTCTCATCAGCGAATGCCTTGAATTCGAGGTCGCCAGTAATCGGGTCCGTCGCCTTGAGCCCGATCGTCGGCATTGAGACGAGCTTGGCGCGCGTGAAGCACCAGCCCATCAGCCACTCGTCATCAGCAGGGCCGTCGGCGGCGACGAGCAGCAGACGCTTCTCCGGGATGGAGGGAAGAAGCGGATCGTCGAAAACGACTTCTCCCGTGGTCGCGTTCGCCTTGACCTGCGAGAGGTCAATGCCGTGGGTCAGGCTCAGCATCTCCTTGCGGAACAGCTCGAAGATGTTGAGCTTGATCGTCTTGGTTGCCTTGGTCAGGTCAGAGCGCACAGGCTCTGCGTAGCCCAGACCATCGACGTCGTCGACGGACACATCGGGCGTGATCTCCCCGCCATCGGTCGTGAAGATTCCCAGCGGAGTCCAGTCCGCGGGGAGTTCCTTCATCGCGCCGCTTGCGCCCGTCAGCGCGTCCGGGACAGCGGTCGTGATCGGCGCAACGAACGCCAGAACGTTGAGCGCCTTGCGCACGTTCTTCGCCTTGTTGTGCTTCTTCTTCAGCGCTTCAATGGTCGTCGTATCGGCCATATCGGTTTCCCTTCCAGATCAGATTGGTTAGTCGGTGGGACGTTGAATGACTTCCACGCTGAGGCCCACCACCTCAACGACGCCATAAGCGGCGCGCACCCCCAGGCGAGACGGCACAGACGCCTCATCCACCCACCCAGAAGCCCCCACCACAGGACGAACTGACAGAGCATCCACAACCTCATCCGCGAGCGCCTCCGCGCCGACGATGCCCGGCCCTGTGGGGGTCTTGGCGTACACGTCGACAACGACGGAGGTGATGCGCTCGTACTCGAGGTCCTGGGATTGGGTCGCGTAGACATGCACAAGCGGCATCGGCCACGTGTCCGGGAGGCTGCCCTCCTGGATCACCCGTACTGTCTGCGCCCCCGTTGCTGAGGCGATCGCATCTCGTAGCACCTGGACTGGGTCCGTGTACTTCATGACCGGCCTCCTCGTCGTGCGCGCTTGGAGCCCGCAAGCTTGCCGAGCGTGTGATGTCCGGGGACGCGGTGCCCGTCTCTGGCGAAGTGCCCGAACTCGACAGGCACGGCGTGTGGGGCATCGTTGACGACGCGGCCGACAGCTCTGCGAGACGATCCGTTTCGGCGTGTCTTCACAGTTGCCGTGACAGCCTCGACCCTGTACGCGTCGGTGAGTACGCGGTCCCTTTTCGGGGCCGCTGCTGCCGCCGCCGCACGCAGCGATTCGGCTTCGCTGAGCATTGCTTCACTGATCGACGCGGACTGTAGAAGTGCCTCGATCGAGGCCGAGCTGACCACGAACTTGACTGCCACGTGTCACCTCCGAGAGATCACGACAGCCGTGCCGCGCGGCCACGGCGAGGATGGCTCCTCAACCCTCCACGTCCCACCGAGAGGATGCTCAGCCGGAACACGGATGGCATCCCCGACGCTCAGCGCTATCCCCCTCGGGAGGTAGAGTGTCGCGGTCTCGTCGGCCCGCTCAGAGGCTGCCTGATCGAGCAAACCCGGCACAGTGAACTGTCCCGGCGCGATCAGGCAGCCCCCGATGATGCGCGGCTTCGATTCCTCGACGAGGTAGCCGTCCCCGTCACGATGGACGGCCCCTTCTACCTGAATCGGGGTCTTCCATTCCTCCATCACGTCAGGCCCCTCCCATCACCCAGACATGCCCAGCGCGGCGCGGACGGTACGCATCCGCGAGCGCCTGGTCGTCTGGGGAAAGGATGGCTTGTCCGCCCACTGCCCATGTCGCGTACTGGCGGGACTGCGTGAACGGTCCCGTCGTCTCGGTCATTTGGGTTGCCCCTTGAGCGGCGGCGTCGGGAATGAGGAGGATACGTCGCACGCTGTCTGCGAGCTGTAGCCGTACCGCTGCAGGGACCTCGGAGAGGCCTGCCGTGTAGGTGACGACCACAAACTCACTTGCGAGCGATGAGACTTGTATGAAGCCGTGCCTGACGGTGTAGGGGATCGCCTGTCCGTCGTCGGTCGTGACAGCCTCGACGGAGATGAGCGGCGCCCGTGTGGGGACGACTCGTCCGCCCGCGTCGACCTTCAGGCGGTGCGTGTACTGCTCGACGGTGAACGTCTGGCGTGCGCGCGCCTTGAAGGCCTCGGCGAGCTTGTCAGCGATGAACGTTGCCCGCGCCGACTCCGAGTCTGTGAGGGGACGGCCGAGAGCGGCCTCGATGTCCTCGACAGTTACCAGCGGAACAGGCATCGTCCCTCCTACTTCTTGGACTTCTTCGAGGTCTCCTCAGCAGTGTCGCCCTCGTCGGCCGGCACGTCTTCACTGGAAGGCGAGGCCTCATCGGAGGTGGTCTCCTCGAGGATGCCTGCCGTGATCATTGCCGTGGCGACCTCGTCCGCGAGCTCGAACGTGATCCCGTTTTCTCCCCTAACGCGCATCATGCCGCCTTGAAGACCTGGATCGCCTTCGGGCGCAGGACCGCGCCGCCGTAGACGTGCAGACCGCGAACACGGTCCGCGAAGGTCTGCTCCGCGCGCATCGACTCGGTCTTCTCGACCTGCGACACATACGCCACCGAGGGCTTGTGGAAGGCAACGGCCAACGGCTTCGTGTTATCGAGCCAGGGGCTCGTGACCACGTCGAAGCCCAGGAGACGACCGATCGTCGCCTCGCGGAGGCCATCCGTCATGTTCGACTTGTCGAAGCTGGTGAGCTTCGAACCGTCAGAGAGGAGGAACTCCTCGAACGCCGCGTTGATCAGGAGGACGCGGTCCATGGCGGGGACCTTCTCGGCCGAGAGCTTGCCGCGCAGCTTCAGGATCGCGGCGTATGCCGTCTCCCAGTTCGTCGGGTTCGCGATGCCTGTCACCGCCGTGCCCCGGGAGGTAAGCATTGCGGTCAGGAAGGTCTCCGCGTCTTCAACGAGTGCCGCCGCCGCCGACTTGGTGTAGGCGTCGAGAGACTGGTTCGCCTGCGCGGCGTCGATGTCATCAACCAGGAAGTCGAAGCTCTTCTCCTGGTCAATGGTGATCTCGATGCCCGTGGACTCCACGGCATCGGGGACGGTCGTGCGCGGCACCTTAGCGCCGCCGGACGCAGTCACCGCGCCGGTCTTGTAGTCCTTCACCTTCACATCGACGATGCCGGGGATGTGAATCTTCGAGCCCGCGGTGAAGTCCTTCTCGTACTCGCGGTTGGCCATCCCGACGAGCACCGTGTCACGGCGGAAGTTCTCGAGGATGCTGGCCGACCACAGTTCCGGAATGAAATGCGTGAGAGTCATTGTGTGTCCTTTCTCGGCTCGCTTATGCGATGCCCATGATGTTGTTCAGTTGCCCGTCCTGACGGGCCTTGATGATCTCTGCGGGAGACATCTTCTTGAGGTCTTCCCTGGTGAGCTGTCTGGCAGCCCTGATCTCGTCACCACGAACCCCCGCATCCGTCGCGGGAGCACCCTTGGGGACCTGCGCGCCGCGCCACGCCAGGAGACGCTCAGCAGATGCCCTCAGCTCCTCCTCTGACGAGCCAGACAGCAGGTCCGCGTCCACGCCAGTCGCCGCCGCGACCTTAGCGCGCAGCGCCTCGGCCTCCATCGCCGCAGCTCGCGCCTCAGCCTTCGCCGCCGCTTCCTGCGCCTTCTGCAGCTCAGACTTGCCCTGCTCCTGAGCCTCGTCATAGAGCCTCGCCTTTTCGGCGTTCTCCTTCATCCGAGACTCATTCTTGCGGGACAATTCCTTCCACTTCCGTGCCTCAGCCTCCCAGTCAACCTGCTGGGCCGTCTCCTCAGCAGCAGCTGCAGGGGCATCCTGCGCGGCCGGCACGTCCCCGCCCGTTTCTGCGGCCGGGGCGTCGACGAAGCGAAGGTATGGACGGTGCTTCAGGTGGTTCTTCATGGTGATTTCCTCCCATTCCGGGTACACGAAAGCCCCCACACCGTTACGGCTGGGGGCTGGTTGGGTATCAAAAAACCGACCCAGGCATTACGTCCGAGGTCGGCTAGTTTGAGCATTATGTGAAAAGGACACCTGGGCTGCCCGAAGGGGCTGCCGGGATGTCCTCACCGCTAGGATAACACACTCACGGAATGTGGACAATATTTCCTGCGTGATCTATGACAATCACTTGGGTAAGATGGCGACCCTGCATACCTTGCCGGACATCCCGGATCGATTTCTTATCGTCGAGTTCGCTACGGCGTAGATCGAGGACCAGGCGTTCAGTCTGTTTCCCCGCTCGTTTCATCTGCGAATCGACGGTGTTCTTGCCTTGCCCCGTGGGCGCTTTGAGCTCCCAGACCTGCTGATTCATTTCCACGTCTGGGTTCTTCACACCTTCTTCGCGCGAATCTATGCGGAACAGCACGTCCACTCCCTCTTCCGCCAGGCGCAGCGCCGTGAGCACCTCATGCTCACCGGGCGCGTCTCTGACCGAAACTGCCGGGATGAACACCCGCCCGTCTCCGTGAGTTGGGTATTTGAATTCACCGGGAATGCCTGTTACGTCCCCACCCTCGTACTGAAGCGTCTTGTGCCACTTTTCGGCAGGGACACTCATCAGGCGCTTCAACCGATCGGAATCGTCCGGCGGCTGGGCCGTGGCCTTCTTCGGGGGCTTGGGAGGCTTAGGCGGCTCAGCCCCACCCGCCTTGGTCTTAGGCTTCGCCTTGGGCTGCGCCCACGACAACGTTGGCCCGTACTCCCCATGCTCACTGACCGTCAAGAGCTTCCGATAATCCGGTGTACGCCCGCCACGGTCCGAGACACCGAGACGGTCAGCCGTGATCTGGTGGACTTGTTCGAGCAAGTCCTCGTCAATCACCTGATTCACCGCCAGGCCCGGAGGAAGAGGCTGCACCCCACAGTCGCACCCCGGGTGAATCGGCATCAAGTCATCCCGGTAATAGCGCTGCGTCGACGCAACCACACACAGGGCGCAATTCTCACGCCCAGTGAGCACACGCCGATAGAACTGCCCCTCCGCCGGGTAGCCCCGCATCGACTGACGAGACGCATGCACCTTCGCCAGCTGCATGTCCCCACCGATCAACTGCGTGAGCCGCAGCCGCCCCTCAGCCGCAGCCTGCGGCAGAGGCTTACCAGCCGCGAGCGCGGTGTACACGTCGACCGCTGGACGACGGTACACGGTGCGCGGGTCCACGCCGCGAGCGCCGCGTATCTCGTCCTGGTCGATTGGTGGGAGGACGACCTTCCAGCCGAGCTCGCGGGCGCACTGTGCGAGGTATGCGCGCGTCAGATCGGCTATGCGGAGCTGGCCTGCGGTCACTCTGGGGGTGATCGCTTGGATCATGTCCTCAACAGCGCTGGCCCTGTAGTGCGGGAGCGAGTCCCAGTAGGCCTGGCCGAAGGCGGTGATCTGCTGTCGGATCGCGTGAACCTGGCCGTCATACGCCTCAGCGAGGCTGTTGAGCGAGTCCAGGTCCGGCATCGTTACTTCTCCTCGAGTGTCGCTGACTGTGTCTCTGGGAGCCGGAGCGCTACGGGGACGGCGCCCGTGAATCGGATTCCGTCGAGGCCGACGACCTGTGACGCCGATTCAGGAGCGACGCCGGCGCGGATCGCCGTGCCGAGGGCATCAAACCTGAGCTTCAGGTCTGCCGGGTCCCCCCCCGTACCCGGGGTTGCGGCCTCGTCTGTCAGCTGCGGCTGCGGCTTGTCTTGGAGCGCGAACGCCAACGCAAGCTGCTCCTCAGCACGGCGTTGCTTATCCTGGGCGATCTGCTCGGGGCTGTAGCCGAGGATGTTGCGCTGGATCGTCTCCAACGCTTCGCCGGCATTGCGTGCCTGGACGGCCGCAGCGTATTTCTCCGTGAGGGAGACAGCATGCGGCGGGACGAACAGCACCTCCACGGTCTCTGCCTCGCCAAGGCCGATTCCCTCGACCGCGAGCGCCTTGACGATGAGGTAGGCGAGCGCGGGCTTGAAGCGCTCGATCCTGTCGCCTGCCTTGGAGAGGAGGGCCTTCTGGGGCTGCTCCGCTCCCGCTGCCGATTGGTTCGCGGAGTCCGGGAGCATGATCGAGAGCGGCGTTGAGGTCTCGGCGGCCAATTCGCGCCAGTCGTCCTTGGTCGCGTTGAGAATCTCGGTGATCTGGGTCTGCGAGGACTCCCAGATTTCCACGCCCGGGGGCAGCTCCCAGAGAGCTGCGGGCGAGGGCTCGAAGATCGCCTGGTAGTCGATCGCGTTCCCGGACTCATCCTCAGCGGGCAGACCCGCCGATCCCTCAGCAGACTTCAGCGCGCGCTGGCGGAACGCCTGCATCGAGATGATGACCAAGCGTTGCAAGGTCTGCCAGTTGATGCGGTCGATGAGGTCGAGGACGTGCTCGAACTCGCCCATTCCGAACCTGTTTTCGAGGACCACGACCGGGGGCGCGCCCTCGAAGGGCTGGACGCCACCGAGGTCGAGACGCCAGTCCCCGGACACCCGAGAGATCAGCTGCCGCGACTTGTCGTAGGCCGATCGCGTGTAGGACATGCGCAGGCCCGGGGTCCACATCACGAGGTGGTCGAGGCCGGCCGCCTGGTCTCGCCAGACCTTCACGGCCGCGAGCGCGCGCCAGGGCTTGACCGGGTCAGGCTCGACGTACATGTGTTCGGGCCGCTCGTAGGTGACGCATGCTCGGCCGTCTTCGTCCTGGGTGACCAGGAGGTAGCCGTGGCCGAGGGTGGCCGCGTCCCAGATCGCGTCCGAGAAAACCACTTTGAGGCGGTTGTCGCGCCAGATGCGCGCCGCTGCCTGCGCGGCCGGGCTGTCCTCACTGGCTCCGACTGTCACCCCGTTGGGGATGAGGCGATCCACGAGCGCGGACACGACGAGCTTGCCCGGGTTGGTGCGCGCACGCCTCTGGAACTTCAGCCACGCCTTCGCGAGATTAGGGCCCATCTCCGGCAAGGGGGATGATCCGTTGGTGTAGGAGCGTAGGAGGTCCGTTCGTGGACGCTCCTTGTCCATCTTTGCGGTGAGGTAGGCGAGCCATTCCTCGGGCGTTTTCGTCATGAGGTGGGGCCTCCTCCCCCAGTGCGTGTTAGTAGAGCCGCCTCGGTGCGCGGCGGCTGGTTTGCTTGGCTGCGCCCTTGCCGACGGCGTCGAGTCCGGCCGTGTAGGCGAACATGGCGCCCCAGGCGGCGTCAATCTTCGAGTAGTCCTGGTCGTCCGCAGGTTTGACGAGGACGTAGCCCGATTGCCTGGGCGATTTACGAGCGTTGAGCAGGTGCGCGGTCATCGTTGGGTCGCCGTCGTATGTGACGAGGCCTTGATGGATCGCTGACAAGAGTTGCGCGAAGTTCTCGCAGGTCTTACTGACGTTGCGTTGCGGGTACCGGATCGGCTCGGACGCGCTGATCTTGGCGCGTAGGCGGCGCGAGTAGCGTGCCTCCCAGCCCTTCACGTCCTGAGCCCATCCCGCCGACGGGTCCGCGTAGAAGCCCACGACGTTGAATCGCTCGAAGGCTTCTCGGACGGTTTGTTCCACTTCGAGGCGGGGCGGCTGCCAGCCTTCGCCTGCGGGGCCGTCTGGCTGGCTCCAAATCCCGACCTTGAACAGGTGCCGTTGCGTCACCGAGTAGCCGATCAGGACCGTGGCATCTGCGATGCCGATCTTCCGGCCTTCGGAGCCGTCGAAGCCGAGCGTGATCGGCTCGGTGGAGCTGATCTGCTTCGTGTGGTCTTCGATGGCTCGCAGCTCGGGCATCGTGAGCCATGCGTCCGACGCCGAGGTGATTTGGTTCAGGAAGTCCGAGCACATGCCCGCGGGATCGTTATCCGGATGCCAGAAGCTGTCCGCGATTCGTTCCAGGTCCACCCAGCCGGGTTCGCACTCGGGTTCGTGGATTGCGCATCCGCGCGGGTCGGCTGCCGAGTCTCCGTAGGCGATACGCAAGCCGTTGAGGAGCGATTCACGGTCGGAGATGTCGGTGTCCAGCGGGGCCTCACGGTGGTCGTAGTACAGACCACGCGCGGCTTCAGGCTTGACCTTCCCGGCCTGGATCATCTCGTAGAATCGCGCCGTCGTCTCCGCGACCGAGCGCTCACCGACCGTGTAAGCGTTCGGGGTCTCGATCGTGAGACCCCCGAGCTTGTCGGCATTCGAGCGCAACGTTTTCGCCAGCTTCGGGCCACCGTTCGACGGCAGCCAGGTTTCTGTCTGGTCCATGACCGCCATGACAGCCTTCGCGCCCTTGACGGATGTCGCGGACGACGTTCGTTTCTCGATGCGGCCGCGCCTCAGCGCCACGAACGAGTCCATCGGGTCGAGGCCGTACTCCGATTCAGCCGGAGAGCCGCGCAGCATTTCCAGGAGCGGGTCCCAGGTGTTCGCCGTCTGGTCGTCCGTCGTTGCCGTGACCTGCACGATAGGGGTACGCCGCGTCGACCACGGGACACCAACCGGCTGGCCATCTGAGTCCCACCCGTCGCACAGCACAGGCCCCATAGCCTCAGCGCAGCAGATCGCCGCGATAAACGGGCTCTTGCCCCACCCACGTGGACGCGACAGCACCGCGCGCTGCTTGACTCGACGGCCCGTGTCCGGGTCCAGCTCATACAGCCTCGCGAGGAACTCAATCTGCTCCTGCGTCGGCACGAACGGGATGTGTTCCTCGCTGTCCTCGTCCCGGTCCGGCATGAGGAGGAACTCCATCATCCAGTCCGCAACGTCGTATCCGAGCGTCGGGAACTCATCGTCCTCGTCGATCGGCATCCAGGGCACGTTACACCGCCCTCAGCTTCTTCTGACGTCTGCGCGCACGCGCAGAAACGGGCGCCACATCATCAATGGCGCTGTCGGCGTCGTCTTCGAGGGTATCGGCCACCGCGAACTGAATCCTCAACCTGGCGCGGTCCTCGGGCGTGGCCCCGAACTTCGCGACACGCAGCCTGAGTTCAGCGGCCTGGCGGAAATCGCCCTTCCAGTACAGGGCATGCAGGTACGCGGTGTCGAGCAGGAACGACCAGTCAGTCTCGGTGTACTCCGTGCTGAGTGGGGATTCTCCCCACATCTTCCACCACCGGCGCGTCATCGTCGGCCACGTGAACCGCTTCTTCCGGGGCTTGCCATTCTCGTCGAGCACGACTTGCTCGATGACCGGCAGCGAGGGCTGCTTGACTGGCTGTGCCGTGATGATACGCAGGATTTGGGGGTCTTTATTCCGGCGAGCTCGCGAGCCCTTCGGCTTCGGCGCGGGTCCGCGACCAGCCATAACCACCCCTCCAATCCGCAGAATACCAACGAATTATCCGTTACAATAGGAGACGTGAGGACATGCGAACACTGCTCGGCTCCGCTCAGACACTGGGCGCGCGCCGACGCGCGCTTTTGCTCGACCCGATGCCGAGTCGCTCACCACCGCGCCGCACAGACGCAATCCCCACGAGGCCTGCCCGTCGAGCTCACCAGCCGCCCCCGATGGGTCAACCACCTGAACAAGCGCCCACTGTGCTCGCGCACCGGCCGTTGGGCCTCCGTTACAGACCCGAGCACGTGGAGTACCCACGCGGCCGCGAGCGCAACCGGCGCTCCCCTGGGGTTCGTCCTCGGGGACGGCATCGGCTGTATCGACCTCGACGGCTGCCTCGACGAGCATGGCATCCCCAACGAGGCCGCCCGCGTTCTCCTCGCGTACTACGAAGGCTCCTACGTCGAGGTCTCGCCATCTGGGCGTGGGCTGCACATCTGGGGGACTGCCGCCCCGCAGCGTGGCTTCAAGCGCACGTGGCGTGGACAGCGGATCGAGTTCTATTCGCAGGGGCGATACATCACCGTCACGGAAAACGTGTACCAGGACGGTACCCTAGCACCCCTCTAAATTCCCCCATGCCCTCACCCCGCCGCTCGGCGTTTGCGTTGCTAGTTCAACGCTTGTTGGCAGTTGCTATTTCCCCAGACCCGTACAAACAAAAATCTACAGCTCTTGACGGTGTTCGGGTTGGGTGGGGAGGGGGTCCCTGGTGGGGGTCTAGTCGATGAGGCCGGGATGCTTGCGCTTGCGTGGGGCGTTACGTGCCCGCTCCGCTGCTAATGCGGCCGCGGCTTCTCGCTGAGTCTTGCGCTTGTGATGCCACGAGCACAGCCACTGCAAGTTCGTCGTCCGATGATCGTCACCAGGTGTGATGTGGTCGCACTCGGCACCAGCTGCAGGGCAGCGCGTCCCGTCATGCAGGAGCGCTTCGCACCTGCCGCCTGCGCGAGCACGGACGAAGGCGCGGCGCTCATCCCAATCGGCTGGCAGTCGCGATGCACGATCGCTCGATGACCACGCCATGATGCTTCATCCTCTCGGAGCTCGCCGGTCCGGCGGGTACGCGAAAGCCCCGGACGGTTATCCGCCTCGGGGCTTGTTCGACACTTCTGCCGTTGGCACAGATGTTACAACTGCCATGCGGCGCTGTCAATCAACCTTCGCTTGGCTCGCGTGTCGTGTCGTGCAGCGGCGGCGCGACGAGGCCGCAGCCGCTAGCACGTCCTCGATGGCAACCCATACGGAGCCGCCGACCTTGACCGACCGCACCCGTCCTGCTGCTGCCCACACCCGGACCGTTGATGCGGGGAGGCCTGGCACATGCTTCGGCACATCGCACTGTCGTTCCCACTCCTCCCCCGCGACGATCATGCCGACGGCTCCTCGGCCTTGGCTGACATGCGAGCAACCAGTACCGACCAGGCGCGCAGTCGTTCCCAGTCCTGGGAGGACAGGACGCGCCCGCAGGAGATGCGCGAGCAGGTGACCTGCTCTTGCCCACCGACGACTCGGACGGGCGTGACCACGAGTGAGTATGTGTTGCATGAGGGACAGGCAATGTCCCGCACCCGCCGCTCTGGCTCTTCGACTGCCCACCTCGCGCGTGCGCCGGCATCGAGCCTAGCCAGGTCGGCAAGCATCTCGGGCGCCCACGGTGCGGCCGCGACGCGGTCGAGCAGTGGATCAATCCAGCGGACGAGCTCAGTCAGCGCCGCAGGGACACGGATACCGACCGGCTCTGCCTCGACGAGGTATGCCTCGCCCGTCTCCAAGTCAATCTTGCGACCAGGAGCAGACCACCATAGGCCGGACGGCCGAGGAGCCTCCACGCCGATATGCTCGCCTGCCTGGATACACCACGAGGCCAACGCGGCCGCGAGCTCGTCGGCAGCTGCCCTCTGCTGCGGGTACAGCGAGGACGAGCCAGGCGGGCGACCACCGCCAGAGGATGAGACCACCGAGGGCGCGTCGTCCCCGCTCATCAGCTCGCCGACGAGTGCCGGCATCGTGCGCACGACGGCTTGGAGTCTCCCCCAGCACCTCGCACACAACACCCCGACGTAAGCCGAGCTGGGGGCGCAGCCTCGGCATGCGTCATCCTGGCAGTCAGGAAGATGCTCACCAGGCGATGCACACCCAGATGAGCACACACGGTTCAGCACGTCTCCTCCTCAAGGCAGAAACTGCAGGGCACATCGGCCCCGTGAATCGGGCACACGGCGTCATCGTCCACCGGGGGACGACCTCGCCACTGGTACCAGGGAGACCCCCACTGCCCACCCACCTGTGGGCTAGGAGCCTCCCCCGCCAGACCAGCAGATGAGGGGTTGGGCATGGGCTGAGAACCTTCAGGGGAAGCGCCAGGATTTCTCACCTGACGTTTGCGCCGTGGCCTACGCCTGCGGGATGAGGCAGGTTCACCCTGCCCGGCCCCGCCAGTCTCCCAGCCAGACCCTTCCCTATCTAGTTCCCTGCCCTGCCCCTCCCTGCCCTGACACGCGCGTGCGCGCGTAGACACCCGCTTTGCTGCCGTCGCGGCAAGATTTTCCTGCGCTGCGGCTGCCGCTGCGGCAGGATTTGTTGCCGTCGCGGCAAGATTTTCCTGCGCTGCGGCTGCCGCTGCGGCAGGATTTGTTGCCGTCGCGGCAAGATTTTCCTGCGCTGCGGCTGCCGCTGCGGCAGGATTTGTT
>ERZ773037.1217-NODE-1217-length-13523-cov-7.117612_pt1 | contig 13523 bp, 9 predicted proteins | sample MGYA00511466_ERZ773037 | MGnify/ENA primary metagenome ERZ773037 (study PRJEB29015, sample SAMEA2738146) | human oral metagenome | biome: human oral; feature: human-associated habitat; material: saliva | place: China | collected 2202 ... | reverse complement strand
TTATGACTCAGGTGGCTCAGCTGCTGCACAAGAACGATGTGGCGTCGCTGTACCGTGCGATTGGTGAGCACGAAATCGCGCCGAAGCAGGTCATTGACACCCTGGTTGAGGTGCACCGCGGCGACGAGCCGGCACCCGAGGTTGAGGTCAGTGACTTTGACGAGACGCTGCTGAAGTCGACTCGCAAGGCGATTGGCGATAACGGCGTGATTGTGCCGGGTGCTGAGGGTGTGCTGACGAAGATTGCGCGTTGCTGCACCCCTGTCCCGCCGGATGACATTATCGGCATTGTGACCCGCTACAACGGCATTTCGGTGCACCGTCGCGACTGCCCGAACATGCGTAATGCCGATGAGGAGCCGCGCGTGACCACGGTCGAGTGGGCGTCTTCGCCGACCGCTACGTACCGCGTGCAGATTCAGGTGGAGGCGCTGGACCGTAAGGGCCTGCTGAGCGACCTGATTCGCGCGATCTCTGAGTCGGGCGTGAACATTCTGGATGCGCGCGTGCACACTTCGGAGGATCGTACCGTGGTGGACCGCTTCGCCCTAGAGCTGGGTGACCGTTTCATGCTGGAGCACGTGCTGAACGTGGTCCGTAACGTGACGGGCGTGTACAAGGCGTACCGCCTGACGGGCGCAAAGCCCTCGGAGGCGTAGGCTCTTCTTTACGCTGAGAAGCCACATGTGTTCCGAACACATGTGGCTTTTCGCCGTTTATAGGGGGAGGGGCGGGGACCCTTCGATAGGTTAGTGTCTTCACTACGGGTTAAAGACTCACGGCGAAGACACTAACCTATCGAAACAACCAGTGGCTCGGCGATGACGAACCGGCGAGTGCGGGGTCTGGGGAACCCCGTATACTGAAAGAGTTCGCGCCGCCGGGTACGAAACGGCTTGTGGAAGCTACGAACGCTCCCACGGAGTACAGCATCTAGACCGGCGCTGGCGCATGTGTACGACCGGGGCCGCACTGGTTCCGAACTTTTGACGTTTCTTCGAATGGAGAAATGATAACTGATGAGAGGTTGACCGCCCCTATGACGACGCAGTCTACGGATTCTTCCGCTACCACTGACGAGCACCGTAACCGTAACGCTGAGCGTGCGCAGCTGCACTCTACGATTTGGCGTATTGCGAATGACCTGCGCGGTTCGGTAGATGGCTGGGACTTTAAGCAGTACGTGCTGGGCATGCTTTTCTACCGTTACCTCTCTGAGAGCCAGGTGCGCTTTGTGGAGAAGAAGTACGGTCTGGACCAGGCTTTTGAGCAGATTCCCGATGAGGCTTTTGACGAGGATACCCGCCGCATGCTGGTGGAGGAGCGTGGCTTCCTGCTGCTGCCCTCTCAGCTGTTCTCGAATGTGTACAAGAACGCTAGCCAGAATCAGAATTTGAATGAGACTCTTGCGAACGTGTTCAAGGCGTTTGAGGAGTCGGCGCGCGGCACCGAGTCCGAAGAGAATATCAAGGGCCTCTTCGACGACTTTGTGCTGGACTCCAACAAACTGGGTGTGAGCCCGGCGGCTCGTCACGAGAACCTGCTCAAGCTCATGGACGCTGTGGCGGGCATGAACCTTGAGAAGGGGTACGAGGATAGCGAGAATGACGCTTTCGGTGACGCCTACGAGTACCTGATGGGCATGTACGCGGCGAATGCGGGTAAGAGCGGCGGCGAGTACTACACTCCGCAGGAGGTTTCGGAGCTGCTGGCGAAGATTGCTATGGATGGCCGTGATGCTGAGCAGATTCGTACCGTGTATGACCCGGCGTGTGGTTCGGGTTCGCTGCTGTTGAAGGTTAAGCGTGAGCTGGGTAAGAACTCGGACGGCCTGCGTTTTATCGGCCAGGAGATTAACCTGACCACCTATAACCTGTGCCGTATGAACATGATTCTGCATGGCGTGCCGGTGGATGATTTCAGCATTGCGCACGGTGATACTCTGATTGACCCGAAGCACCGCGGTGGTGCGGACGGTGATTTTGAGGAGCCGTTCGGTGCGATTGTGTCTAACCCTCCGTATTCGACGAAGTGGAAGGGCGATGATGACCCGACCCTGATTCACGATGACCGTTACGCTCCGGCGGCGGTATTGGCGCCTAAGTCGAAGGCTGACCTGGCGTTTACGATGCACATGCTCAAGTCCCTCGATGAGGCGGGCACGGCGGCTATCGTTGAGTTCCCGGGCGTGCTGTACCGTGGCGGTGCGGAACGTAAGATTCGTGAGTATCTGCTGAAGCAGAACGTGGTGGATGCTGTGATTCAGTTGCCCGCCAACCTGTTCTACGGTACGAGCATTGCGACCTGCATCCTGGTGTTGAAGAAGGGTCGTCGCAAGGACCATTCGGTGCTGTTCGTGGATGCTTCGCAACTCTTTGATAAGGGCACGAACCAGAATATTCTGGGTAAGGCGCACCGCGAGAAGATTCTGGATGTGCTGGCGGCTCGTGAGGAGCGTGAGCATTTCTCGGCGCTGGTTCCGGTGGAGAAGCTGCTGGAGCAGGAGTCGAACCTGGCGGTGTCGAGCTGGGTTGAGCCGGAGGATACGCGTGAGCGCGTGAATATTGTTGAGCTGAATTCTCGTATTGAGGGTATTGTGGCTCGTCAGGCTCAGTTGCGCGTGGAGATTGACGCTATTGTGGCGCGCCTGGAAGGCGGCGAGTAATCGTGGCGGACGTGACGAATTATATTGACCGCCTGGTGGCTGAGCTCTGCCCAGACGGGGTTGAGTACCGCCCGCTGGGTGAGCTCCTTGGCTATGAGCAGCCGACGAAGTACCTTGTGTCGTCTAAGGACTATGACGACTCGTACCCTACGCCGGTGCTGACTGCGGGTAAAACGTTTATTCTCGGTTATACGAATGAGACCGAGGGTATTTACCCTGCATCTAAGGAAGAGCCTGTCATTATTTTTGATGACTTTACGACTGCCTTTAAATGGGTCGAATTCCCGTTTAAAGCTAAGTCGAGTGCTATGAAGATGCTGACTTTGAAGAGTGGAAATAATTCACTTTTTAAGTATGTCTATTATGCGATGCAGTGCATTGTGTATAACTCGTCTGACCATGCTCGACAGTGGATTTCTAAGTATTCGAATATCGAGGTTCCTGTTCCTCCCATAGAGATTCAGGAAGCGATTGTTGAAATTCTCGACAAATTCACGAACCTGGAAGCGGAGCTGGAAGCGGAGCTGGAAGCGGAGCTGGAAGCGCGTACTCTGCAATACGAGTACTACCGTGATTCGCTCCTGGCTTCTTTCTCCGAGTCAGCGGTCAAGTTCTACTCGATAGAGGAACTGTTTACCACCCGTAATGGTTACACCCCGTCTAAGTCCAATAGCAGCTATTGGGAGAACGGAACTGTTCCGTGGTTCCGCATGGAAGATATTCGTGAAAATGGCGGAGTCCTTTCAGAAGCTTTGCAGTCTGTTCATGAAAGCGCTTTGAAAAAGGGCGGGATGTTCCCTGCTGGTTCAATCATTGTGGCGACTTCTGCAACGATTGGTGAGCATGCGCTGATTAACGTAGATTTTCTGTGCAATCAGAGGTTCACTGTTCTGACCCCTAAGGAAGAGTTTAAGAGCCTTCTGCTCCCGAAGTTCCTCTACTACTACTCGTTTGTTTTGGATCGTTGGTGCCTTGCAAATACTACGCAGTCCAGCTTTGCCAGCGTGGATATGAAGCGTTTCAAGAAGTTTGAGTTTCCCCTTCCTTCCTTGGAAGAGCAGCAGCGCATTGTCGATATTCTCGACCGCTTCGACGCCCTGACCACCAGCCTCTCCGAGGGTCTACCCGCAGAGCTCGCAGCACGTCGTAGCCAATACGAGTACTACCGCGACCAGCTACTCACCTTCCCCCGCAAGGGCGAAAACCAGTAGCCACCCGCGCATCACGCGCGCATCACGCGCAACCCCGTGCAGGGGTAGTGGTCACCCACCACCCCTGCACGGGCCGCTAGACTTCAACCACATACCTCAACCACACTCAACAGGCCAAACTCAACTGGCCGAGCTCACCAACCCCGAGCCCATCCATCCACACACTCAACCCCTACGCAAAGGAGCACCCCGTGGAAACCGTACCCAACCACCCCCGCCCCGCCGAAGGACGCACCGAAAGCATCCTCAGCTCGGACGACTTCACCGTCATCGCCGACCGTAGCAAAGCAACCGGCTACGACGAATGGGAATCCCAGCACAAAAATAAGCGTGAGCACCAGAGCGAATCGCAGCTCGAAGCCGAACTCATCGAAACCCTCAAAACCCAGGGCTACGACTACCTGCCGCGCCTCACCGACGAAGCCGCACTCATCCGCAACCTGCGCGAACAGCTCGAACGCCTCAACACCCGCCCCGAAGAAGGCACCTACGGCCCCAACAGCGGCTTCCACTTCACCGACGAAGAATTCAACCGCCTACTCACCGAACACATCGCCCGATCCAACGACGGCATCCTCGAGAAGGCCAAGCTCATCCAGGAAGAACGCTTCATCGACTTCCGCCTCGAAGACGGCACCCTGCGCAACATCATGCTCATCGACGCCGCCTACCCCGCACGCAACCACATGCAGGTCATCAACCAGTACCGCGTACCCGCCCCCAACGGCAAAGTACTCAACCGCTACGACGTGACTATCCTCGTCAACGGCCTGCCCCTCGTACACATCGAACTCAAGAAGCGCAACGTGAGCATCCGCGAAGCCTTCAACCAGATCGAGCGATACCAGAACGAAGGCTTCCAGCAGGACCAGCACCGCCTCTTCGAATACGCCCAGATTTTCGTCATCAGCAACGGCTTCGAAACCAAGTACTACTCCAACACCGTGCGCCACAAGCACGTCGAAGACCAGCAGACCGCCAGCCGTAAGACCGACTCCGGCGGCTCCGCAGGCAAGAGCTTCGACTTCACCAGCTACTGGTCAGACGAACAGAACAACCGAATCAACGACCTGATTCTCTTCGCGCGCACCTTCCTCACCCGCCACACCCTCGCAAACGTCCTGACCCGCTACTGCATCCTCACTGTGGACAAGGATTTGTTGGTCATGCGCCCCTACCAGATTGCGGCAACCGAAAAAATCATTAAGCGAGTCGAAATCGCCAACAACGACCCCAAGCGCCTCGGCACCAAGGAAGCCGGCGGCTACATCTGGCACACCACCGGCAGTGGCAAGACCCTCACCAGCTTCAAGACCGCACGCCGCCTGGCAGAAACCGGACTCGTCGACAAGGTCATCTTCGTCGTGGACCGCAAGGACCTCGACTACCAGACCATGCTCGAATACAACAACTTCCAGGCAGACTCCGTCAGCTCCACCGGCAGCACCCGCGAACTCAGCAACCGCCTCGCCGACCAAGGAACCAACATCGTAGTCACCACCATCCACAAGCTGTCCAACCTCATCACCGCCGAACCCAAGCATCCCGTCTACAAGCAGCGCGTAGTCATCATCTTCGACGAATGCCACCGCTCCCAGTTCGGCCGCATGAACACCGCCATCAAGAAGAGCTTCAAGAAGTACAGCATGTTCGGCTTCACCGGCACCCCCATCTTCGACAAGAACTCCGCAGGCGGCCCCGGCACCACCACCGTCGAAGTCTTCGGCGACTGCCTGCACACCTACACCGTCGTTGACGCCATCAACGACAAGAACGTGCTGAAATTCCACCTGGAATACACCAACACCAGCCCCGACTTCGCCGAACTCGAAGAAGCCTCCTACGCAGACGAAATCGCCGCCGAACGTGCCGAAGCCCCCGACGCGAAGGAACTTGCCAAGTTCGCAAAGAGCAAGGAAGTACTCGAAAGCCCCCAGCGCATCGAAGCCGTCGCCACCTACATTCTGGACAACTACGACCGCAAAACCAACCAGAGTGCAGCCACCAGCTACGACATTAAGAAGACCCGCACCATCAACGGCGTGACCGAACACTACGTAGAGCGTGTGCGCGGCTTCAACTCGATCCTGGCAACCTCCTCCATCGACGCCGCCTGCACCTACTACGACGCCCTCAATACCCTGCAAGAAGAACGCATCGCAGACGGCACCCTGCGCCCCGAGCAGAAGCTCAAGGTCGCCATCATCTACTCGCAGGGCAACGGCGGGCAGCTCTTCGACACCTTCGGCGAAGAAGAAAACTTCACCTTCGCCACCGAAGACACCGGTAGCCGCATGGACGGCTTCCTCGAAGACTACAACACCATGTTCGGCACCAACTTCAGCACCGACGGCGACTCCTTCGACAACTACTACAAGGACGTCTCCCGCCGTATGAAGGTACGCGAACTGGACCTGCTCATCGTCGTCAACATGTTCTTGACCGGCTTCGACTCCAAGACCGTCAACACCCTCTGGGTCGACAAGAACCTGAAGATGCACGGCCTGGTGCAGGCATACAGCCGCACCAACCGAATCCTCAACTCGCTCAAGCCCTCCGGCAACATCGTGTGCTTCCGCGACCTCGAACAGGCAACCAAGGACGCCTTCACCCTCTTCGGCGACACCGAAAACAGCAGCGGCCAGTCCGCCCTCGACATCGCCTTCACCCGACCCTACAAGGACGCCTACGCCGCATACGATAAGGCCGTCTCTGAACTGCGCGAAGAATTCCCCATCGACGAGGGCGGCTCCATCACCGTGGATACCTCCGAAGACAAGGCCCGCTACATCGAGGTCATGAACCAGGTGCTTAAACTGCAGCAGGAACTGCGCGTGCACGACGAGTTCATCCGCGACGGCGGCAACGAACTCATCAGCGACTACGAAATGCAGGGCTACACCGGTGTCTACAACGACATCTACGAAGAAGCCCGCGAACTGCGCAAGGCACAGGAAGAAGGAACCGACGAGGGCGAGGACAGGACCGATAAGGTCGACCCGTTCGCCGCTGTCCACTTCCTCACTGAGCTGGTGAAGCAGCAGGAAGTCGGTGTGCTCTACATCCTCGAGCTCGTCAAGGCAGCCCGCGCAGCACGCCAAGGCAAGGCCGACGCGGCAGGGGAGAGCAACACCGCCGAAACCGCTCAGGACAGCGTGGAGTACTTCCGCGACCGTGTGCGCCTCGCCATTCGTAACGACGCCGACCTGCGCGAAAGCGGCGACATCATCGAGGACTACTTCGAAACCTACCTGAACGAGTCCGAAGACCACGACGTGCAGGAACACTTCCACCACTACGTGACCGACCGCCGCACCCGCGAAGAAGACACCATCGTCAAGGACGAAGAGCTCGACTCCGCAGAGACCCAGCGCGTCGTCAACCGTGCGCTCAAGGAAAACCGCCGCACCATCCCCGGCAAGATCAGCCGCCTGGTCAAGGGCAAGATCTCGCTCTTCGGTGGTAAGCTCGGCGGCGCGAAGACCGAGGACGCAGCAACCAAGGCGAAGCGTGTGAAGCAGAAGCTGGAGAAGCACATCGTCCGCTTCATGCCGTTCCTTGGCGGAAACTAACCCGCGGTTACTTGCCGTAGTTAGAGGTAACCGGCGGTAATACCCCGCCTAGAGGTAATCCGCCCAGAAGCCACATGTGTTTCGAAAAGCCACTTCTTTGGTGGCTTCTCGAAACACATGTGGCTTTTCGCCGTTAAGCGGGGAAGGGGTGGCACAGCATCAACCCGGCTCTACGCTACTGATCAGCCCCTCTGCACAGCGCCGATTTTCGGTCATGGGTTAGTGACTTTGGTGTGGGTTAAAACCTCAGCCCAAAGTCACTAACCCATGGTCGAAGTCCGTAACTCATGACCGAATTTCCATACGGGGCGGCACAGCCCCTTATCTTGTCAGGGGTCTTTTCTAACCTGTAATCAGAAGCACCGAAATTCGCAGAGTTGGGAAGGAAGAGACTATGGGTAACCTCGGTATGACCGCAGCAGTGACCGCACTTGCATTAGTGGCTTCGACTGTAGGCCTTATTTTTCTGATGGTTCTTGAAGCAACTGGATATTATTGGTATGCGGCTGCCAGGAGGGAAATAATTGCTAATCTTCTAAAAGAATTTGGTATATCTAGAGAATCTAGAGTTGAATCTCTTAAACGATTTGGGAAGGTAGTAATAAAGAATACTGCATTTAATATATCTCACCCATTTCATCTATTTCCTCCCAAAGATGTAGATAACGAATTTAAAGATAAAGTTCAAAATTTTCTAAAGTTGGTTGAAAAGGAGTCAAGCTCTATTGCCCAAAGTCATTGCATTGATTCATTGGCCCAGCTAGAAAAAATGAATGGACTCACCCCTAAATATGACCCATCTAGGGAGGTTTATCTATCTTTAAGGGATTTTTGCTCCGAGATAGAGGAAATTAAATATGCAGATTTTGTTAGCTATGATGACGTTCTGAACCTCATTAAAGAAGAAAGTATTCTGACAAAGTATTCTTGGGTTAAGAAGCGCTGGCAATCTGGCTACCTCCTTCCCATGATGCGTGATTTTGTTGACTATGCCGGGAGGGGAACGACTATTGGGTTGTTTATTGGTTTTACTATTGCCTTAATCCAAAGGGATCCTTTTGGTTTGGTCATGACGGTACTTCCTGTGGTAGGTGCAATCATTGGGGCAATTTCATACTCTATAAAAATTGACCTTATCGAGAATGAAGTGAATAGGGTCAACAAGGGAAAGTATAAAACCCCTATAAGGGTAGTAGTTAGATCTATTGTTTTCACTTTGTGTGTTTACTTATTTTTGAACGCTAGTTTTCTGATAGTTGCTCTACTATATGGGCCAAGATTTGGCGGTTAATATACCAATGATTCAACCTTTGGTAGATTATTCTCCGTCTAATGCATAATGAACTGTGAAAGTGATGCTATGTATCGTCTGATTAGAACGAAGCCCCAACATAGTTCTAGTGATAGCGGTGTATTCTCAATCCAGCCCTCCGAGTGGCTATTCCGTATTGGCAACTCGGTGGGCTGCTTTGACATGTTAAAAGCTTTTATAAGCTCGATGCATCCGCGGGGGAGCGCGCCTCCAGAAAGCCCCTCGTCACACAATATTTTTTTGTGTATTTTCTCCGGCACGGGCGGTGCACCCCCTTATCTTGTCAGGGGCGCCCCGTACCTTGGTGGTAGAGAACAACGACGCGTTCTCGCCCACTCCGCCGAGCGACCAAAGGAGCCCCTCATGTACACGGTTGGTTACTACAATGACGAAGACTTCCGCGCCTTCTACTCCGGCCAGGACGCCGCCAACATTGACGATTTTTTCACTGACAACGGCGAATACCTCATGGTGTACCTGCCGGAGGTGACTGACCGCGAGTTCCTTGCCAGCCTCCGCTACGGTAACGGCTGCGACGCGCTCTGCCAGAGCGGATACGCCCTCGACGAAGCGGAAGAGGCACTTCGCGACATGTATGCGCTCGCCGTGTAGCCCGCCCGCCCACCTGTCACAGATGGGGATCCGGTCATAGGTTACGGATTTGTGCCATAGGTTAGTGTCTTTGGTCGTAGTTAAAAACCATGGCAGAAGACACTAAACCATGGCACAAATTCTGCTGGGGCGGTGCCTCGGTGAGTGTAGATTTATTTGATGCATAAAGCATTGATGTGTCCGAATAATGACGTTCAGATACTATTGCACTCAAAGCAACGCAAATAGACACAAAGATGCGCTACAGTGGTAACTGTAGTGTTCCATAACGCATTGATGCGCTTGATGGGTGCACTACGGGGCTGTTTTCCTTCCGGTGGTCAGCTTGACCTGTGAAAAGCGGCCTGACATGCACATATATCACACCGTCACCGATGATAGGAGCGTACCTTCTATGGATTCGACCATCTTCAACCGCCGCACTCTGCTGGGTGGCGGCGCACTTGTGGGCCTGGGTGCCTTGCTTGCGGCGTGTGGCCAGCAGGCAAATAATGAGGCGGCGGCTACCGCCTCCGCGGCGCCGAGCGAAACGACCTCGGCTTCTGCTGCGGCTTCCGATGCCGCTTCTGCATCAGCTACTCCGAGCCCGGTCATTACCCGCGGATACTCCGGCGGTTCGAAGGCACCTGATGGGGAATACCGCAAAGCCGATGGTAAAGGCCCTGCTCAGAACGTCCCCAAGCCTCGCAATGAGCCAGCTCAGTACCCTGAAACTGAAGAAGGCCTCTACCGCATGATGAAAGACTGGCTTGCCGCCCATAACTACGCAATCCAGACCGGCGACTGCTCCTACGCATTCAAGTACATCACGAAAGAGGCTGAAGAATACGGTTTCTACCAGTACATCGAGAGTCTTTACCAGCGCGGCGGATGGACTGTCGATGGTCTAGACGCCTATCAGCCAGAAGGCCCGCTCATCTACGATGAGGCGAAGAAAAAGTACCGCATGTTGCATCGCCGATTCTGGAGCACCGTCATGTATGTAGAACCTGACGGTACATTGAATATGGAAGCTAATACTGATACCAGTGACGATACTTTCTACTTCCTTTTCACCTATTCTGACGGCTATTGGAAGATTGTCGGAAGTAAGTCTGAACAAGAGTTGAAAGAGTCATAATGAATATAAAATTTTATCCACGGGCTTTCATCAGCATATTATTTGCCGCTTCTTTTCTTTCAGTAGATATTTCGGCCGCAACGAGTTCTGAATGTACAACGCAAGATTCAAATGGGCATTGTGTATATGTTCCTGGCAAGACTACATCACGTCACGGAAACTCTGGTACAGATGATCAAAAGGGGCAGACTAAAGCAGACCCAAATACTCCTACCCATCAAAATACAGATGCCGTGACAGGCTCATACCAAGACTGGATTGATGAAATACATCAAACTCACAGGGTCAGCAAAGACAGTGGTGGTGTTGATTACTATGCACCACTTGACGGAAATAATACATGCTACACGGAAGATTACCGTCCTGGAAAGCAAGAATACTCGGAATATGCGCTAGAAGATGGAATAGCCGTGAAGACGACTAAAAGAGGCGGTGGAGTCAACTTATCAAAGTTTTGCAAGCCCAACGACGCTAAAACCCTCACCTCCAACAACCCCGCACAACCCAAAGGCCCCACCATTGAAGAAATGCTCCAAGAGATTGAGGACCAATTCGCTAAAACCGACATCCAGGCCCCCGTGCTGAAGCAGTCCTACAACCTCGGCACCGGTCTGAGCGAAGACAACCCCAACGTCTACAAGGGTGACCAGATCAACTTCTACGTCGACGCACCCACCGCACGATGGGAAGGCGACCTGATGATCGGCCACGTAGAGATGGAATCCTACCCCACCCAGATGACCATCCAATACGGCAACGGTGACGAGGGCAGCTTCTATACCATGGGCAAGCCGGTCAGCAGGGCACGCGGTAAAGAGTCACGCAAGACCGCAACGAGTTACGCTTACCAGCGCTCGGGCAATTTCCACGCGTACGCAACGGTGTCTTACTCTGGTCGTTTCCGTGTGAACGGCGGCGATTGGCATGCTCTGGATGTCGTGTTGACGAAGGATACTGTCGACCCGCTGTTGATTCGTGTGTGGTGGGTTGATGTTGGACGCGTAGCCGGTGACTGCAGCTACGACGATACTCGTTGGGGTTGCAAGAACGATCCGACGATGGGTAAGAAGGATAATCCGAACCCGCGCCTGCGCAAGGCTGATATTCGTACCGGCCAGCGTTGGCACCTGAACGATAACGGCGACGGGGACACGGAATATTCGCTGCACCGCGACTGGCCCGACATGTAAGGCTACTCCCCCCCACTATGGGTCTTATGCTGAGAAGCCACATGTTCGCCGAGAAGCCACTTCTTTCGTGGCTTTTCGAAACACATGTGGCTTCTCGGCAGCCCGGTTTTGCTTTGCGGCTGGTTAGTCTTCCGGTTTCTGACCAACCCTCTATTCACACTTCACACCGATACGAGGAATGCAATTCCATGACTTCCGTTATTTTGACCCGCCGCGCGATGCTGAGCGGCGGCACGCTCCTGGGCATTGGTGCACTGCTTGCGGCGTGCGGCCAGCAGGCAAGCAACGAGGCGGCAGCCACCGCATCCGCAGCGCCGAGCGAGTCTGCTTCGGTTGTAGCATCTGAGTCTGCGGTCGCTTCTGAATCTGCACCAGCTTCTGCTACTCCGAGCCCGGTCATTACCCGCGGCTACTCCGGAGGCTCCAAGGCACCCGACGGCGAGTACCGCAAAGCCGATGGCTACGGACCTGCACAGAATGTTCCTCTCCCCAAGGCTAAGCCGCAACAGTACCCCGAGACCTTTGCTGGTCTGCGTGAAATGATGCGTGACTGGATTAAGGCACGCAACTACGGCATCCAGACTGGTGATATGCAATATGTATGGCCCTACATGCTGGACGCTTTCGATGAGGACATTAAATTTCTTCACTACATCGAGGATCTTTACAAAAGCGGCGGCTGGGTTATTGAAGGTACCTCGGAATACCAGGCCGAAAGCGACCTGATGTATGACGAAGAGTCTAAAGAATATTGGGTTCTCATCCGACGCCTGTGGACTTATGGCATGTACGTAAACCCCAATGGCAAGGTGTATGAGCGTACTAACACCAGCAATGAAAATGAAACATTTATGTTCCGCTATAAGTACCAGAATGGCTATTGGCGACTCTCGGAGCATCGCTCAAACAAGGAGCTGCGCGAGCAAGGAATCATTCAGTAGTTTTAGCTGTACGGCTGGTTAGTCTTCCGGTTTCTAGCCAGCTCTCTTATTTACACATCACACCGATATAAGGATTCCATTTCCATGACTTCTGTTATTTTGACCCGCCGAGCAATGCTGGGCAGCGGCGCGATGCTGGGCTTGAGTGCTCTGCTTGCGGCGTGTGGCACGCAGGCAAGCAACGAGGCGGCGGCCACCGCATCCGCCGCGCCGAGCGAGACTGCCTCGGCATCTGAGTCAGCGACTGCTTCCGCAACCCCGTCTACTGTTCGCGGCTATTCGGGCGGCTCCAAGGCGCCCGATGGCGAGTACCGCCCTGCTGATAAATACGGTCCAGCACAGAATGTACCGAAACCCAATGCTCCGGAAGACGGCTACAACGAAAAGTCTCTGGAGGGCATGCGCAAGACGATGGATGCCTGGATCTTGTGGGCAAATTACGGCACTGAAACCGGTGATTTCACAAAAGCACGCCAGTTTATGTCGCCTTCATATGAAAACGAATTGAAAGCGTATGAAGATATTGAGGATCTTTACGCTAGTGGTGGTTGGGTCATTGGAGGAGTGGACCATTTTATTGCTGACGGTAACCCCTGGTCAGAAGATGGTGAAACCTACTTCTGGAAGGCGTACCGCGAATGGGATTACGAAACTTATGTTGAATCTGATGGAAGTTGGCGCCGCTGGGAAAATAAGGACAAGACTAAGAACACCTTCAAATTTGAGCTGAAGCACAACGGCCAGAAATGGGAAATTATGAATTATGAACCTGTCGATGACTAGCCCCTTCACGCGAGCCTAAAAGTCCGCATCCCGCAGACATCCCACAGACTGCAGACACGCAGAAGCCACATGTGTTTCGAGAAGCCACCAAAGAAGTGGCTTTTCGAAACACATGTG
>ERZ773037.1213-NODE-1213-length-13555-cov-3.930889_pt1 | contig 13555 bp, 8 predicted proteins | sample MGYA00511466_ERZ773037 | MGnify/ENA primary metagenome ERZ773037 (study PRJEB29015, sample SAMEA2738146) | human oral metagenome | biome: human oral; feature: human-associated habitat; material: saliva | place: China | collected 2202 ... | reverse complement strand
GGTATAAGGGGAAGTGGAAAATCTTCGATTTTAGAATCAATAAGATACGCTTTGGATCTAAATGCTAATATTGATAAAGATTATAAGGAAAATCTAGTTAAGAATACTTTAGAATCAGGTGGAGAAATTTCTTTAGATATTATTGATAGAATTTTACAAGAATGTAAAAAAAATAATTTTAATGGTACATTTTCTTTTAGTGGATTTGGTGAACCAACATATCACCCAGCTATTAGTATTATAATTAAACGAACTGTTGAAGCATGTCCAACTGCTAATATTAATATTATATCTAATGGAGATAATTTTAGAATTATTAAACAAATAGCAAAAGAATTCCCACAGGTATCTTTTACTATTTCTGAATATTCTAAAATGGAAACAGATTTTCATTCTATTATTTTTGAAGGTCTTCCTAATATTAAACAAAAACAAATCTATAAAAAAGAAAATTATGAAGCATTAAATAATAGAGCGGGCAATATAAAGACTAAACAAGATTATAGTCATATGCTAAATACTTGTTATATCCCATTTTTTAAAATAACTATTGATGTAAATGGAGATATCTTATTATGTGATAATGATTGGTATGGTGAACATCCATGCGGCAATATCTTAACGCATAATATATGGGAAATATGGAATCATGTTAATTTTTTAACAAAACGAGATATGGCATTTTGTGGACGTTCTATGATTCCATTATGTCGAAACTGTAATGCTAATGGAAAACTATATGGAAAACAATTTTTAGATTACTTTAAGGAAAGTTATATTCATGACAGTTCAAGATAGAGTTCAACTAATTTCAGATAATACAAATTTAAATTTAAATACAAAAATTACGACAGCTAAAATTGAAATTACAGGAGTATGTACTTTTAAATGTCACTTCTGTTATCAGAATATAATGATAGCAAAAAACGAACGTCAAAAATTTATGACAGATACAGAATTTAACCAAGTATTAGAATATCTAAAATTATACCCTGATTTAAAAGAAGTAGGATTATTTTATATGGGCGAATCTGGATTGCATCCAAACTTAGCTCAATATTATAAACAATTAAAAAAATTAGGTTATTTTACATATTTAACAACTAATGGCACTTGTCTTGAATCTGTTAAACAAGCTATTCCTTATATTGATTCATTAAAAGTTTCTTTTAATTATTTATTAAATGGCTCTAATGACATTCATGAAATTACAAGAACTAATTATATTCCGATTACAAAAATTATAGATAATATAAATATTTTCGCTAAAGAATGTAAAAAATATAATACAGAATTTGCATTATCTACTGTTATCGATGAATCAAAATATAATAAAGAATCTCATAGCAAAACTATGGATTATTTATTCCCAAATATTTTCCATTATTATATTCCGTTACAAACACAAGGGGGATATAATAATAAAGGTCTTGGTGGCGTTGTCGGCGAAACAGAATCTAAAGTAAATCAAATACCATGTTGGTCTTTATTTAAAGGATTATATATTGATGCAGATTTAAATGTTAGAACTTGTTGTTATGGTCATACAGATAAACATATTCTAGGTAATATTAAAGATATGAAGGTTGTAAATAAAAAAGAATTATTACAACAACATTTATCTAATCAAATTCCAGATATATGTAAAGAATGTATTAAAAATAAATAGGATTATAATATGTCTAGTATAATTAAGCATAAAATGCAACAGATAAAAAGTTACTTGTCATCTATATCCTCTCTCAATAAAGACACAGCCCTAATGCAAATTAATTTATGCCCATCAAGAATTTGTAAACGATTCTGTATGTTTTGTCCACAATCTAATAAAGATAAAAATAAAGAAGTATTAAAAACAAAACCTGCGTTTATGGATTATCGAATTGTTTCTCGTATAGCAGTAGAAGCATATAGAAAAAATTTTAAAGGAATTTTTGCCTTTAATGGTATGGGTGAGCCAACTGAGAATGAACAACTTCTGTATATGTGTCAAATCATCAGAATGTATTGTCCATCAGCTAAAATACAAATCGTAACGAATGGTGATAATGAAGCAGTTATTAAAGAAATCAATCGCAAAGTCGAAGGTGTATTATTTATTTTTTCTGAATATACTATCGAAGATACACGACGTAATAAAGAAGTTTATCGAAATATTAAAAATAAAGAATTTAGACGCTTTTATGAAAAAGAAAATATAGGATTATTAAATTCTCGTTCTAAAAATATCAATGTTGGTCCCGAAGAAATTCCATGCCAATGTTGTAGCAAACCATTCTATACCACTTCTATAGATACAGATGGTTCTTTATTAATTTGTAATAACGACTGGTATGGAACAAATCCATATGGTAAAATTGATGTAGAAGAAACAAGTTCTAAATTATGGATACAATGGAAGGAGTGCCTAGAAAAATTACGAATGATTATGTTGTTAGATGAACGTATTGGATGTGAATATCCATGTTCTTCTTGTAATGATGCGAGTCACGTATATGGTAAACAATTCGTAAGATTCTGGAAATTAAAATATGCAAAGAAATACATATGTGAAAAAGCACGACGGTTATTTTTCTAAACAAAACGAACCATTAACTGGCGTAGAAATGTTTGATAAAAATTATTATGCCTATCCAGATATGAAACAGGCATATAATAAATTTAAACAATTTATTGGACATGATAATTTTATATTAACGTCTGGTACAGAAACAGCAGTTCGGATTGCATTACAAACATTTAAACCAACATTATTTTCTGTTGAATATCCGTCATGGACAATGCCTTCGATTATTGCAGAGGCATTAGATATTAATCACGATACATTTTCTTTTGATTTCATTAATAATAAAATAATTTGCCAAGAAAAACCAAAAGGCGATTTAATATATTGCACGCATAAACAAAATAATTTATTTGAGCATGGCAATATCAATACCGACAAAACTAAAATTATTGATTATTGTTACACATTAGATTTAGAATCCATGTTAGAAGAATGCGAATCTAATTTTGTAGTTGGCTCTTTTAGTAAAGTATATGCTCCTGGCATTCGTTTAGGATTCTTAATTTATCCAAAAGAATATCATCATAAAATTCAATTATTGCGAGAACAATATATTAATTCTCTTGCCTATACTTACTTAATGAATTTAAAAGAATGGCCTACTTTTACAAATTATGAATGGGAAGGCGAACCAATATGGCAACATAGTACATATTGTACTTATGATTATCTACCAAAAGATATTTGTAATAACATTAAAGAATATAGAGTTTTTATTGTTGGTCATAAAAGTTTTTATCGTCTCGGAAGAAAAAGAAAAGAAATTTAAAAATAATCCTAGTTTTATTTGTTTAAGACTAGGATTATTTTCTATTACGTAGTAATATATAAAACGAACAAACATTTCCTAGTGTTTTATCATAAAGAAAGTAGGTGTACTTTTTGGCATTACCTTACAATAGGAAGTTCAATAAAGGTAGGCAATCTGAATTATTTTATAATGAAGATTTATCTAAAAATTACGAAGCCATTCGTCATTTACTAGATACGCCAACCGAACAAGAAGGTACTCCTGTCGCTAAAGTTGATGGCGCTTTATGGTTAAATTTAAAAGAAAATGCATTAAAACGATATCATAAAAATACTGGTGTCTGGGAAAATTTATTCTCAGCAAAATTCCAAATTACAGACCAGATTACAAATATTAATCCTAGTTCTAATCCAGTACTCGGACAATTATGGATTAATAATGATATCTTAATGTATTTCGATGGTTCAACGTGGAAACCAATTCGGTCATTAGTACAAGATGGCTCACAATTTGATATGTCTGCGTTTGAAAATCATAAATTAATTTCTCCATTAAACTCTATTGGTAATAGCGTAATTAAGGACTACAATGCTAACGACTTCGAAACACAACTCGAAGAAGATAAGCAAAATAAAGTCGATGTTCCAGCCGGCTCCGAATTTGACGGTGACGGTCATAAATGGGATATTGGAAAAGTAAATAATGGCATGGACAATGGTATCTGTCATACTTGCCAAGATGGAGTATGTTCTATTGATGGTAATGTGCCAGAGACATTTGCTAGTCATATCTTTAAAAGTACCGATGAGGATTATACAAAACTCAGTCAATTTTTAGTACCAAATATTAATATTGACCGCGTATTTTTAGATAGAAAATTAGACTTTACTTATCAAACAGTATCGAATGTTTGTATTCAATATCCTAAAAGTAAAGTATATGAGCAACGTCCTTCATTAATCCATGTTAACTCTAATCGTTTACGTAACATTAAAAAACGATTAGTTAAAGTTGATAGAGATGGACAAAACTCAACGAAAATTAAATTCAATGAACAAAACTTTGAGTTATATGGTTTTAAAGGAGACTCTCCTCAAGGTGAATTATTATTGCCAGAAAAAATTCTTGGCGATGGTGGTTATACAAAAACTAGAGATGGTGTTTTCTTAAATCATAACTATTCACAAAACTTTGATTATGTTCTTATCGTATCTTTTGAATTTGGTTCTTTTAAAACAACTGGTCAATTAAATCATGTATGGAATGGTAAAAAAGAAACATCTTATTATGTTCCTAATTTTGCAGCTCCTCATAATGTATTTATTAATGGCTATAATTTAGAAGATAATACCTATACAGAAGATGACCAAACAAAAATTATTACTATCCAAGATAGTACACAAGGTATGGAACTTACTGGTTTCCATTCCATTATTCGTGAGTTTGGTTACGTATATGATGTAGATATTAATCAAAGAGGTCATGTTAATTTATCCAGAGAATATTATAAAGACCCTCTCTTATTTGTTGGTGGCGAAGTAGTTACTGCTCAAGATGGTTTAGTATTCGAAGATAACAAACGATATACAATTCCTGATTGTCCTCGTAATACTGTATGGGCTGTTGCCGAATTACAAGGTGAAGAAGAAGACCCTACATTCACAATGCGAGTTAAAAACGGCACAGGACATGTTTCATCTGATAATACTATTTTATTCGATAATGTTGATGTAAAACCAACAGATAGAATCATTGCTTTTGTTGACGGTATTCTCGTTAAAGAAGAAGATATAGTTCGCAACCAAAATGCTGGTACATTAACTATCGAAGGTATTCATGAAGGTCAAACATATACATTATTAAAAGATAGATATAATCGATTCTTTAGTGATGCGAATGCATTACCTGCTATGATTACTGGTAAATTCAATGAAGCATTAGTATATCTTAATGGCTATTTATTGAATAACGAAACTTCTATTTATCAACATGGTAAACCAGAAGATGTCAAAGGCGACACCAATGAAATTAAATTCTTTATCACTGATGTTGTCAATGGCAATGTAGTGGGCGATTATTGGATATGGATTACGTCAGAAAATGAACATGGCGAAGACACATCTAAATGGGTTAAATGTGACCCAGCAGACCCATACTACAAACAAGTCGTTAAAGAATTAGAATGTTTCTGTCATTCTTATCAAAATGCTAGAACTTCAGTTCTATTAAATAATGATAAACTCGCAGAATATAATATTCAATTCGATGAATTTTCCGATAGGCTAGATATCTATGCCTTTAAATATACAGCTTTTGCTGGTCAACCATTAATTATTAAAAATATTTATTTAGATGGTGGCCAAAATAAATTTACTACAGATAATTATCGTTTTAAAATTCCAGATAAGTTTGAGCCTAATTATGGCTTACTTTCTGTTTACATAGATGGCATTCGACAATATTACGTAAATGAAAACCAAGATGGATTAGGCTTTAGTTTACCATCTCCTGTTAAAGCTCCAGCCATGGTTACTTACGTAATTGAAACTGTTGATGCCCCAAGTGAGTCTTATTGCAAACGCATTATTCTTGACGAAAAAAATATTGTCCCTAATACGATTAATGTATATAAGACTTACCGGACCGATGTTCCTGATACAAATCCAGATGATAGAATTTCATTATATCCTGGTCGAGTATCAGTGTATATAGATGGCGTAAGACAACCACAAGATTCATTTACGATTGTTGACAACTATACTATTTCTTTTAACTCTTCACTTACAAAAATAGTTGGCGGCAAAGATACATTCCCTTACGAAGTTATTCGTAACGAACTTGGTGAAGCGATGTATCATGTTGATGGTTCCTTACGTGTTATGGAACATTCTGAAACAGATAAAATTTTAATTGAGGTTAAACAAGATTTAGACAAGGTAGAATCTTATATAGAAGTTCCTCCTACTAATGACGGATTCTCAATTGATATAGCTGCTAATCAATTAGACCCAGCTATCTTAGAAACAAACGATGAAATTCTGATTTATCTTGACGGATTATTCCTTGGTTTACGAGATAATGATGCATCTACATTTACATATACTAAAGATGCATATCGTGGCAAAATTACAATTAATTCTCCATATCATATTGAAGAAATTATCTCTGACCCATTAAATGATTATTTAAATGCTAATCCGCAAGCAGCAGAAGCATACAAAAAAAATAATGGTGGTAAACCTTACACACCAAAACCTAAGAAAATTATTTTAGAATGGAGAAACGAATAAGTGGCAGAACGATTTACTAAAGTCGGTATTTCAATGCTAAATATGCACGACATTGAAGAATATTTGCACGTCAAAGGTTTTATTTTAAATACTGAATCTGCAAATGATACAACTCATGTCGGCGGTGTTCCTTCTGAAAAAATTGCTGTAGCTGTTTCTCCTGAAGATAGAGAAACTGTAAAAAATGCACTTAACCTAAACGGCAAGCCGGAAAGCTATTTCTTCCCGGCTGTCAAAGGTGCATTATTAAATAGCGATACAGAAGCTATGCGTAAAGCATATAATGCAGCGATTGCCGCATTAAAATCTGAAGTATACGAACTTCGTGCTGAAATTGCATCCGCAGGATTAGGCAAAAACTATGCAACATACGAAGGCTTTTATGACCCATTCCGTCGTCAAATGCCTCGTCACGAAAAAGATGTAGTTGCTACATCTGTAGAAGATTCAAAAGAACCGATGACAAAAACTTCTATTATAGTATCTGAAGATGACTGGAAATTATTCAAAAAAGATGACCACATCGTTCTTCACTCTAAAGTAGAAAATAAAGTTAGACAAGTACAAGTAGTCGAAGCATCAAAAGATGGTAAAACTATTATCTTTACTCCAGCAGTAGACTTCAGAGTACTTAAAGATGAAGTTGATATTTATCGCTCTTATGGTTCTGTAGTTGATGGTGCTTTTGTTATGGGTGAAATTATTGCAACACACCCTGGTCAAAAAACATATCATACATCAACTGATGATGATACACATTGGATTGTAAGAAAAATTAATTCCGTAGGTAAAGGTGTCGGCACTACATTCCGTATTCCAACTTCTTATCAAAGAAATTATCTTGGCAACATTATGATTAAAATTAAGAAGTTTGGTCAACCTGGTCCTTTAAAATGTTACGTAATTAATGAAAAGAATTTAACTCATTTTAAAAACCCAATTCAAGCAAAAGATGATGGCTTATTAGTAGCCGAATCATATCCATTAAATGTAGATGCATCTAAAGATATGCATTTAGCTGAATTTAAAATGTTTGACCCGTATGGTGAAATCGATGCGAATACTCGTAATGGCGTACAAGCATTAAATGGTTTAAATGGCTTATCTACATTTACTGCTCAAGCTAATCCATCTAATTATCCATTATTAAAAGAATATGATAATTCTGATACTAGCAATACTAAAGTTCGTTATGTAATGATTATCGAAGCCTTAACCCAAGCTGATGATAAAAACTATTATGACGTAACATTTATTGCTACTAATAAAATGGCTACATTAGATGTTCATAATATGAATAAAGCATTAGAATATACTAAACAAGGTCAAGACTCTCGTCAAAATGCTTTAGTAACTAATTACGATATTGATGCTGCTGACCTTTATTATGGCATTACTTTATATGAAGCAGAAGGCGAACAATTTATTCCGCATGACACAGGTATTTATACGGCTCACTGGAGAAATGCAGATAATAAAGCCTCTTCTAAAATTAAAGTAAACTTACGTATTGGTCGTGAAGGCGTATTCTATTTAACAGATGAATATAATACAAAAGCATTTGGTGATTTCCCAGATAACGCTATCGTTAATGTTAAAGGCAAAGAAGTCTTTGATGTTGATGGTTTTTATTACTCTAAAAATAAACCAATCGCTATTGGCGATAATATTCGTGAATTAGCTGATATTCAACATACAGCATTAACTGTTAAAAAAGGTTTCCATGCAGATAAATATGCTAAGGTATATCCTATTAACTATACTGTAACTGTAAAAGCCAAATTAGTTGAATGGAACCCAGAATTATGTAAAACAAAAACATTAGCTGAAGGTCGCTATGAAGTTCCATTAAGCCGCATCATTAATAATGGTTGGCAAGATGATGAAACATTATCTGACCGCATTGTTTTTGAAACAGACTTTAAAGACGAAAAAGGCAATGCTCTTTATTATAATGATTTCGAAATTGAAATCTTCTGGGAAAAATCTTGTAAAGAATCTAATGCTAAATTAATTGGTAAAATCGAAGATTTATGGATTGATACTGATGCTGATGTATTAATTGAAGATAGAAATAAACAACTCGTAACTGATTTGCCTACTCCAACAAATACTGCGTTAAATATTGATGCATTAAAAGGTCTTATGGATTTAGTTAAATTGATTAATGATAGCAAAGATACTATCGATAAACTTCGTCCTGCCAAAACAGAAGAAGATTTACAAGTACCTGCTGATTATTGGTTATGGCGACATGAAGGCCCAATTACGGCTGAAGATATTCATGAATTACAAAATCATCCAAAAGTATATGCTCCATTCGTAACAGAATTGCATTCCGATGAAACGGATAGTTCTTTATTTACTAATACAGAAGTCACTCATTTATGGTTCCCTAATGAAATTCATTTAGGTGATTATGCATTAGCTAACTCTCGTTTAGTAGAATTTAGAGCTCCTAAAGTAGTTGAATTTGGTCATCATGTATTTACTAATTCTAAACAACTTAAAAATGTTGTTGAGTTAGATACTCATGTAGCTCGTGATTTAACTAGCACATTTGAAAATTGTTCTGCATTAACTAATGTAGGTGATTTAGTAACAGATAACTGTCAAAACTTCACATCTATGTTTGATGGTTGTACTGCATTACAATATGTACCTAATATGACTTCCACAGCGAATGCTGAATCTATGGAAGCTATGTTACGTAATTGTACTAATATTAGAGTTATTCCTACATTTGATTATTCAAATGTTAAAAATATCAATTCTTTATTCGAAGGTTGCACAGGTATTACAACTGGTACAGCAATTAATGCTCCACAAGCAACCACTGCTAAGAATTTATTTAAAAAATGTTCTAATATGACAACAGTTAATGGTATTACATTGCCAGTCGTTAAAACATTAGAACAAGCATTTAAAGATTGTTCTGTGCTTGATGCAGTACCTACTATTAATTTTACAAACGTAAAAGTATCTCGCTCTATGTTTGAAAATTGTAACGCCATCGAATCTATTGATGGTATTGCTTTATCTCAACAAGATGCGAATGCTATGTTTAAAGGATGCAATTCTCTTAAACATGTAACAAATATGTCTACTACAGGTGTATCTAATATGAGTGATATGTTTACTAATTGCTATGCATTAGTTGACGCTCAATTAGATTTGAATGTTGTTGACAATGAAGCATATGAAGATTTCTATTTAAATAATATGTTTAAAGGCGATAAAAACCTTACTCATTTATTAATTAGAAATATTCGCTCAATTAGAGATTTATCTATTCCAGAAAATTATAATGTAGTTGCTCTCGAAAATAATTATGATGTTATTTATTGGGGCGAATACAAAGATGAATATGCAAATGGTATTCGTAAAGTAGTAGCTCCTGCCGATTATTGGTTATATAATCGCCGTGGTCTTATTACTCCAGAAACTAAACAAGAATTAGCTGGTCATGAAAAAGTATATGCTCCATTCGTGACAGTCGTACATCCTGGTTCTATTCATAATGATGTAAAAGATTTATGGATTCCTAATGATGTAACATTAGCTAACTCTGCATTCCATAATACAAAACTTGAAGTAGTTAACTTACCTCATATTGTTAAGATGGGTAAATCTGTATTTGATAGTTGTAAACAATTAACAACAATTACAGATTTAGATTTATCTAATGTATATGTATTTGATGGTATGTTTGCTAATTGTACAAAACTCGTTAACTTGCCACGATTAGATAATAGTAACGCTGTTTCTACAGATAATATGTTTGAAAATTGTAACGCATTAACAGAATTAACAATTCGAAATATTCAAGTGAATGATTTGAATCTAAAACCTGGATATACAACTGAAAACTTACCAGATAACTACATCAAATTTAAATGGTAACAAAGTAATATATAAGGGTGAAGCTTCTTTCACCCTTATTATTTTTATATAGAAAGGACATTCGAATGCCTGATATTATCGACCAATGCATCGACAATAAAGACACTGAGGTATATAAGTTAATGCATGACTTATTAAGTGCTGATACACCTGACGATGCTATTAAAAAATGGAAAGAACTTCGAGATGTAATTCGTATGATGAAGAATGAAATCGAAGAAGAGGAACTCCAACAAGAAGACTTTCTTACCATTTACTTACAAGAAAGGAATTAAATAGTTAATGACTAGTAAACAATCCTTAGAAAAAGTTATCGAAATTCTATCAGAAATTAAAGACATTTTGAAATGTAGTAAACAAGAACCAGAAGTTAAGCCAACTCCTACTCCTGAACCTACACCAAAACCTGAAATGTCTGATGAAGAATTCAAACAAAAAGTCCTCGCTATCGTAGAAGAATACATAGGCGAAGACGTGGACTTAGTGGCTGTATATGAAGCAGCCAAACAATAATTTTATTTTTTCAGAAAGGACCTTTCTTACACATGACTAAAATAGAAAGACTTAAACTTTTAGCATCCGCTATCGCTGGTGATTTTAAATCACTTCGTCTTAAATTGGGCAATACGGACGAATTAGTTACAGATGATAAAACATCTGCTGTTAACGCTATTAATGAAGTAGCTGGCTCCTCTAAAGAAATTAAAGATGCCATGAAACATTTTAGTGAAAACTTAGGATTTGATAAAGAAATCACTAAAGTTAATAATGTATCTATAAACCCATTTGAAATGCTAGTGCCTTTTATTAAAGATAAATTGGCAGAAGAAGGCATTACAAATGTTGACGCAGAAAAAAATACACAAAATTGTTTCTTTGCCTTTTTTGATGACACAATTAAATTCCAAGATAGAAATAATTTCTCTAAAAATAAATATGGTATTAAATTAAAACAAAATGCTTATGATAAATTTGTAAAATTTGATGTTTCTGCAAATAATGTAATAAATATAAGTTTACCACAAGAAATTAATACTTCTCAAGATATTGAACTTGATATTTATGGCATATTAGGACATTATATGTATGATTATAAAATCATGCCATACACAAAATATATTAAACAACTTAATATTCCTTCTGACCGTATTGTTATTGTAAATAGTTTAGAAGAACATGAAGCCCATGGCAATCATTCTTCTAGTAACGATGATATTCTAGTTCTTGTAAAAGTAGATTTTGATGAATTAAGTTCTTATGAATCTATCGTAGATAATATTAAAAGACTATTTAAATTACAAGATGGCCAAAATATTACTCAATACTCTTATGGTTTTGTTAATCAAGATGTAACAAAATATTTTGATTTTACGACAAAACAATGGTTACCACTTGAAAATTTAATTTCATCTGATATGCAATATCAAATAAAATTATTGGACTTAAAAGTTCCTGTAAAACCTTATGAAATTGCATATATTAATAATGGATATTTTAGTCATACTAGTAACTTAACTAAAATTAATATTCTTCCAGAAAATTCTAATGCACTAAATAAAGTTAATAACTTAAAAAATAATATTTACAGTGTTATTTTAAACCCTGATTTAACTAAATATTATAATATTATTACAAAGCAATGGAATGAGTTAACTCCAGCATTACAAAATAAATATAGATATTTAAATAATACTGATGATGTTAATGAAAATATTAATGTAGCAACATCAGAAAATAATATTAGTATTGCAAATAAAACAACCCAAACTGAATTAGAATATGACAACCACTCAAGAACAATTTCTGTTGTTGATAAAAATAAAGCAACTAACTTGGCTGAACTTGACACTTGTTCAATGCTATCTACATCATATAATACAACACTTATAGTAGACAAAACACTAAATTACGTTTTAAATAAAAATATAAGAACATGGGTAGCAATTAATACTGAACAATCTCAAAAAATTAAAAATAAAATTACTATTGATTTTAATTTAACTATTAATGATACAACAGCTCCTGGAAAAATTAAATGCAGAACTCGTGTAAATACTTTTAGTGGGTCTGGCAATAAAGATATTTTAGTGTATGACAAAGATAATTCCGAATTAGCAGATATTGCTTCTGTACAATACAGTATTTATGATGGTGATATTGTTGTAGATAAAACTTATACATATTATTTAAATCCATATACTTCTACATGGTATGAATTGCCAGATGAAGTAAAAACTAAATTAAATAATTTTGTTAATACACAATACACAAATGTTGTAACAAGATTAAAAGAAAAAACAAATTCTTTAAATATCATTAATTTAAATGAAGATTTAACTGATGTTCGTAGCGAAACTGTTTACTTAGTTAACAACAAAGAAAATATTAAGTTCAGAGCTGATGACGACTATGCTTATAACTTTAATGATAATACTCTAATCTTTACATCTGATTTATCTGAATACTTAGACATTCCAACACAAGAATGGAAACAAGTACAATATAATTCTATTGTTTATTCAGTATGTGAAAATATCGTTGGTGTTATTGCTAATAAAGTATTAAATACTTTAGATTATAGAAATCCAGTAACTTTAACAAGCAATAATTTAACTGAAATTAAAAATCAAATAAGAGATAAAGAAGTGATTATCAATAAAACAGATAAAATCCTCATTACTGACTCAACTATTGATTTATCAAAAGTTAAATTCTATTCACTAGCTAAATATGAACAAGGTAGTCATCAAACAGTTGACCAAGTTTTATCAAAAATTCCAAATATTAAAATCTTTAACGCTGGTAGTTTTTCTGTAACTATCACTGAATTAGAAGCTAAAGCATTAAATAATAATAATGTTATCGCTCTCTTAACAAGAAAAAATGGTGACAACAATACCATGGATATTATTTATAAAGGTAAAAGATATGAATTATCTAAAGACAACTTCTTCTTTAAAAATAGTAAAAATTTATGCCAATTCTTAGATGATGGTGAATGGTTATAATATATAATTAAATATATAAAATTAAACGACGACTTTT
>ERZ773037.1211-NODE-1211-length-13572-cov-11.145816_pt1 | contig 13572 bp, 9 predicted proteins | sample MGYA00511466_ERZ773037 | MGnify/ENA primary metagenome ERZ773037 (study PRJEB29015, sample SAMEA2738146) | human oral metagenome | biome: human oral; feature: human-associated habitat; material: saliva | place: China | collected 2202 ... | reverse complement strand
TTTAGGTGAGAAAATAGAAAAATTATGGTATAGTTAAGGGATAGTTATTGAATTACTCGTTTGAATTGAGGTATGTACAGAATGGAATTTTTAGAAGTTGCCACGTGGGTGACCATTGGTAAGATTATTTTAATTGATATTTTGTTGGCTGGTGATAATGCTGTAGTTATTGGAATGGCAGCAGGTAAGCTAGCTCCAGAACTACAAAAGAAAGCCGTAATTTGGGGTACAGTAGGTGCCATTGTAATGCGCCTTTTATTTGCTACCCTTTTAGTAGAGGCGCTTACTTTAATTCCTCTTATCCACTTAGGTGGTGGCTTTGTACTTGTATGGATTGCCATTCAATTATTAAAAGGTGGAGATGAAGATGCACATATCGAAGCTAAGAATTCATTAATGGGTGCCATTTGGACGATTATTGTAGCCGACGCTATGATGAGTATTGATAATGTCATTGGTGTAGTAGGAGCCGCTAAAGGTCATTTAGAGCTTGTTATTGCAGGTATGTTAATTACTGTTCCAATTATCGTATTTTGCTCTACATTATTTGCTCGAATTATTAATAAATTCCCCGCCATTCTTTGGGCTGGTGGTGCACTCCTTGGCTGGGTTGCAGGCGAAATGATTGTGGAAGATCCACTTCTTATGCCATATATTCAAGGTGAAGAATTACTCGTTAAATTTGGCACTGTATTCTTCGTTCTTATTGTGACAGGTATGATTAAAATTTGGAAGAAAAGAGACGCGTAATGAACGGTACAAGTCGTACATCTCGTAAAAAACAATCTAAACAACATAGAAGAGCGAATCGCTCAAATTCACAACAAACTGTGAGCGGTACAGTATCTAAAAAACAACAAGCTATACTCAATGCACCTATTAAACTAGGTGATGAAGTGCTCGTAACCATTCACGGTATTGGTAGCAGTGGTGAAGGGGTAGGTCGTGTAGATGACTTTACTGTCTTTGTTCCCTTTGCTTTGCCAGGGGAAACTGTAAAAGTATCCATCAATATGGTGAAAAAGACGTATGCTACAGGTAGACTTTTAGAGATTGTTACAATGGCTCCTAATCGTATTGATGCTAGTTGTGATCTTTATGGCTTCTGTGGGGGATGCCAACTACAACATATTACCTATGAAGGACAGCTTTCACTAAAAACACAAAAGGTGAAGGACGTTATAGAACGCATTGGCCATCAAAACCCAGACCTTGTAAAACCTGCATTAGGTCCTAAAGAACCTTGGGCATATCGCAATAAAATGCAAATGCCTGTAGGCGGCACTAAAGGCAATATTCAAATGGGATTCTATGCGATGGGATCTCACGATATCGTACAAGGTACAAACTGTCCTATACAAGACGAAGGGAATAATATCATTGCTCAAGCTTGTTACCAAATCGCTAAAGAGTTTGATATTGAACCGTATGACGAACATACAGGAAAGGGTGTACTGCGCCATATTATTGGACGCATTGGACAATCAGGTTGGATGATTATTCTTGTAACAGCAACCGAACAATTGCCGCATAAAGAGAAGTGGGTAGAGAAATTAACGGAAAGAATTCCTCAAGTAGAAACTATCGTTCACAACGTGAATGGTAAGCGTACTAATGTCATCTTAGGACCTAAAAATAATATCCTCTATGGGGATGGGACGATTACAGATCATATTAAGGACTTACAGTTTACATTATCTCCACACTCCTTCTTCCAAGTGAATCCAGAACAAACGACAGTACTTTACGATCAAGCATTAGCGTATGCGAACTTAAAAGGTGATGAAACCGTTATCGATGCGTACTGTGGTACGGGGACCATTTCATTGTTTTTGGCCCATAAGGCAAAACATGTAATAGGTATTGAAATCGTAGAACCAGCCATTATCAATGCTCGTGAAAATGCGAAACGCAATGGCTATGATAATACAGAATTTATCGTCGCTGATGCGGCCGTAGAAATGCCAAAACTTTACAAAGCTGGCGTACGACCAGACGTCATCGTATTCGATCCAATCCGTGCAGGCTGTAAAGAAGAAGTACTAACATCTGCAGCTGGCATGGAACCAAAACGCATTGTTTACGTATCCTGTAACCCAGCTACCATGGCGCGAGACATTGAAATCCTTGCACACTACGGCTATGAACTCAAAGAAGTACAACCTGTGGACATGTTCCCAATGACCGCACACGTTGAGGCAGTGGCTTTGCTTACTAGAAGCGAAGCGACGCAGTAAGTGATAGCACTGCCCATGGCAGGGATGTCCAAGAATTCGAGCGAAGCGAAGAATGATTGAAAACAAGTTACGGCTGAGGCAGTATTGTGATATTTAGAAAAACAAATAAGTGTAAATTACTGATGGAGAATTTAATACCTTTTGATAGCCAAATTATCTATTAAAAATAATTTTAATAAAATTGAAATTATTTCATTAAAAAGTGATATAATATAATGTTACAAAGGAAGGAGGCCAATATAATGAGTTATAATGTAATAGATGTATGTCGTCATATAATTAATTATAGTAATGAGCATGATTATGGCGTTTCAAATCTTAAGCTCCAAAAATTACTTTATTTTATACAAGCTTATTTTTTGACGAATAAAAAAGACAGTTCTCCTTGTTTTAATGAAAAAATTGAAGCCTGGGATTTTGGGCCAGTTGTTCCAGATGCATATCATGAATATAAGCAGTACGGAAGTGGAGATATTCCAAGTATAGAATCTTATATTTTATTTGACGAAGATAACATCTGGAATTCTGAGAGAGTTAGTTTTGTAGATAATATTATTAAAGATGAAGATAAACTACTAATAGATAAGGTTGTTGACAAGTTTGCGGATTACTCAGCGACAGATCTTGTGTCATTAACACATAGACAATCCCCATGGATTGATGCATATGTACCTCATCAAAACAATGAGATCACAATTGATGCTATAAGGGAGTATTTTAATGGCTGATGATAATTTGGATATGCTTTTGCGAACAACTGATAATAAAATAATGTCTTTGGAGCAATCATTAGTTTTTAAAAATACGAAAAGAAGAATAAATGGAATTTGTAAGGCTTTAACTTTGGAAACACAAAGGTATGATCCTTTGAAAACAATTAGTAGTATTGATTTATATATATCATCTAATAATAAGTTAGATAGAATACTTTATTCTGAGATAAGCAACTATATTTTTTCCTTAGAAACTGCCAAAAGAGGTATTTTTGCAACAAATTTAGAAAAATTATTACTATATTCATTAGACGAAAAAAATAGTGTAAAAGATGACAGTAAAAAATTGATTGTAAAGATTTATGATCATTTTCAACTTGCATTGTATCAGATTGAAAATGTAAATAATATCTTTGCAAATGGTATTGAAGAAGCTAAAGAAAATTTGCAAAAGCAAATAAAAGGTGTTGAAAAAGAGTATATATCTATTCTTGGAATATTTGCTTCGATTGTACTTGCTTTTGTGGGTGGAATAACTTTTTCGACATCAGTTTTACAAAATTTATCATCAGTTAGTGTATTTAGATTATTATTAATAGTTGATTTTTTGGCATTTATACTTATTAATGTTATTTATATTTTAGTAAAGTTTATTTTTACTATTAATGAAAAAGATGCTGAGTTATTTAATATTAATGGATTAAATAAATCATGTCTGGTAATCGCTTTAATAATTATTTTATCTTGGATAGTTAATGTAGACCAAATTCCATATTTTATCTCTAAATACTTACCTTGGGGTAAATAAAAAAATAACTCTCTCAACTCATTAGTTCGAGAGGGTTATTTTATTGTTAAAATTTTTGTCTATGGATTGATAAATTTACAAGCTAATTATATAAATAGATTTTCATAAAGTTCGGTTTTTTATATAATAAGATTATAAGTGTCAGTATAGAATGTAATAGGGATAATTAGTTTATAGGTAAGGGGTTATACTGATGGATGTAAAAATTTTTGATAATATTAATGACATTGTTCGTGATGATATGATATCTACAATAAATAAGGGGAGTAAGATATCAATAGCTGCTGCTTGTTTTTCAATTTATGCTTATAAAGAATTGAAAGAGCAGTTGGAACAAATAGATGAGTGTAGATTTATTTTTACAGCACCAACATTTATTAAAGAAAAAACAGAAAAACAAAAGCGAGAATTCTATATTCCTAGATTAAATCGTGAAAATAGCTTATATGGTACAGAGTTTGAATTGAAGCTACGTAACGAAATGAACCAGAAAGCTATAGCTAAAGAATGCGCAGATTGGATTAAACGAAAAGCTACATTTAAGTCTAATATTACAGGAGAAAATATGACTGGCTTTCTAAATGTAACGAATTCTAACTCCGCTACTACTTATATGCCTATTAATGGCTTTACTACAGTTGATATTGGTTGTGAACGTGGTAATAATACCTATAATATGATTAATCGCTTTGAATCACCATTTGCCGACTCTTATATCAATTTATTTGAAAGTCTGTGGAATGATAAAAATAAGCTACAAGATGTTACGGATATAGTTATAGATAATATGACATCTGTTTATAATGAAAACTCCCCAGAGTCTATTTATTTCTTGATTTTATATCACGTATTTAGTGAGTTTCTAAATGATATCTCCACTGATGAATTACCAAATGAAGCTACAGGGTTCAAACAAAGTAAAATTTGGAATATGCTATATGACTTTCAACGAGATGCAGTACTTGCCATTATAAATAAATTAGAACGATATAATGGTTGTATTCTCGCTGATAGTGTTGGTTTAGGTAAAACCTTTACTGCATTAGCTGTTGTGAAATATTATGAGAATCGTAATAAAAGTGTTCTAGTCCTTTGTCCTAAAAAATTAGCAGAGAATTGGAATACATATAAAGATAATTATGTAAATAATCCAATTGCTGGAGATCGACTTAATTATGATGTCTTATTCCATACGGATTTATCTAGACCTGGTGGCTTTTCTAATGGTCTTGATTTAAATCGATTAAATTGGGGAAACTATGATTTAGTTGTTATAGATGAATCACATAATTTTCGTAATGGTGTTGGCACGCATGCTAATACTGTGGAGAATCGCTATGTAAAATTGATAGATAAGATTATTAGATCTGGTGTGAAAACAAAAGTATTGATGCTTTCAGCAACACCTGTAAATAATAGATTTATTGATTTAAAAAACCAATTAGCCATAGCTTATGAAGGAGATACCTCCCTTATTGATAATAAATTAGGTACCACAAAATCGATTGATGAAATATTTAGACAAGCACAACGAGCGTTTAATGCTTGGAGTGAATTAGATATTACTGATCGAACAACAGATGCTTTATTAAAAACATTAGATTTTGATTTCTTTGAGTTATTGGATAGTGTCACTATTGCACGGTCAAGAAAGCATATTGAAAAATATTATGATACTGCTGATATTGGTAAGTTTCCTATAAGAAAGAAACCTATTTCGTTAAGACCAGTACTCACTAATTTAGAATCTGCTACTAACTATAATCAAATTTATGAAGAATTAAGTAAGCTTTCCCTTTGTATCTATACACCATCTAACTATATTTTTCCTAGTAAAATACAAAAATATATTGAGCTAACACACAATAAGGGGAATGAATTAACCCAAACCGGTCGTGAACAAGGGATTCGTAAGTTAATGAGTGTTAACTTGTTGAAACGTTTGGAAAGCTCTATTAATTCTTTTCAACTTACATTACAACGTATTTATAGCCTTATTAATGATACTGTAAATAAGATAAATCGATTTGAGCAATATGGTACAAGTAGTATTGATATGTATGAATCTTCTGATACAGAGTGGGATATAGATGATAGTAATACGGAATATTTTACTGTCGGTAATAAGGTTCAAATTGATTTAGCTGATATGGATTATAAAACTTGGAGAATGGAACTTAACTCTGACATTCAAGTTTTAGAGGATTTAATGAGTATGCTGAATACAATTACACCTGAATTTGATGGTAAATTACAATCCTTGCTCAAGGTTATATCAGAGAAGATAGAAAATCCAATTAATATTAATAACAAGAAGGTTTTGATTTTTTCTGCTTTTTCAGATACTGCTGAGTATTTATATGAACATGTTAGTGCTTATATAAAAGAAAAATACGGACTTAATACAGCCGTTATTACAGGTTCTATTGATGGAAAAACTACTATTAAGAATTTTAAGGCAACCCTTAATAATGTATTAACATGTTTTTCTCCTATTTCAAAAGATAAAGCAGTTTTGTTGCCGGATAGTACTGAGGAAATTGATGTATTAATAGCTACAGACTGTATATCAGAAGGTCAAAACTTACAAGACTGTGATTATGTTATAAATTATGATATTCATTGGAATCCAGTTCGTATTATTCAACGTTTTGGTCGGGTAGATCGTATTGGTAGTAGAAATGAAAGTATTCAACTAGTTAATTTCTGGCCTGATATGGATTTGGATGAGTATATTAACCTTAAAGGTCGTGTAGAAACGAGAATGAAGATTTCTATTATGTCTTCAACAGGTGATGATGATTTAATTAACGCTGAAGAGAAGGGTGATTTAGAATATAGAAAGCAGCAACTAAAGCGTTTACAAGAAGAAGTGGTAGATATAGAAGATATGTCTACTGGTATATCTATTATGGATTTAGGATTAAATGAGTTTAGACTCGATCTTTTAGAGTATATTAAAAATCATGGGGATATGGATACAAAACCAAAAGGGTTACATGCTGTTGTTACATCATCAGAAGAACTTCCAGAAGGTGTAATATTTGTACTAAAGAATGTTAATAACTCTGTGAATATAGATAATCAAAATAGAATTCATCCGTTTTATATGGTTTATATTGGTATGGATGGAGATATTATTTGTGATTATCTAAATCCAAAACAATTACTAGATGATATTAGATTATTATGTAGAGGTAAGAAAGAACCAATTATAAATTTATGTCATATTTTCAATGAAGAAACTAATGATGGAAAAGATATGTATAAAATATCAAACTTACTTCGTGAGACGATTCATTCTATAATCGACTCTAAAGAAGCGAGTGATATTGATAGTTTATTTACTACTGGTGGAACCTCTGCACTTATTTCAGTAGTAACTGGCTTAGATGACTTTGAGCTTATTTCTTTCTTGGTAGTTAAATAAGAAGGAGATATATGATGCTAAGTTTACCAAAAGCAACAGAATTTAATCGGCGAATTCCGAAAAGAAAGTTTTATGAGAATATAAATATCACGCCTTCTCTAAAAAGATTATTTGTAGATCAAGTAAAGAATATTTATTGGAAAAATAAAATTGCGGTTACAACTACAAACCTTACTGACGGTAAATATGTAACAGAGATTGAAGTATTTGAAATCAATCTTAATAGCTCACAAGTTGATATAGACTTATTAAAATCTATTGATAGTGTAATCCCGTACCATATTCTATACATTTTAGAATACAATGGGAAGTATCAGGCTTGGATTGGATATAAAGAAACTACGAATATAGAAAAGAGACTATCTAAAGTAGATAGATACTATCACACAGATTGGTTTGAGGTAAAGAACTTTGTAGTCAAGCTTGTAGGTCTTAACCTTGATGATGTGTATGAAAATTTAGTACGCCAAATTGCTGGTGATAAGTTACAATCTGATAACTCTACTGAAAGTCTGAAACAGTCTGTAGAACGTGATAAAGACATAGAAATTTTGCAAAAGCAAATTAATATATTACAAGCTAAAATACGAAAAGAAAAACAGTTGAATAAACAAATAGAGTTGAATACTGAGTTGAAAAAGTTAAGAACCGAATTGGAGAAGATATAATGGAAAAAATGAGAATGGAATCAGTAGATATGACTGAAAAAAATATAGAGAAAATTGAATCATTATTTCCTAATTGTATTACTGAAAGTAAAGATGAAAATGGGAAGTTAAAAAAAGCTATTAATTTTGATTTATTAAAACAGATGCTTTCTAACGAAGTCATAGATGGTCATGAAGCATATGAGTTTACATGGGTCGGCAAAAAATCAGCTATTATTGAAGCTAACAAGTCTATTCGAAAAACATTACGTCCTTGTATTGAAGAAAGTGTTGATTGGGATAAGACGGAAAATATTTATATTGAAGGGGATAATCTAGAAGCTTTAAAACTTATTCAAGAAAGTTATTTAGGCAAAGTAAAAGTAATTTATATCGATCCGCCTTATAATACTGGAAGTGATCGGTTTATATATCCTGATAAGTATGTAATAGAATTTGATGAGTATAATAACAGAATCGGTATGTTTGATGATAATAGAAATAAGCTTTTTATCGAAAATAATATAAATAACCCTAGATTTCATTCTGATTGGAATTCGATGATATATTCTCGTTTATTACTTGCCAGAAATCTTTTATCTAATGATGGAATAATATTTATAAGTATTGGACAAGATGAATTGCAATCTCTAATAGCAATTTGTAATGAGGTTTTTGGTGAATCCAATCGATGTGGTATTATATCACGTGTTATGAAAAGTGGTGGTGCAAAAGGTAAGTTTTTCTCACCTAATATTGAATATATCTTAGTTTATTGTAAAAATATATTGCTATCAGGTAATTTTAGGGAACCTATTTCAGAAGATACTATTAATAAATTATATACTTCAATAGAAAGTGAAGGTGAGCGGAAAGGTGAGCGTTATAGACCTTTTGGCTTATATCAATCCTCCTTAGCTGCAAGAACAAATCAACGATATTATATTAAGTGTCCTGACGGGACTTATGTTATTCCACCTGGAGAAACAATGCCTTTAGAGCTTAAAGATGGAGCTATGGTTTTACCAAAAGAAAATGATGGATGTTGGAGATGGACTAGAGACCGATATTTGGAAGAGCGTGAAAAAGGAAATATAGAGTTTAAAGAGTCAAAAGGTGTTTTGTTAACTTCTGATGGAAAAAAATCTAAGTGGAATGTTTATACAAAGATATGGCTTTCAGATAGACAGGAAGAAGGCATGGTTCCTGTTGATTTGATTACTAAATGGGAAAACAGGATAAGTACTAAAGAATTATCAGAATTAGGAATTCCATTTGATTTTGCGAAACCAACTTCATTAATCAAATACTTAATTGATATTGTTGACAACAATAAAAATGCGATTATTCTTGACTTTTTTTCTGGTTCAGCAACTACGGCTCATGCTACTATGTTACAAAATCTATCTGATAGTGGAACTCGAAAGTTTATTATGATTCAATACCCTGAAGCCTGTTATGATAAAAATAATACTTATGCAAATATTTGTGAGATTGGCAAAGAGCGGATTAGACGAGCAGGGCGTAAGATTCAGAAAGAAAATGTATTAGAAACTTTAAATTTAGATATTGGATTTCGTGTTTTTAAGGTTGCTGATAGTAATATGAATCCTATCTATTATAGCCCAATAGAATATACTCAAGATTTATTAACTACAATTGAGTCAAATATTAAGACTGATCGTAATGATTTAGATTTATTATTTGGATGCATTCTTGAATGGGGCTTACCATTATCTTTACCATATAATTCAGAAAATGTTGAGGGGTATACTGTACATAATTATAATTCTGGAGATATTATAGCTTGTTTTGATGAAGATATCCCTGATAGTGTTATTAAATATATTGCAAAAAAGCAACCTCTTCGTGCAGTCTTTAGAGATAATAGTTTTGCAGATAGTCCATCTAAAATTAATGTTGGTGAGATTTTTAAATCCTTGTCTCCAGAGACAAGTGTAAAGGTTCTTTAAGGTGGTACAGACATGAAACTACAATTTAAGCATCAAAAATTTCAAGCTGATGCTGCAAAAGCAGTAGTAGATGTGTTTGCAGGACAGCCTTATTTAACACCAACATATATGATGGATAGAGGTTCTGGTTACATTCAGCAATCACTAACAGAGGAAAGAGACTTTACTGGTTTTAGTAATCAAAAAATAGTAAAAGAATTACATGATGATTTAATTCTTAATCGAATAAAGAAAATACAACGAGATAATCAAATTCAGCCATCTGATAAATTAGAAGGTAGATATAACTTAACTATTGAGATGGAAACTGGTGTTGGTAAGACTTATACATATATTAAAACAATGTATGAGCTTAATAAGCATTATGGTTGGAGTAAGTTTATTATTGTTGTTCCTAGTATTGCTATACGCGAAGGTGTTTATAAAACCTTCCAAGTTACACAAGAACATTTTGCAGAAGAGTATGGTAAAAAGATCCGATTCTTTATTTATAATTCTGCTCAATTAACTGAAATTGATCGGTTTGCATCGGATAGTTCTATCAATGTTATGATTATCAATTCTCAAGCATTCAATGCAAAAGGAAAGGATGCAAGACGTATTTATATGAAACTAGATGAGTTTAGATCTCGTCGTCCTATAGATATTATTGCAAAGACTAATCCAATCCTTATAATTGATGAGCCTCAATCTGTAGAAGGTAAGCAGACTAAAGAGAGTTTAAAACAATTTAACCCATTAATGACTCTTCGATATTCTGCAACTCATAAGAGTGATAGTATTTATAACATGGTTTATAGATTAGATGCATTAGAAGCTTACAATAAACATCTTGTAAAAAAAATAGCTGTAAAAGGGATTACTGAATCGGGAAGTACAGCAACTGAAAGTTATGTTTATCTGGAAGGTATTAATCTATCAAAGTCAGCACCTACAGCAACTATTCAGTTTGATTATAAAGGCACTAAAGGTATTCGAAAGATAACCAGAGTTGTTTCGGAAGGTTATAACCTCTATGATAATTCGGGCCAAATGGAAGAATATAAAAATGGTTTTGTTGTTTCTAGAATTGATGGCCGCGATGATTCGGTAGAGTTTATTAATGGTATAAAAATTTATGCTGGTGATGTAATTGGTAAGGTAAATGAAGATCAACTTCGACGTATTCAAATAAGAGAAACTATTAAATCTCATATTGAAAGAGAACGTGATTTATTTTATAAGGGGATAAAAGTTTTATCTTTATTCTTTATAGATGAGGTGGCAAAATATAAACAATATGATTTTATTGGAAAACCCATTAATGGTATCTATGCAGATATGTTCGAAGCGGAATATAAGAATATTGTTAATGAGTATAAAAAAGAATATGCTGAAGACGAGTATTTAAATTATATTGATGCTATTTCTGAATCTTCTACACATGCTGGTTATTTCTCCATCGATAAAAAGGGAAAAATGGTTGACTCTAAGGTAAAAGATAAAAAAGAGAAAACATCTGATGATGTTGATGCATTTGATCTTATTATGAAGAATAAAGAGCTTCTTTTAGATAGAGACCCTAAAAAGTCTCCTGTTAGATTCATTTTTTCTCATTCTGCGTTACGAGAAGGCTGGGATAATCCAAATGTCTTTCAGATTTGCACATTAAAGCAAAGTAGTAGTGATGTACGCAAACGTCAAGAAGTAGGGCGGGGTCTTCGTCTTTGTGTCAATCAAGATGGGGAACGTATGGATGCGAATGTACTTGGTAATGATGTACATAATGTAAATGTTCTTACTGTAATAGCTAGTGAAAGTTACGATAGTTTTGTAAAAGGATTACAGGCTGAAATTGCTGAAGCTGTTGCTGATAGACCTAAATCAATCACACCTGAATTATTTATTGGAAAAGTAATTAAAGATATACATAATAATGAACAGGTTATAGACGATATGTTGGGACGTGCTATTCATTTTGATCTTATTGTAAATGGCTACATTGATAAAACTGGCGCGCTCACTGATAAATATTATGATGATAAGGCTAATGGTTTAATACAGGTTACTGATGAAATAGCCGACTCCAAAGATGCAGTTATAGGAATAATTGATTCTATTTATGATGCTAAATCGATGCAATTTGAAAATGCACGTAGTAATAATGTGGAGCTTCAGTTAGATGAGGATAAAGTTTCTATGCCTGAATTCAAGGCTTTATGGGAAAAGATAAACTCCAAATCAGTATATGTAGTTAATTTTGATACTGATGAATTAGTTAATAATTCTATTTCATCTTTAAATAGTAAACTTCGAGTTTCGGAAATTTTCTATAAAGTTGAACGTGGCATTATGAATCAAATTAAATCAAAAGATGAGTTAGTAACTACTGGTTCTTTTGTAAAAGAAGGTGCTTCAAAATATGGTAATATAAATTCTGTAAGTTCTAATATTAAGTATGATTTAGTCGGTAAACTAGTAGATGAGACAGGACTAACTCGAAAAGCAATTATACAGATTCTTCAAGGTATTGAATCTACTGTATTTAATCAATTCAAAGATAATCCAGAAGAGTTCATTATTAAAGCTGCATCACTTATAAATGATGAAAAAGCAACAGCAATTATTGAGCATATTACATATGATGTATTAGATGAAAAATACGATACTAATGTATTTACAGACCCAACAATTAAAGGACGTTTAGGCACGAATGCAATGAAAGCTAATAAGCATTTATATGATCATATTATTTATGACTCAACAAATGAGAAAAACTTTGCATCTGAATTGGATATAAACTCTGATGTAGCCGTATATGTAAAATTGCCTGATGGATTTTATATATCAACACCTGTTGGTAGATATAATCCGGATTGGGCAATAGCTTTTTATGAAGGTACTGTAAAACATATTTATTTTGTTGCTGAAACAAAAGGCTCTATGAATTCAATGCAACTTCGGTTGATTGAGGAATCTAAGTTACATTGTGCACGAGAACACTTTAAAGCTATCAGTAAAGGGGACGTTGTTTATGATGTTGTTGATAGCTATAAGTCACTGCTTGATATTGTAACTAAGTAAATTGAACGTAGGATATATAGGGAATATAATAATGGGAGTTATCAATTCGATTAATTATAAATGGAGATGATTCTTTGGCTAACCATGCATATAGAGATAAAGAAAGACGAGATTTAATACTGGCAAGTGAGGCTCTTGAAGAAAATAGGGATAAATCTTTTTATTGTCCAAATCCGCTATGTAATAGTAAATTATTTGTATGTGCTGGTGATGGCTCTCGGAATGCATATTTTAGAGCAACTAAATCTGCGTATAAACATATTGATAATTGTCCTTATGCAAATAGTTCAGTCGGTTCTGATAACAATGAATTTAATGAGTTAAATTTTTCTTTTGAAAATGCAATGCAAGATCTTTTTGTTAAGAAGAATTCGAAACTTTCACAGAGGGATTTTAAACAATCTTCATATGGAGATCATGATAATCATACACTTAGTACAATAAAGCAGATATATTCTATATGTAAACGATTTTCTCCTAATTACTTATATGGAGATGAGAAGATTGGGAGAATGATTTTAGATGATAGAACTGCATATTGGTATCCTAAAGGTGTTTTCGGCTTTAAAATAATTGAGTCTTGTGTAAAAGGTCGCATTTACGATAGTGATAAAAATGAGATTTATTTAGTAGCCCCTGTAGCAAATTGATATGTACCCATTTTCCTGGACACATATTATTTACTAGCCTAAACACATGGA
>ERZ773037.1209-NODE-1209-length-13578-cov-31.465947_pt1 | contig 13578 bp, 9 predicted proteins | sample MGYA00511466_ERZ773037 | MGnify/ENA primary metagenome ERZ773037 (study PRJEB29015, sample SAMEA2738146) | human oral metagenome | biome: human oral; feature: human-associated habitat; material: saliva | place: China | collected 2202 ... | reverse complement strand
ATGATGAACCGGCTTGAGGCCCCGCACGGGGTGCTCAGCCGGTTTTTTCGTGCCCTCAATATCCCCCCCAGCCGAGAGGACGAGCCCCGGGAATAGCGTGGATAGGGGGGACGCGCAGCGGAGAAAAATGAGGGGGAGCGCTCCGCCGGAGGCCTCGGAAAGACGGAACAACCCTGCATAAAATAATTTCAGCTGAATAAGCATACATAGCTGAGGTACAGCTTAGTCATGCCTGGCGCTGAGAGTACACGGGCAATCTAGAGTCATGAATAACGAACAGAACATGACTCAGAACAGCAACCAGACCACCCAGGCCGCGGCAGAACAAACCGCCGCAGAGCAGGCCGCAGTAGAACAGAAGCTCGCCAAGAAGAAGCTTACCCGCCGTATCTTTATCGGAGGCGGCCTCGGCGCGCTCGCCGTTGTTGGCGGCGGCGCGGGCTGGGCCTACAACCGCTACCTGGCAGAGCACACCGAGATCGAAGATACCACCGCCTACGAGGCGGCCGCGGCCCAGGCGAACGCCTCGGCATCCGGCTCCGCCACCGCAAGCCCCAGCGAACTGACCGGGGTGAAAATCGATGGCCAGAGCCTCACCGCTAACGAAGGCTCGATTACCATCACCTCCACCACCACCGGTAGCGGCTCCGACGCGGTTGTTTCCTTCGTCGCGGACATCAAGCTCGATAACGCGACCCTGCTGCGTAGCGCCTTTGCGAACAACAAGTTCGGCCAGAACATCATTGATACCCCCTCGAATATCGCCTCGGAGCACAACGGTATCTGGGCCATTAACGGCGACTACTACGGCTTCCGTACCACCGGCATCGTGATTCGAAACGGTGTGGTTTACCGTGACTCCGGTGCCCGCGAGGGTCTGGCCTTCTACCGCGACGGCTCGGTCAAGCTCTACGACGAAACCGCGACCAATGCCCAAACTCTCGTCAATGAGGGTGTGTGGAACACCCTCTCCTTCGGCCCGGCCCTGGTGAAGAATTCCGCCATCGTGGATGGCATCGACAGCGTTGAGGTGGACACCAACTTCGGTAACCACTCGATTCAGGGTAACCAGCCTCGAACCGGTGTGGGTGTGCTCGGCGCTAACCACCTGGTCTTCATCGTGGTCGATGGCCGTTCCACCAACTATTCGCGCGGCGTAACCATGACCGAGTTCGCGCAGATGTTCAAGGACCTGGGTTGCGTGAGCGCCTACAACCTGGACGGTGGTGGCTCATCCGCCATGGTCTTCAACAACCAGCTGGTCAACCGCCCCCAGGGTGGCACGAAGGAGCGTGGAACCAGTGACATTCTCTACATTGCCGGGAGCGCATCATGATTATTCTAATTCCCGCATATAAGCCTGACCAGTCTCTTGTCCGTCTTGTACACGCTCTAAAGGCGCAAGACGCGAGCGCAGAGATCCTCGTGATTGACGATGGATCCGGCAGCACCTATGCGCCAATTTTTGCCGAGCTACACCTGGATGGAGCCATCGTTCGGACCCATACCGTCAACCGAGGCAAGGGCGCGGCCCTGCGTACCGGCATCGAGTGGGCACAGACCAATCGCCCCGGCGAAATTCTCGTGACCGCGGATGCGGACGGCCAGCACCTACCCCAAGATATCTTCCGAGTGGGTGTGCGCGCCGAGAGCCTGGCCGCCTCCGGACAGCGGGCCATCGTCCTGGGTGTGCGCACCCTACCCGACCCGGATGCGGGTGAGGAAGGCACCAGGGTTCCGCTGCGCTCAAAGGTCGGCAATAGCGCAACCGTTGGGTTCTTCGCCCTAGCCACCGGAAAGCACGTGGCCGATACGCAGACCGGGTTGCGTGCCTTTACTCCGCAGATCCTGGACTGGCTGCTACAGATTCCGGGTGATAAGTACGAGTACGAGTTCTCCATGCTGCTGCGCGCCACGCGCGCCGAGGTGGAGCTGGTGCAGGTACCCATCGTCAAGGTGTACGAGCCGGGCAACCCGACCAGCCACTTCAGGCCCCTGCAGGATTCGGCCCGTATTTACGCGCCGCTGCTGCTCTTCCTGGCCTCCTCGTTTGTGACCGGGTTCCTGGTGGATGCGCTCGCGCTCTTCGCGCTCGTGGCTCTGGGGGTTCCGCTCCTGGGGGCAGTGGTGGGGGCACGCGTCATCTCGGCGCTGACGAACTTCACAGTCAATCGCATAATTATGCATGACGGGGGCTCAATGCCCTCGACCTCCTCCTCGCTGGTGCGATACGCGACGCTGGCGGTGTGCATCCTCGCCGCCAACGCGGCCCTCATGGAAGCCCTGACCTGGCTGGGCGCGTCCCTGCTGGTGGCCAAGATTCTGACCGAGCTCATCCTGATTCCGGTGAGCTTTGCGGTTCAGCGCCGCTGGGTGTTCGCGGATAAGCCCTCGCAAGAATCCGGCACGCGGAAGGCCGACTCCACCCGGATCCCCGCGGGCCGGGCACAGAATCAGGCTCACGGTGGCTCGTACCGGGGTGTGGCCCGGGAGCAGGCGCCTGTGGTTCTACGCTCCGGCGGAGTGTCTCCTTCTGGTCTGCGCGCCCTCAGCTACGAATCGGCTCGACTGGAAGCTGCCGGCCTGCGCGGCTCGCGCACCCGGTCCACCTAGACCGGTTGGCCCGTTTCGGTAGCCAACCGGCGCTGGACGGATTACCGTTCGAGCCCTCAGCCTCTCCCGCTCGTTAGTCGTGAGGACGGCCGGGAGATATCAAACCGCACCCGATGCGTGCGGTGTTCTGTTCACGCAAAGCCCCCACCGGGACGTACCCGGCGGGGGCTTTGCGATTGTCATTCTTTGAGGTTTCCCGCGGCTAACGCCACCGGAAGACTGAGGGGTGAGAGCTCACCGAATTACTGACCGGGAATCAGGCCGTGCGGGGTAATCAGGAACGGCGGGTTGTGATTCGTGGTCGGGTTGGTCACGTAACCGGTGCGAGCCGCACGGGTCGGGTACTTCGGTGCACGCTTGGGCTTGGGGTGCGCCGGGGTAGCGTTCTTACCCTGCAGGACCTCCAGAGCGCTCGCGGCGTTCGCGATGCCCGCACCGCATGCGTTCACATCGCAGGTCAGCGGCTTTGCGCTCTGCTTGAGGACCTGCTTTGCACGATCAGCGGTCAGCGAGGGGTCCACGGACTTCATCAGGGCGATGATGCCGGCCACCTGGGGAGCCGCCATGGAGGTGCCATCGTACTCGGTGTAGCCGGCACCGGTGGATACGGTGGTGCCGAGGTCCACGGTAGACATGATGCCGTCGCCGGGGGCGCTCACATCAACGATCTTGCCGTAGTTGGAGAAATCGCTACGCTGACCCTTCTGATTCGTGGAGCCAACCACAATCGAACCGCCGCAGTTTGCGGGGGCAATCTTGGAGGTGTCCTGATCGTCGTTACCGGCGGCAACCACCAGAATGGCACCACGCTTATTCACCTCGGCAATGGCCTTGGAGTAGGTCGCGGGGCAAGTACCCTCGCCACCGAGGGAGAGGTTGATGATCTGGGCGGGGTGGGTGTTGGCGGGCACGCCTTCAACGGTGCCGCCCGCGGCCCACACCATAGCATCCGCGATATCGGAGTCGTAGCCGCCGCACATGCCCAGGGCGCGCAGGGGTAGAATCTTGGCGTTGGGAGCCACGCCCGCGATGCCGCGCTTGTTGTTCATGATTGCGGCGATGGAACCGGCAACGTGGGTGCCGTGCCAGTTCGACTCGCTTGCCTCAGAGTCAGCGCCGCAGACGCCTGCTTCTTCCCAGTTGCCCTGGTCGGTGGGGTCGGCGTCGCGGCCGTTGCCGTCACGGGCGATGGAGGGCTCGGTGATGAAGTCATAGCCGGGCAGAACGTTCGCGTCGAGGTCCGGGTGCTTGACGATGCCGGAGTCAATCACAGCAACGGTCACGCCGGAGCCCTGGGTGGTGGCCCAGGCCTCGGGAGTGGAGATGCCCTTGGCATCGTGCAGGTTCCACTGCTGGGGGTACAGGGTGTCGTTCGGGGTAACGGCCGCCTGGGTCTTCAAAGCGGTAGCAGCCTTGGCCAGGGTACTGGTGGCCTGGCGGCGCGCGCTGGAGCGGCGCATCAGGTCGGGCTCGACGGAGGCGACGGAGGGGTTAGAGCTCAGCGCCGCCATGTACTTCTCCGCCTGCTCTGCGGTGAGCTTGGAGGAGACGGTCACCACGGTTGCCTTCTGGGCGGTGGTGCGCACGTAGTTGGTTTTGATTTTGAAGAGGTCGTCGACGCTCTTCACCTCGGAGGTGAGGCCCTGGTAGAGGGAGTCGCTCCAGGTGGCAACCTGGGTGCCTGCGGGGCTTGCCCAGTTGATGTCGCCGGCGTTCAGCGCGCTATCGGTGTAGGTGATGACGAAGCGGTTGAAGCCTGCCTTCTGCTGCTCGGAGCTGAGGGAGGAGATGGTTGTGTGCGCCTTAGCACGTTCGGTGCTGTTGGCTTGCGCGGGAGCCGCGAAGGTTGCGGGTGCGCCCAGGGAGGCCACGAGTGCTGCGGCGGTTCCCATGCTCAGTGCGACGCGTGCGATGCGGCGCGAGGAGGGATGAGTGGTAAAAGACATCGGGGTCCTTTGCATATGTGAGTGCCGGAAGCGGCAGTTGGTGAGGATGACCCACTCACATAAATGCACTTTTCGGAAAACATTTATATTTCTTTGTGTGCCGCGTTGGCAGTGCGGTAACGGAAAGAAAAATGCACATTACTGCATTAATGTGCAATGTTTTCTAGGCCCCTGGAGGAGTTTATTTCGGAAGTGGTTTATGCGGTGAGATATTGCTATCCTAGCACCTTTCCCTCATGGCAAAGCTCCAAAAACCGGGAATGTGGCACAGCTAATGTATTTTTTTTGATTTTGGGATAAAAATAAAGAATTGCCTAGTCAAGACAATATTGAGAGATTAAAGTAAAGATTTAGATATTCCTCAGCCTGGCATAAATAGTTGCATAGCAGAATTGATATTTTAGGAATAAAGTATCGCATTATCGCAAGCACCATTCCGCCGGGTAGTGCATGAACGCCACCTGATGGGTCGTGGCATGAGGGGACCGAGAGCACCGAGAGCGCGGGGTGTTAGGTTGGGAACGGCAAAGGCGGGGCTCGGTGAAGGATCCTTCACCGAGCCCCGCCTGATGCCCAACCGGGCTTACAGGATTAGGCGCTTAAAGTGCTCGTCCAGAAGGTAGAGCCCGCCCGATGTGGGGGGCTTAGCTCACCAGGGTGAGCTCGCCGGCCTCACGGGGCTTCTGCACGGGGGAAGTCATCGTGTAGTCCCCATCCTGCTGGGAGTCCCCGTCGTCGCTCAGGTCGTTCGCCTCCTGCGACTGGGCGCCGGATTCCTCGGAGGAATCCGCGTCGGCCGAGACGGCATCGGGGTTGATGGCCTCTGCGTTATCGTTGGTCATCGTAGCCGGCTCTTCGGCGCTATCCGGGGCCTGCCCGCCCTGAACCTCAACGGAGGTGTCCTGTGCATCAATATCGGACAGGGCCGTGCGGTGGGCGGAGGTAATTACCCTGGAGGTGTAAATGGTGCGCGGACGGCTAAAGGACATCTTGCCCTGCGCGTCCAGGTTGCCTACGTACTGAGCAATCTTGCGGCTACTGATGATACCGCGTCCGCAGTAGCCCTTGTCGCACTTAATCGGGTTGGCCGCGGCGTTGAAAGCGGAGCTGTAGACCTTCTGGCGGCTGACGTTTGCGCCGTTCACAAACTGCTGAGCCAGGATACCGGACACGTGCGGTGCCGCCATGGAGGTGCCGCTCCTGTAGACGTAGTTGTACTTGCCGTTGGGGCGGTTGATGCTGTCAATACCCAGAGAGAGGATATCGGTACCCGGGGCAGAGACGGTAACGGTCTTGCCGTAGTTCGAGTCCGATGCGCGGGTGCCATTCTTGGTGCTGTTACCCACCGCGATGACGCCCTTGCAATTGGCCGGAGCAAACTGCGAGGCATCAATCCCGGCGTTGCCGGCGGCTGCGACCACGATAGCGCCCTTAGAGAGCGCGAAATTAATGGCCTTCTGGTAGGCGTTGGGGCATGCTCGAACGCCGCCCAGGGACAGGTTGATAATCTGTGCGGGATGCTTATTATCGGGAACGCCGTTGATGTGACCGCCCGCCGCCCACATGATGGCGTCGGCGATGTCCGAGGTCTGACCACCGCATCGACCGAGCACGCGAATCGGCTGGATGGCGGCCAAGTCAGAGACACCCGCAATACCCTGGCGGTTCTGGCCGCGTGCGGCGATGATGCCGGCAACGTGCGTGCCGTGCCAGGTTGAAATCTGCGCGTCCTGCATGTCGCCGCAGAGGTTGAAGGGAGCCTGATCGCCCTCGTCAGTGGGGTCGGCGTCGCGGCCATTGCCGTCGCGGCCGCTCACCGGATTGCTAATGAAGTCGTAACCCGGCACTAGAGAGCGGATGAGCTCGGGGTGGCGGGTGTAACCGGTATCAATCACCGCAACGGTCGTCTTCAGGCCGCGATACAGGCGCGCGTTGCCGGTGTTGCCGATGCCGACGGTGGGGTTAGTGAGGTTCCACTGCTTGGAATACAGGGGGTCGTTGAAGACGAAGGTGCTTTCGACCGCCGGGTAGTTGACGTAGTCGGGCTCCACAGAGGCCACGTTGGGGTTGGAGGCCAAACGGTCCATGAACTCCTGGGCCTGCTGCTTATCCAGCTTCTTGGAGGTCTGGACAATTGCGTCGTTGGAGGTGGTGGTGCGGACAACCCCGCCGCTGGTTTCGAGGGAAGCCGCGGAGGAGTCGATGGTCTGCTGGATGCCGCTGTCCAGGTCACCGGGGGTTACTCCTCCGGCCACCTCGGAATCTCCGCTACGCTCCTCGGCTCGTTGCTTTGCATCGTCGGTGTAGGTGACGATGAACTGGTCAAACTTCTGCTGGGGAAGGGAACCGGGAGCAGCACTTCGCGGAGCACCCTGGGGCGATCCCGCGTTGGTGGGAACGCTAAAGGGGGAAGCGGGAGCGGCAGCCTCGGCCTGGTCGGTCTGGGTGGCATCCTCGTGGGGCGCCTGCGCAAGGGCTGCAGGAAGGTTGCCGCCGAAGATGAGGGAGCCTGTGGCCAGCAGGGCGAGGCCTGCGCGGAAGGGTTTCATGACGGTGGGGTGGTTGGCTCTGTGTGACGCTGTGGAGTGGACGGCTGAGGGCACGGGCCAGTGGAGCTTCATGAGAAATCTCCTGATGAGTTGAGAGTATGCGGATAGTGTGGTGTGTACCGGAGCCGTCCTGCGTTTTTCGTCTACGGTTAGGTATTGCTAGGCGACGTAAACCGAGGAACGCAGGAAAAGATTTTCCGTCGATACGCTAAGAAGCATGGAATCGCGCATATCTTTTGGATGGCGTATAAAGGTACCTCATTAAGCTATCACCTAAAGAAGAGATTGAGGTATATCTCAACTATATTTTTTATATTAAAGATGTGAATTTTTCCTTGTGGGATGGAATAGCCCGCCCGTGGCTGAAGGAATTCTGGGCTTAAGGTTGAAAGTTAAGCACTCAATAGGTGGGTGGTGCAGTCCCGATTCGAACCCGAGCGCTTATTAGCACTATAGTGTAAGCACTTTAATGCAGAGAAAATGTTCTTGTCATTAAAATAAAGAGAATTAAAAGAACGTGAATTAAAACTAAGAGTGTCATGAAAGTGGAGAAAGGGATTCCACGGAGAAGCCAAAATGGCGGAATAACCGAAGCCCACGATAATCCGGCACGCAGAGGGCCGGGACGGTCCCACACGAGTGGAGCCACCCCGGCCCTCTGGTACGGTCTCATGACCGCTCAAGTACGTTAGGAAGCGTATGAACCCAGCAGGCGAACCGCGCCGCCGTCCACGCCCTTAGCGCCCTGAATGTAGTCGGCGCTATTGGGCTCGGGGTCACCGGCAGCCACAACGTCGCCCATAATCCAGGAGGGGATACCGCGGTCGTTCAGACGCCTGGTAGCTGCCTCAGCCACGGAGGGGTCAACGATGGCGATCATGCCCACGCCCAGGTTCAGGGTGCGCTCCAGGTCGGCCAGCGGCACGTTGCCCAGCGAACCAATCAGGGAGAAGATGGCGGGAATCTGCCAGGTGGAGCGGTCCACGCGACCCTCCAGGCCCTGGGGCAGCACGCGTGCCAGGTTAGCAGCCAGGCCGCCACCGGTCACGTGAGAGAAGCCACGCACACCGCTACCGGTGGTGCCGTCCTCGCCGTTGACGGGGAATGCTGCCGCCAGGTCCAGGCAGTCTGCCGCGTACACGCGGGTGGGCTCGAGTAGCTCCTCACCGATGGTGCGACCCAGCTCGTCCACCTGGCGCTCCAGGCCCCAGCCGGCCACGTTCAGGACCTTGCGGACCAGGGAGTAGCCGTTGGAGTGAATACCGGAGGAGGCCATGGCAATCAGCACGTCACCCTCGCGCACGCGGTCCGGGCCGAGCAGCTCGTCCGCTTCAACTAGACCGGTTGCGGCACCAGCGACATCGTACTCGTCCTCGGCCAGCAGGCCGGGGTGCTCGGCGGTCTCGCCGCCAACCAGGGCGGTACCGGCCTGTGCACATGCGCCAGCGATACCGCGCACGATATCGGCGATGCGCTCGGGAACGACCTTGCCGGTGGCAATGTAGTCGGTCATGAACAGGGGCTTGGCGCCGCAGACCACGATATCGTCCACAACCATGCCAACCAGGTCGTAGCCGATGGTGTCGTGAATATCCAGGGCCTGAGCAATGGCAACCTTGGTGCCCACGCCGTCGGTGGAGGTGGCCAGGTAGGGCTTGCGGTACTTGACGAGCTCGGAGACGTCGTACAGGCCCGCGAAGCCGCCCACGCCGCCAACAACGGAGGAGTTGTGGGTTGCCTTGATGGCGTCCTTCATCAGCTCGACGGCGCGATCGCCGGCCTCAACGTCAACACCTGCGCTCGCGTAGGTTACGGTGGTGGGGTTCTCGCTCATTAGGATTCCTTCGGGGTAGTGGTGGCGGAGGAGTTGGCGGGAGTGCGGTCCGCCTCGGTCAGCAGGCCCTCGAGATCGGCGTCGGGGCCGGGGTTGCACATGCCCATGCCGGCGTCGTCATCGGAGACCTTTACGGTGGAGGGGTCGAACTTCGTCTCGAGGGTTTCGGTGCCTTCGCGGGTGTCAATCGAAACAGCCTCGGCGTGTTCGGGCTTGGCCGGGACTGCGCGCTCGACGGTCACCTCGGCGGCCTTACCGGCCAGCGGGCCACCCTTGCCCTTCTCCTCGGAATCGAAGAGGGACTTGCCTCGGCGCTCTTCGCTGGGCAGCTCGATGGGGTACTTGCCGGTGAAGCAGGCGGTACACATGTTCTCGGCGGGCTGCTCGGTGGCGGCCATCATGCCTTCCTCGGAAATGAAGCCGAGCGAGTCGGCGCCGAGGGAGGAGGCAATCTCATCCACCGACAGGCCGTTCGCAATCAGCTCGGCGCGGGAGGCGAAGTCGATGCCGTAGAAGCAGGGCCACTTCACGGGCGGCGAGGAGATGCGCACGTGCACTTCCTTCGCGCCGGCCTCGCGGAGCATACGCACGAGGGCGCGCTGGGTGTTACCGCGAACGATGGAATCGTCGATGACGATAAGGCGCTTGCCCGCCACGACGGACTTGAGCGGGTTGAGCTTCAAACGGATGCCGAGCTGACGGATGGTCTGCGAGGGCTGGATGAAGGTTCGGCCCACGTACGCGTTCTTGACCAGGCCGTTGCCGTAGGGAATGCCGGACTCTTCGGCGTAACCAATCGCGGCGGGAACACCGGATTCGGGGGTGGGCATGACCAGGTCGGCCTCAACCGCGTGCTCACGAGCGAGCTGGCGGCCCATCTCAACGCGGGATTCGTAGACGCTACGACCGGCGATGGAGGTGTCAGGGCGAGCCAGGTAAACGTACTCGAAGACGCAGCCGGCGGGCTTGGCCTCCGCGAAGCGCTGGGAGCGCAGGCCGTTTTCGTCAATAGTGATGAACTCGCCGGGCTCAACCTCGCGAACGAAGGATGCACCAACGATGTCGAGGGCCGCGGTCTCGGAGGCAACAACCCAGCCGCGCTCCAAGCGACCGAGCACGAGCGGGCGAACGCCCTGGGGGTCGCGTGCGGCGTAGAGGGTGTGCTCATCCATGAAGGTGAGGCAGAAAGCGCCGCGCAGGGTCGGCAGCAGGTCGAGGGCTGCCTCTTCGAGGGAACTGAAGTCGTGCTCCGCCAGCAGTGCGGTAATCAGTGCGGTGTCGGTGGTGTTACCCTGCGCCAGCTCGCCGTGCTTGGGCGGCTTGCCGCCGTTCTTTTCGAGCACACGCTCGTAGAGGTCTGCAGAGTTGGTGAGGTTGCCGTTGTGGGCCAGGCAGAGCGTGCCGTGCGGGGTGGTGCCGAGGGTCGGCTGCGCGTTAGCCCAGTGGGACGCGCCGGTGGTGGAGTATCGGGCGTGGCCGATAGCGTGGTCACCGGGCATGGAGCTGAGCGTTGCTTCGTCAAAGACCTGGGAGACGAGGCCCATGTCCTTGTACACGTGGATGCGCTTGCCGTTACTGGTTGCGATACCTGCGGATTCCTGGCCGCGGTGCTGAAGCGCGTATAGGCCGTAGTAGGTTAGCTTTGCCACGTCCTCGCCGGGAGCCCAGACGCCGAAGACGCCGCAGGCGTCCTTGGGGCCGTGGTCAATCGGATCGAGGTCGTGAGTGAGTTTTCCGTCGGGGCGAATCAAGTCACTTCTTTTCGACGTTGGGACTGCGGATGCGTCTGCGCGGGTGCGAGACGGATGTGTGTTTCTGCGCTCGTACCTGCCTGTATGTGCGATGGCATACATCAGACCCTTAAAAGTGTACCGGGTTTCGGTGTGGATGTGGTGAAGGATACGCTAAATACCCCGGTATGGACATCTCAACTTGCCCCACGGAAGCCGGGTAAAAACCGCGCGGATTAGCGGGAACGAACGCGAGCCTAGAAGAGCGGTAGCAGACTGGAGAGGTTGCTGCGTTCGCCGGAGGCATCGAGCGCACCGGCTGCCACGGCGCGATCCCACGGGCAGGCGCCCAGCACGAGCGCCGCCCAGACAGTCGGTGAGGTCTCTACGACCGAGGGCGGGGTACCTCGCGTGTGGCGGGGGCCGGCCATGCACTGGGTGACTCCCAGCGGGGGCACGCGCACCTCCACGCTATTGCCGGGGGCTAGGGTGGCCAGCTCTTCGAGGGTAAAACGCACGAAGGTTGCGCGCACGGAGCGGGGGAGTGCCGCGAACGCCTGTTCTATTTCAGCGGGCACGGGGACGGCTTCGGAAGGCTCAGAATCAAAGGAAGCGAAGAGCGCGCGCACCTCGCGGACCGCCGCCATGCCCGCCTCCTCGCTCGTCTTGCGTCGAATGGCCACGGCTACTTTCCCTCCGGAGCTTCAGTAAAAAGCTCCTCGTGCACGCGCAGCTCGCCCACCTCAACCGGCCGGCCGTCCGCGTAGCCGCCGGTCACCGGGCGCACCACGAGCGGCAGCAGGCGCTCGCATTCTTCAGCGCTCAGGTATCCGCAGGCGGCCAGCGCTCGCAGGGCCACGGCGTAGATTGCGCGGTGCGAACCGTCGCTCATCTTGACCACCACGGACGCACCCGAACGCAGACCGATGCAGAGCACGCCCTCCGCGCCGCCCTTGACGATTGCGTCGAGTTCTTCACTGAGCACGGTGTCGGGGGAGCCTGGTGCCTGAATCAGCTCGGGGTAGTCCACCATGGCGGTGGCAACCGTGGAGGCGCGTGCATCCGCCCCGAGGTTGCGGATTGCCGAGCCCAGGGTCGAGTAGGCGCGTGCGGCACCCAGCAGGGAAACGGCGTGCACGGGTGCGCCGCAGCCGTCAACGCCGATAGCGGCTACGGGCTCGCCCGCGAAGGCCTCAATTTCTTCGGTAATGACCTGCTGTAGCGGGTGTGCGGGGTCGAGGTAGTTGTGGAGGGTCCAATTCTGCGAGCCTGCCTCGAGCTCGCCGCGTTCCAGCTTGGCGGTGCAGGCCCAGAGGAAAGCGGCGTGCTTGCCGGAGCAAGGATGCGCCAGGGGAGTACGCGCCAGGTTGGCCTGAATCATGGCCTTGTACGCCTGTGAGTCGGAGGGGTAGGAGGGCTTGAGCGCCAGGTTCGCCGGGGTGAGCGGGTTGGTTTCGGTGCTGCCCTGGGTGAGTACGTCCTGCACGGCGCGCATCTGCTCGAAGGTGCCTCGATGCGAACCGCAGGCGATGGCGACCTGGGAGCCGCGCAGGGGAGCGCCTGCCTTCATGGATCCGATGGCCTGCAGCGGTTTGGCGGCGGAGCGCAGGTAGAAGGGCTCGTGAATATCACCGAGGGCAAGCTGCACATCGCCGTCGGGGCCCAGCAGGATGAGGCGGCCGCGGTGGCGTGCCTCAACAAAGTTGTTGCGGGTGAGCTGCGCGAGTTCTACGTCGAAGGCGCTGCTGTGGTCGGTGGTGTGAGTGGTTGCCTGTGGGGTGGTGCTGTTGGTCATTCTTCTAGTTTAAACGGGGCGTGCGGCTTGACCCTATTTGTCTCTGGTGGCGCGGAGCTAGGAGGGGCTGGTGCAGTCGAGGGAGGGGCGTGTGAAGAGATTCACGTTCGCTGTGGATTGAAATTATGAGTAATTCATTTTTATAATTGAAGGGTGCTCAAGCGCAATGGGTAAGACCAAGGTATGTGAGCGAGGCACAGCCCGCACGAACCGAAAAACCCAGCACCGCATAGGACCGACCACGATCGACGCCCGACGAACCATTCCGGCGCCTCGACGTACCGCCTCATAAATACGGCGATGACCAAGGCAGCGGCAGATGAGCAAACCCCACCCCGTCAACCGATGAGCTATGGGCGTATCCACAGTTCATCATCTCTGACATGCCCCGATATGCAGTCTGAGAACGGGCGTAATGTATTCAGTACGCAAATGATGCACCCCCCCGGGTCCCCACGTCTAGGCGCAACTAGTTAGGCGCGGCCCGGTACGAGTATGCATCCTTAGCGCCCCTCACCCCCCCCAACTCACTCTTGATGGTGAGCGGCAAACCATGTAAAGGAGTACATCCATGGCAGAGCAGAACAACACCTCCGCAACCACCTCCGCACAGAACACCTCCCCCAAGGGTGGTTTGAGCGCAGAATCTGAATTCCACGCAAAGTTCTTCCCCATCCTGGCTCGCGTTGCTTCTGTGACCGCAGTGCTCATGTATGTGTTCTACTTCCCGCAGATTATCGGTAACCTGAACGGTCACAAGGGTGACTGGATTCAGCCTCTGGTTGCTGCCGTGAACTGCACCCTGTGGGTTCTGTACGGTCTGTGGCGCCCCAAGAAGGACATCCCGATTATCATCGCGAACGCTCCCGGTATTGTCTTCGGTGGCCTGGCTGCTATTACCGCCCTCGTCTAAGGTTTAGCTTGATTCGGTAGCATCACCTGCCGAGCTGTGTGGCTCTTCTCTAGCGCTCATTCTTGTGAATGTGCCGCTACATGAGAAGAGCCGCATTTTTAGTGTGCTCAGCTCACATTTTTAGAGTGATACCGGGTACCCTGAATAGCATGAAGGTTTTGGTACTGGGCCCCGGCGGCCGCGAACACGCAATTATTC
>ERZ773037.1203-NODE-1203-length-13608-cov-16.873386_pt1 | contig 13608 bp, 9 predicted proteins | sample MGYA00511466_ERZ773037 | MGnify/ENA primary metagenome ERZ773037 (study PRJEB29015, sample SAMEA2738146) | human oral metagenome | biome: human oral; feature: human-associated habitat; material: saliva | place: China | collected 2202 ... | reverse complement strand
GCCGCAGCCTCCCCGACCGGCATGGCCGCAGTCCTCGGCGGCGTTGAGGACACCGTTCGCGAAGCCATCGCCGCCGCAGGCCTGGTGGCCGCAAACTCCAACGGCGGCGGCCAGATTGTTGCCGCAGGTCCCATTCCCGCCATCGAGGAATTTGCCGCCAACCCGCCGGCCCGCACTCGCGTGATTCCCCTGAAGGTGGCCGGCGCGTTCCACACCGAGGCCATGGCACCGGCCGTCCCCGCGCTCAAGGAATTTGCGGACTCCCTCAAGGTCTCCGACCCGAACTCGCCGCTGCTGACCAACCGTGACGGCTCCGTCGTCACCTTGGGTGAAGAGTTCGTGCAGACCCTGGTCTCGCAGGTCACCAGCCCCGTGCGCTGGGACCTGTGCATGGCAACCCTGCTCGACCGTAACGTCGAGGGCATTATCGAGGTGGCCCCCGCCGGCACCCTCGTCGGCCTGGCCAAGCGCGCCATGCGCGGCGTCCCCGGCACCGCCATCAACACCCCCGAGGACCTCGACGCTCTCAAGGCCTAAGTACGGGCACCGACTCAGCTTCACCCCATAGACAGCAGCCCGCAGCCTGCGAGCCGCAACAGTATAAAGGATTGAATACGTGACTACCCTCAAGCAGTACGAGATCAACCGCTACTCCCGCATCCTCGGCTACGGTGCCGCCCGCGGCGAGGTCATCGTACCCAACGATGACATCGTCGAGGCCATCGACTCCTCCGACGAGTGGATTCGCCAGCGCACCGGCATCATTACTCGTCACCGCGCCAGCGAGAACCAGTCCGTCACCGACCTCGCCATCGGTGCCGCAAAGGACGCCCTGCAGTCCTCCGGCGTATCCGGCGAAGATATCGAAGCGGTCATCATCTCGACCATTTCGCACCCCTACGCAACCCCCTCCCTGGCCACCATCGTCGCCGATGCAATCGGCTCCAAGTGCCCCGCCTACGACATCTCCGCAGCCTGCGCGGGCTTCTGCTACGGCATCGCCCAGGCGGATGCACTCGTGCGCGCCGGTACCGCCAAGAACGTCCTCGTGATCGGCGTTGAAAAGCTGTCGAACTTCATCGATAACACCGAGCGTTCCATCTCCTTCCTGCTCGGTGACGGCGCGGGCGCCGCAGTTGTCGGCGTCTCTGACGAGCCCGGCATCGCCCCCACCGTCTGGGGTTCGGACGGCTCCCGCTGGGGTACCGTCGGCATGACCCACTCCCTCCTGGACATTCGCAACCGCGACTTCGTTGCCAACCCCGTGCAGGAAGGCGAGAAGATTTGGCCCACCCTGCGCCAGGACGGACCCTCCGTCTTCCGCTGGGCCGTCTGGGAGATGGCCAAGGTCGCCAAGAAGGCCCTTGAAGAAGCCGGCATCACCCCCGACGAGCTCGGTGCCCTCATCCCGCACCAGGCTAACGCCCGCATCATCGACCAGATGGTCAAGACCCTCAAGCTTCCCGACACCGTCGCCGTTGCGCGCGATATTGTCGATGCCGGCAACACCTCCGCTGCATCCGTGCCGCTGGCAGCCCACCGACTGCTTAAGGAAAACCCGGAGCTATCCGGTAAGTTCGCCCTGCAGATTGGCTTCGGCGCGGGTCTTGCCTTCGCAGCTCAGGTCGTCGTTCTTCCGTAACGGCCCCGAGCCGGATCCACACGGATCCCCACACACTCCGAGTTGCCGCATGCGTTCACAGCGCATACACGATAAACTCGGTAATGCACGCGTACCCCCGTCCGGTGGGTGCGACGACCATCGAAATAACAAAAGGAGCCCCTGAATGGCTAACAAGGAAGAGATCCTCGCAGGTCTGGCAGAGATCGTTAACGAAGAGACCGGCGTTGAGGTTGAGGACGTTCAGCTGGACAAGTCCTTCACCGAGGACCTGGACATCGACTCCATCTCGATGATGACCATCGTCGTGAACGCCGAAGAGAAGTTCGAAGTTACCATCCCCGACGAAGAGGTCAAGAACCTCAAGACCGTTGGTGACGCAGTCGACTTCATCGCAAACGCAGCCTAAGCTGTAACGCGACCGACGCGGCGCGGGCTCTCACCGGTCCGCGCCGCATCACCATACCCCCACTGCATACTCCCGGCCCCGCGAACGTGCCCGCGCACCGAAGCTTCCCGGGGACCACAGGTTTTTATCCACACACCACCGGATAGACCACCCACAAAACCACCCAAGAGAAAGTGCCACAATGTCTCGAAAAGTGCTGGTGACCGGCCTCGGCGCAACCACCCCCATCGGCGGCGACGTCCCCACCACCTGGGCAAACGCCACTAAGGGCGTTTCCGGTGTCTCCACGATTGATCAGCCCTGGGTTCAGGAATATGACCTGCCGGTCTACATCGCCGGTCAGCTTGCCGTTGAACCCCTCGAATCCGGCCGCCTCACCAAGGTAGAAGCAAAGCGCCTGGATCCCTCGGGCCAGCTCGCCCTCATCGCAGCTCGCGAGGCGTGGGAAGACGCAGGTTTCTCCGGCCCCGACGCTGAATCTGCAGAGGAAGTCGATCCCCTCCGCACCGGTGTGGCCTTCGGTACCGGTATCGGTGGTGTGTGGACCCTCCTCGACGCCTGGGATACCCTTCGCGAAAAGGGCCCCCGCCGCGTCCTGCCCATGACCGTGCCGATGCTCATGCCCAACGGCAACGCAGCCGCGGTTTCCATGAACCTCAAGGCACGCGCGGCAGCCCAGACCGTTGTCTCGGCTTGCGCATCCTCCACTGAGGCCATGCAGATTGGCGCCGAGATGATTCGTAGCGGCAAGGCCGATGTGGTTATCGTTGGTGGCTCCGAGGCTGCCATCCACCCGCTGCCCATGGCGGCATTTGCCAAGATGCAGGCGCTCTCCTCCCGCAACGATGAGCCCGAGAAGGCATCGCGTCCCTACGACGTCGACCGCGACGGCTTCGTTATGGGTGAAGGTGCAGCAGCCCTCATCCTCGAGTCCGAAGAGCACGCCAAGGCTCGCGGCGCACGCGTCTACGCAGAGCTCGCCGGTACCGGCGTCTCCGCAGACTCCTACCACATCACCGCACCCGACCCCGCAGCGCTCGGCGCAACTCGCGCGCTGCGCGAAGCCCTCGAAGACGGCAACATCGACCCCAAGACCGTGGTGCACATCAACGCCCACGCGACCAGCACCCCCGCCGGTGACCTCCCCGAAGCAACCGCGATCCACGAAACCTTCGGCGAGCACACCAAGGACATTGCTGTCTCCGCAACCAAGTCGATGACCGGCCACCTGCTCGGTGGCGCTGGCGCTCTCGAGGCCGTGCTGACCGTTCTCGCGCTGCACCACCGTACCGCACCCTGCACCATCAACCTTGACAACAAGGACCCGCAGATTGACCTGAACGTTGTCACCGAGGCACGCGAACTGCCCGCCGGTGAGATTGTCGCCATCTCGAACTCCTTCGGCTTCGGCGGCCACAACGCTGTCGTGGCATTCCGCTCGGTCGAAAACTAAGCATCCTGAGGCTTTTAGCTCCAGATAGACGTAACGCTCCCTCAGCTACCGTGTGTAGCGGGGGAGCGTTGCGTTTTGGGAGGGGCTGCTGGGGTGTCTCTTATCTGCCCGGGCAGCCATTTAGAGCTTCAGCGTCGCGTGTCGAAATCGCACGAATTAGTTTGCGTCATATTTTCCGCGGATACCGCGTTCAACGTCTCAACAGCACAACCTACCGGTATCCTATAGGTAATTTATTCACCAAAACACATCACATATAGCAGTTTCAGCACCAGGGTATCCAAAACCCTATCGGACTATACACTCGAGAGCAGTATGGCTAAACATCTGAACCGGGCCGCGCCCTCCTCCACTACCTCAAACATCAGCGATTAAGCGTTGACTCCCGACGAGCCCCGCGTCTCGGCGAAGAGTGCGGGGACGGCTCGGTCTGCCCTCCCGGCAACGGCTGATTCCTCGGATGCTCGCCCTACTTGTCGGCTGCCCGCCTACCGCACCTGGGTCCCGGCGCTGCTGATCTGGATTCTTTCCTGCGCGGTTCACTTCGGCATCTTTGCGCTCTCCCTCTCCCGAGACCTGCAGCATCCCATGAGCAAGGTCAACCGGAACCTCGACTACCTGTCTTACCTGAACATTTGGGACGCCCTCTTCTACGAGCGTATCTATAAACACGGCTACCCCCAGGAGTTGCCCTTCCTTCCCGACGGAACGGTAAACCACAACACCTGGGCGTTCATGCCCCTGCAGTCGGTGCTCAGCGGTGGGGTATCCAATGTTTTCGGTATTGACTACCGCCTGGCGTCGGTCCTGGTGACTCTTGTGGCCGGGTGCGCGTTGTCCCTCGTGCTCTACCGCCTTTTCGTGGGTTCCCTGAACTGGAGTGCCCGGGGCGTCTTCGACGCCCGCCCGCAGGCGGGGGATGAATCCCGCAACCGCCTGGCGCTGTGGGCCCTGGCCGTGTACGCCCTGAGCCCCGCAAGCCCGATCTTTGTCACCGGTTACGCCGAAGCCCTCTCGACCCTGTTCCTGGCCCTGTGCGCGTGGTGCGTGGTGCGTAACCGCTACCTTCTACTGCTTCCCGTGGCCCTTTGCGCGGCCCTGTCCCGACCGGTGGGTGTGCCGCTGGGTGCCTTCGTGGGTCTGTGGTGGCTCTGGTGCACGGTTGCCGACTACCGCGACCGCACCGGCGGCATCCTGCGGCTATCGCTCTCGGATGCGTGGGCTGCGTTCCGCGGCCGCCTCGGCCAGCTTCTGAGCGCCCTGGTGGTGTGCTCCTTCGCCTTCGTGCATCCCCTGCACGCCGCCCTCCGCACCGGACGCCCCGATGCGTACCCCGCGCTGTGGCTGTGGACGGCCTGCTACGCCGGATACCTCTTCATCTTCTGGCTCCCCATTACCTCCACGCCTCGTATCATCCTGCCGATGTTCACCCTCTCCCTGCTGGTGGCCTCCTATCTGCCCAAGAGTCGCGTCTACCGCCCGGGGCTGGTCCTTCTCGGGGTGCTGGCCTCCGCCGCGTGGGTCCACATGTTCTGGGGAGGCCCGGACACCATCAGGAACATTTGGTTTATCCCCTAGAAATCTATCCCGAGAAATTTATCCCCAAGAAAGCGGGTGCTCCGTGCGCTAAATGCGGGAGAGATGGCATACCGGCGCGCGGGGGGGGGTAGGCTTCCGTGGGTTGGTTGTTTGAGAGTGCATACCGGACGCCGCTCGCGGGGGAGTGCCCCCTCTGCGGCGCTGGGGCGCCTTGAGGACGGAGCCCCCGCTTCGCGTGTCCGGTACGCCCTCTAGGTCGTCTACCCCTCGGTGAGGTTGATATAGGGGTTGTCTGTGGTTGGGTTTCAGAGGTAGCACACCTAATTTGGGTTGAATAAGGGGTTGTTCTGTCGTTAGGTTGCGCTGTCGGTTTACCTGGGTGCGTGGTTACTAAACGTTTCACAGGTTAAAAACGGGTGGCGTATCCGCTCCGGCACTGCAGATACGCCACCCAAACACACCACACTCCACAAGACAATGCAGAGCGCGCGGGAATAAACCATCCCGCAAGGTTCCCGCGTTCCCTGCCTCGCACCACGGTAGGCGTAGACAGAGAAGACGGGAGTATGCGACCTTCGGGGCGAGGTGCCCGTCCGGAAGATTTATAGAAGCTCCCATGCCGGTTCCATCGGGCAGGAATCGGAGTGGTCGCTCCTTCCGATGGTGAAGCATTCCCGTGCGGAGTGAAGACCACAATGGCAGGAGTCAACATCTTGCAGGAAACGCTCGGAGGAGTCCGAAAATAATCGATGCCCTCATGGAACCGGATGATCGGTGATGGGAGCTCCTGTAGATAGAATAACCTTAAAGCGCGCCTAAAGTAAACCTTCAACCAATAATTTAACCTTATTGTTATAATTCCTAGTCATCGCGTTATTGATAGTCGTTCAACACCCTCTGGGGGTTGCATAAAAAGACTCCCGGAACTTTGGTCCGTTTGACGCTCTTCACCGTTATTAAATCGTGATAAATTCCATGACGCTGATGTCAGAAAGAGCCTCGGATTGCGCGCGGTCAATCGTCACGGAGCGTCAAAAAACGTCATTTTGTCACGTAATTTATTCCGGCGGCGAGAAAATATGCGCCCCGACCGCGCTGTGGCATAATCAGAAGCGTCATCGTGCTCCGGGGTCGGTGAAATTCCGAACCGGCGGTCACAGCCCGCGAACCGTTTCGCCCGCATCGAGCAGACTCGCGTTCACCACCCGACTATTTACGGCGGCGAACCACCGAGCACCCGAGCAGGCAGACGGCCGAACCGGTGAAAATCCGGTGCCGACAGTACAGTCTGGATGGAAGGTAGCACGAGCAGAAAACGGCAGGTCCCGCCCCTCGCGGAAGTGTCTGCGGCCCCACCGGCGGTACAACGCGGTGGGGGTCGTGTTCGGCCTTTCGTCATGGTATCCCGAAGGGCCCGCGGATCCTGCCCACACACCGGAACCGGCGCATCCACCCCGTGATGCGTCCGGAATCGATGAGTTCTGTTCCTCTCCCCGGAGCCGCCGCAGATGCGCACCCAGCGCATCCGGAATACGTCCACACACGAGAGGAAAGAATCATGGACATTCTGCGGTGGCTCTTCGACGCACAGATCCACGTGGGGGATCAGTCCCTCCTCGTGCGCGAAGTCCTCGGCAACGCATTCGGCCTGGCATCGGCGCTGGGCGGCATGCGACGCAAAGTATGGGCATGGCCCGTTGGAATCCTCGGCAATCTGCTGCTCCTCACCGTCTTTCTGGGCACCCTCGTCGGTAGCCCCCACCCCGTGACCATGCTCGGCCAGGCAGGCCGCCAGGTCATGTTTATCGCCGTGTCCATCTGGGGTTGGTACCGTTGGCGCGCAACCCGAGCCTCCGGCGGTAACGCGAGCGCAGGTGCCGCCGTCATCCCGCAATGGGCAACGAACACCGAACGCGCCGGCCTCGTCGTCGCGATGGTTGCCGGCACCCTGCTGCTCACCCCCGTCTTCCGCGCCCTCGGCTCCTACGAGCCGGTCTGGTCCGACGCCTGGATTTTCACCGGCTCCCTGCTGGCCACCTACGGCATGGCGCGCGGTTGGGTTGAATTCTGGCTCATCTGGGTGGCCGTCGACCTGGTTGGCGTGCCGCTGCTGTGGAGCGCCGGCTACTACGCGACCTCCCTCATGTACGTGTTCTATGGATGCTTCACCCTGGTCGGCTTCTTCGTCTGGTGGCGCACCCGTAACCTGGAGGTGCAGAAGGCTCGCGTGCAGACCCAGTTCCCCGACGTGACCGTGGACGTGGCGGACCTGGCCTCCGCGGACTCCGTGGCTGAGTGCGAGGTCGCCACCAAGAGCAACACCGCGCAGAATGTAGCATCGCAGAAAGAGGCGTAAGCGAGATGACCCCCATCAGCCGCCAGCACGAGGCCCAGGGCCCGGCGGGTACCCTGCCTGAGCCCATCGCAGCCGTGCACGAGCGACCCATTCCCAAAGACACGGGCTACCTGCCCGCGACCACGCCCTCGACTGTGCCGCTGCCGCACAACGACCTGGATTACTCCGCCGCCGAGTACGGGCACCTCACCGGCGTACCCGTCGCCCGCACCCTGAACCTGCCGGGTCCCGAGCAGACCCTCAGCCACGACGAGGCGATGAGCCTGGCTCTCGAAGCCGCACGTCAGGGTATCCGCGGCGCGAACCCCCTCGTCGGCGCCGTCATCACCGACGCGCACGGGCACCTGCTGCACGTGGGCTACCACCGAGGTGCAGGCACCCCGCACGCCGAAGCCGACGCTCTCGCCGCCGCCCGTGCTGCGGGAACTGACCTTACCGGCGCCCGCATGTACGTGAGCCTCGAGCCCTGCAACCACACCGGACGCACCGGCCCCTGCTCCCACGCCGTCGCCGAGGCGGGCATCGGCGAACTCTACTACGCCTACAGCGACGACACCGAAAACGCCGCCGGAGGCGCCGCCTACCTGCGCTCGCAGGGCGTCACCGTGCACGCCATGGAGGAGTTCGCGAACGCATCCTACCTGCTGAATGAGCGCTGGTTCATTGCCGCCGCCGAACGCCGCCCCTTCATCACCGCAAAGAGCGCCTCCACCCTGGACGGGTTTATTGCGGCAGCTGACGGTACGAGCAAGTGGATTACCGGCCCCGCCGCGCGCATTGACGGGCACCTGATTCGTCACCGCGCTGACGCCGTCATGATTGGCACCCGAACCACTCTCCTGGACGACCCGACCCTGGATGCGCGCGACGCCAACGGGGAACGCTTCGAGAAGCAGCCGCTGCGCGTGGTCATGGGCAAGACCGAGATTGTGGACAACTACCGGATTCGCGGCCTCAACCCGCCCGAAGGTGTGGAGGCTGACCCGCAGAACTTCCTGCAGGTCTTCACCCACGACCCGCGTGAACTGCTCGACGAGCTGTACACCCGCGGGGTGCGGCACCTCATGATTGAGGGCGGCCCCGGCATGGTCGGCCTCTTCGCCGGTGAAGACCTCATCGACGAGATGGTCTGGTACCGCGCCCCCATAATCATGGGGCGAGGCAAGAGCGCCGTGTACCGTCTGCTCGTGGACACCCTCGCGCAGGCGCCGCGCCTGCAACTGGATGACCTGGGCATGTTCCCGGCGGTGCGCGTGCTCGGCAATGACACCGCAACGCACCTGGTGCCGGCGCCTCGCGGAACAGCGGAGGAGCCTGGTGAGCGGCGTACCCTGCCGAAGCTGGACGCCTGCCACGCGCCGGAACCGCGGCTGGATTAGCTTCGCTTGGGTTAGCCGCCTTTGGACTAAGCACGGGCGGGGGAGTAGCTCTTCAAAGCCCCCCACCCGCCTGTACCCGGCTAGTTTGTACCAGCCGATTCATGCCGGCTGGTTCGCATGCTGGCACAAAACCTCCCCGTCACGGGGAATATTCGAAAAATACGTATAGTTATACCGACGAACAAACCATCGCCGCCCGTCGCCCTCAACGACGACGCCCCGGCGGACACGGCGAGAAAAGGAAAGCACACATGTTTACCGGAATCATTGGCGCCCTCGGCACCGTAGAATCCATCACCCCCATCGAAGGTAGCGACGCAGCCTACCTGACCCTCAACGCCGGTGACATTGTCGCCGACCTCGAACACGGTGGCTCCCTCGCCGTCAACGGTGTATGCCTCACCGCTATCGACCTCGACCAGCTGCAGCCCGGCCAGTTCCGCGCCTACGCCATGGGTGAGACCCTGCGCCGCACCAACCTCGGCAACCTGAACCCCGGCGACACCGTCAACCTGGAGCGCTGCCTGCCCGCCGGTGGCCGCTTCGACGGTCACGTCGTGCAGGGTCACGTGGATGCGGTCGGTACCCTCGCATCCGTCACCGCGCACGAGGCGTGGAGCACCCTGCGTTTCAACCTGCCCACCGAATTGGCACCCCTGCTCGCTGAGAAGGGCTCCATCGCTGTCTCTGGCGTGTCCCTGACCGTCACCGCGGTATCTGAGCCCGGCGAAACCCCCGCATGGTTCGAGGTCGGCCTGATTCCCGAAACCCTGAAGGCAACCAACCTCGGCGCCCTCAAGGTCGGCGACAGCGTGAACCTTGAGACCGATGCGCTCGCTAAGTACGTGCAGCGTCTGACCGCTTTCGCTGGCGTGCCGCAGGTTTCTTCCTCCGAGCAGGTTGCGCCGCGCCGCGCCGACGCCGCAAGCGTCCTCGACAGCGTGCAGACCGCAGTGGACGCCATCGCCGCAGGTCGCGCCGTGGTCGTCGTCGACGATGAAGACCGCGAAAACGAAGGCGACATCATCTTCGCCGCCGAGCACGCAACCCCCGAGCTGATGGGCTTCATGATTCGCTACACCTCCGGCGTGGTGTGCGCCCCCATGAGTAACAAGCGCGCCGACGAGATGAAGCTGCCGCCCATGGTCACCAACAACGAGGACCCCAAGGGCACCGCCTACACCGTCTCCTGCGATGCGGCATCCGGCGTGAGCACCGGCATCTCCGCGGCAGATCGCGCACGCACCGTGCAGATCCTCGCGGATGCCTCCTCCACCCCGGCTGACATCACTCGCCCCGGCCACATCTTCCCGCTGCGCGCCGTTAACGGCGGCGTGGCGGAACGCCCCGGCCACACCGAAGCCGCAGTGGAACTCTCCCGCGCGGCGGGCCTGTCCGGCGTGGGCGTTATCGCCGAGGTCGTGCACGACGACGGCTCCATGATGCGTTTCGACGCTCTGCGCGCCTTCGCCACCGAGCACAACCTGCCCATGATCTCTATCGAAGACCTCATCAAGTACGTAGCTAAGGCGTAGGAGAACGCATGAGCGAAACCCCTAACACCCAGGCAACGCCGGGCACTTCCGCAGAGCCGGTTGAGGCGCAGGCTGAAGAGCTCAGCGCCGAATCCCTGCGCATCGCCTCCCAGCTCGCTGAAGGCTACCGGGTCAGCCCCCTCGACATGGTGCCCAACCCCAGCCCGCTGCTGGTCGAAAGCACCGAAGAGGTCGCCGTACCCACCCCGCAGGGCCTGTTCGGTTTGCGCGCCTGGCGATTCGCAGACGGCGCCGAGCACATCAGCGCCCGCGCCCTCGACCGTGACGGCACCCCCGTACCCGCCGAGGACGGGGGAGCACCCGCGGTACGCATCCACTCCGAATGCGCCACCGGCGACATTTTCGGTTCCTTCCGATGCGATTGCGGCCCCCAGCTAGAGAACGGCCTGCGCATCCTCAGCCGCACCGGCGGGTACCTCATCTACGTGCGCAACCACGAAGGACGCGGCATCGGCCTGGTCAACAAGCTCCGCGCCTACGCTCTGCAGGATGCCGGACTCGACACCCTCGACGCGAACCTGGCGCTCGGCCTGGACGGCGACATGCGCGACTACTCGCAGGCGGCACTAATCCTGCAGGAACTCGGCGTGAACGAGCTGAGGCTCGTGACCAACAACCCCGCCAAGCAGGAGGCGCTCGAAAGCCTCGGCCTGCAAGTCACCGAACTCATCCCGGACGAAATTCCCGCCCGAGTCGAGAACGCACACTACCTGCAGACCAAGCGTGAGCGTATGCGCCACGTGCTCAAAAGCGCGTAGCGGCGCCCCCGCACACTAAACTTTTCAAAACCCTAAAACCCACAAGGAGAACACAATGAGCGGCGTAGGCGCAGCAGACACCACCCTCAACCCCGAAGACTACAAGGGCTTCAAGCTTGCAATCGTTGCGGCAAGCTGGCACACCCAGGTCATGGACGGCCTCATCGACGGTGCGCAGCGTGCGGCACGCGACGCAGGCCTTGAGCCGACCCTCGTGCGCGTTCCCGGCACCTTCGAACTGCCCGTCGCAGCAACCCGCCTCGCTGAGAAGTTCGACGCAATCGTCGCGCTCGGCGTGGTCATCCGCGGCGGCACCCCCCACTTCGACTACGTCTGCCAGGGCGCAACCAACGGCCTGACCGACGTGTCCGTGCTGACCGGCCGCCCCATCGGCTTCGGCGTGCTCACCTGCGATAACGAGCAGCAGGCACTCGACCGTGCAGGCCTGGAAGGCTCCAACGAAGACAAGGGCTACGAGGCGACCGCAGCGGCACTGCAGACCGCAGCAACCCTCAAGCAGTTCAGCAACTAACAGAGCTGAACGGTACGCGGCTCAGTTTCACGAAGAGAACTATTGACTCTTCACCGTGGAACTGGGCCGCAGCACCGGTTAAACTGAAACAACCCGCGCGCAGGGCTTACCGGGCTTTAAAGGGCATACCGGGCCTTATCAGGCATGGTCGGGCGTATAAGAATCTGGCATGTATGCGCCAGAGAAATGCACGCCGGCACATACGGTAAAACCCTCATGCACCGGTAAAACCCAGCGCGCAGCTAAGGGACACAGCGCACTGACGCGCCCCCAACCCAACACAAGGAGTACAGCAATGCAGGATTTGGGCACCATCACCCCCAGCCTCGAAGAATTCCGCGCCCGCGCAGCCGGCACCCGCGTCATTCCCGTACACATCAAAATCCTCGCCGACTCACTCACCCCCATCGGCATCTACCGATCCCTCGTACTCCAAAACGACCAGGGCGAACCCGTCGAAGCAGCCCACGGCACCTTCCTGCTCGAATCCGCCAAAATCTCCGCGGAAGGCGAATCCGCAGCCTGGGACCGCTACTCCTTCATCGGCGCATCCTCCCGCTCCACCCTCACCACCGTTGACGGCGCAGTCCACTGGCAGGGACGCACCCCCGCCGGCGCACCCGTCGACGGCGACCCCGTAGAAGCCATCGCCAAGACCCTGCAGATGCTCTACACCGAACCCGACCCGACCCTGCCGCCGCTCACCTCCGGCCTGGTCGGCTACCTCGGCTGGGACGTCGTGCGCCACTGGGAACACCTGCCCTACCCGCCCGCAGATGACGTGAACCTGCCCGAATTCGCGCTCAACATGGTCTCCGACATGGCAATCCACGACAACAAGGACGGCACCGTCCTGCTCGTCGCCAACGCCATCAACTTCAACGGCACCAGCGAAAACGTCGACGGCGCCTACGAGGACGCCGTAGCGCGCCTGCACAGCATGCTCCGCCGCCTGCAGCGCGGCGCCGCAGCGACCACCTCCATTCTCTCCGGCGTGGCAGACGTTGACCGCAAGGTCCGCGAAGACGTCACCCTCACCTGGAGCGAACAGGGCTTCAAGGACGCCATCGACCGCTCCAAGAAGAACATCATCGACGGCGACGTCTTCCAGATCGTGCTCTCACGCCGATTCGAAGCCGAAACCAACGCCAAGGCACTCGACGTGTACCGTGTACTGCGCCAGTCCAACCCCTCGCCGTACATGTACCTCTTCAACTTCGAAGACAGCAACGGCACCCCCTTCCACATCGTCGGCTCCTCCCCGGAGGCGCTCGTCACCCTCAAGGACGGCATCGCCAGCACCCACCCCATCGCCGGTTCCCGCCCGCGCGGCGCAACCCGCGAAGAAGACCTCGCGCTCGCCGAGGAACTGCTCGCCGACCAGAAGGAACGCTCCGAACACCTCATGCTCGTCGACCTGGCACGCAACGACCTCTCGCGCATTGCCAAGCCCGGCACCGTATCCGTCGACCAGTTCATGATCATTGAGCGTTTCAGCCACATCATGCACATTTCCTCCGCCGTCAGCGCCGAACTCGACCCGCAGTTCAGCGCCTACGACGTGCTGCGCGTCGCCTTCCCGGCAGGCACCCTCTCCGGCGCCCCCAAGCCGCGCGCCATGCAGCTCATCGACGAATACGAACCCACCCGCCGCGGCGTCTACGGCGGCGTATGCGGCTACTTCGACTTCGCCGGCAACATGGACATGGCAATCGCCATCCGCACCGCCGTACTCAAGGAAGGCACCGCCTACGTGCAGGCAGGTGCGGGCCTCGTCATGGACTCCAACCCGGACTCCGAAACCCTCGAAACCGTCAACAAGTCCGCCGCCCCGCTGCGCGCCGTACTGACCGCCTCCGGCCTGGCACCCCTGGACGCAGACGCAGCCGTCAACGCCACCAAGTAACCCAAGGAGACACCATGAGCACCGTTCTCGACGAGATCATTGTCGGCGTCCGCGAAGACCTCGCCGCCCGCGTACAGCAGGTTCCCCTCGAGGAGATGA
>ERZ773037.1200-NODE-1200-length-13612-cov-32.023309_pt1 | contig 13612 bp, 13 predicted proteins | sample MGYA00511466_ERZ773037 | MGnify/ENA primary metagenome ERZ773037 (study PRJEB29015, sample SAMEA2738146) | human oral metagenome | biome: human oral; feature: human-associated habitat; material: saliva | place: China | collected 2202 ... | reverse complement strand
GAGAAGGAGGAGCAAGCATGAAAAAACTCTATTCATTTTTAGCAGGAATTGTAGCGATTATCCTGGTCTTGTGGGGAATTGCGACTCATCTAGATAGTAAAATCAATAGCCGAGATAGTCAAAAACTGGTTATCTACAACTGGGGGGACTATATCGATCCTGAACTCTTGACTCAGTTTACAGAAGAAACAGGAATCCAAGTCCAGTATGAGACCTTTGACTCCAACGAAGCCATGTATACAAAGATCAAGCAGGGTGGAACGACTTATGATATTGCAATCCCTAGTGAATACATGATTAACAAGATGAAGGACGAAGACCTCTTAGTTCCGCTTGATTATTCAAAACTTGAAGGTCTTGAAAATATCGGACCAGAGTTTCTCAACCAGTCCTTTGACCCAGGCAATAAATTCTCCATCCCTTATTTTTGGGGGACCCTGGGAATTGTCTACAATGAAACTATGGTAGATGAAGCGCCTGAGCATTGGGATGACCTCTGGAAGCCAGAGTATAAAAACTCTATCATGCTCTTTGATGGGGCGCGTGAGGTGCTGGGACTCGGACTCAATTCCCTCGGCTACAGCCTCAACTCCAAGGATATCCAGCAGTTGGAAGAGACAGTGGATAAGCTCTACAAGTTGACTCCAAATATCAAGGCTATTGTGGCGGATGAAATGAAGGGCTACATGATTCAGAACAACGCTGCTATCGGTGTGACCTTCTCTGGGGAAGCCAGCCAAATGCTAGAAAAAAACGAAAATCTACGCTATGTGGTACCGACAGAAGCCAGCAACCTTTGGTTTGACAATATGGTCATTCCCAAAACAGTCAAAAACCAAGATGCAGCCTATGCCTTTATCAACTTTATGTTGAAACCCGAAAATGCTCTCAAAAATGCAGAGTATGTCGGCTATTCAACACCAAACCTACCAGCTAAGGAATTGCTCCCAGAGGAGAAAAAAGAAGATAAAGCCTTCTATCCAGATGCTGAAACCATGAAACACCTAGAAGTTTATGAGAAATTTGACCATAAATGGACAGGCAAATATAGCGACCTCTTCCTACAATTTAAAATGTATCGGAAGTAGGAGTTAGCAGTCACGAAACGAATCAGTCAAGCTGGTTCGTTTTTTCTTTTAAAAAAGTACAAAAAATAGTTGACAATTTTTTAAAAAGTGATAGACTAGTATCCTTTATAATTTTAGGAGGAAAAGTGATGGATGAGTGATTTATTTATACAAAAGTCGGATTACTTTTTAGGCTTATCCAGTCAGAAGATTATCATAAAAAATGGCCGAAGGGAGATTGAGAGTGAAATCTCTATTCACTTAGTAGACAATGTCTTAATCTTTGGCAAGGCTCAAGTATCAATCCAGTTATTAAGAGTCCTAGCAAAGGAAAGTATCAATGTTTACTATTTTACAGAAGAGGGAAAATTTTTAGCTTGTTTGGATTCTTTCCGGCAAGAGGATTTTGATAAGCAATACCTACAGGCTAAAGCCTGCCTGGACCAGAACTTTTGTTTAGATATTTCTAAAAAAATAGTTAGCGCTAAGGTTCAGCATCAACTTTCCCTGCTAAAAAGCTTTAACTTTAATAAGAATAGAATCTTATCAACGGAGGACTTTGAGCGTTTCGACTTAACGATTGAAAATATATCTAAGGCAGAATCACTCTATCAATTGATGGGGTATGAAGGTCGGATTGCTAAGTCCTATTTTTACTATCTGAGTTTATTGGTTCCGACAGCTTTCCGTTTTCATGGTCGCAGAACGCGACCTGCTGAGGATTGTTGTAACTGTTTGCTTAATTTTGGTTATTCCATTCTTTATTCTTGTTTTCTTGGTTTGATACGTAAAAATGGACTTAGTTTTGGATTTGGAGTACTCCATCAAAGTCATCGTCATCATGATAGTCTTGCTAGTGATTTGATGGAGGAGTGGAGACCAGTTATCGTTGATAATACGGTTTTAGAGTTGCTTTTAAGAGAGGATTTGAAGTTGGAGCATTTTGAGAAGTCGGCAGATGGTACTTTCTTGTTAATAGATGAGGGAAGAGAAATATTTCTTCGAGCTATGAGGGAGAGAATGTTGGAAATCCACCAGTATATCGAATTGGATAAAAAACGTTATTCTTTCTTTTATACTGCTGACCAGCAGATTAAGGGTCTTATCAGAGCTTTTGAAAGTCTAGAGAGTCAAGCTTATGTAACAGCTTTTACAGGAGGAGAATGATGGGCTTGTATTATAATTTATCGATAGAGGAAAGGGAGTTTGCTAAGAAGAAGTCTTTCTTTTGTCTAATTATTTATGACATAGTCAGTAATAAAAGAAGACTCCAATTATCCAAGTTACTAGAAGGTTTTGGGGTTAGAGTACAGCGCTCTTGTTTTGAAATTGATTTGGAGAGGACTAGTTATCAGATTTTAATCCGTGAATTAGAATATTTTTACGACCCGAGCGAACTAGATAATATCATCGTTTATGTTGGAAATCGAGAAGAAACCTTACGTTTGAATACGGATGATAAAGAAATAAAAGTTCAAGATTGTTTGTTTTTCTGAAATGAAAATGATTACAATTTATGGTATAATAAAGATAGTTTCCAAATAGGATGTATCTTGTGTTTTGCTTTAAATTCAAGCACAAAATATGGGGGTAAGACAACCTATTCACCTCGAGAGGGGACGGAAACTACAAAGCTTTTGGGTCGATGGGGAATGTGATATCCCGTAAGACAACCTATTCACCTCGAGAGGGGCCGGAAACGAAATGACTGTTTCTTGTTCATCTACAGCATAAGGAGTAAGACACCCAATTCACCTCGGCAGGGGACGGAAACATCTAAAGACAAATGTGTTGAACTCTCAGGATTTAGGGTAAGACACCCTATTCACCTCGGTAGGGGACGGAAACATTTAAAAATCTACAATTCCATTTTCATGCAAAGTCTAAAACAACTTATTTACCTCGGTAGGGGACGGAAACTGAACAATTTCACCATCAATCAAATTAATGTGTCCGATCAAGTATAAGAACCTATCTGCCTCGAGAGGGGACGGAAACCTAAAGATTCTTCATCTGAAGTTAATTGAAAAATAAGTATAAGAACCTATCTGCCTCGAGAGGGGACGGAAACTTAACTGGCTCATGAATTTCTTCATAATTATCCTTCTGTAAGACACCCTATTCACCTCGAGAGGGGACGGAAACCATTTCTTTTCATCGAAATTTTGATCGACAATATTGTATAGCTACCTATCTACCTCGAGAGGGGCCGGAAACTTTATGCTTCTTTTACTGATAAATAACGACGTTTCCAGTATAGATACCTATCTACCTTGAGAGGGGCCGGAAACAATTTTTCTTGTTCCTGCGCAGTATCAATTTCTTGGTAGACCACCCAATTCACCTCGGTAGGGGACGGAAACCGAGTTGTGCGACCTACAAGTGAAACGATATTTACGTAAAACACCCTATTCACCTCGGTAGGGGACGGAAAAATAACCCCTTCAGGCTCTATTGTGAACTCTGGCTTATCGTAAAACACTCTATCTACCTCGCGAGGGGACGGAAACGTTTTATTTACTCCACACCAATCAATTTTCTACAATACGTATAAGAACCTATCTACCTCGCGAGGGGACGGAAACAATTCAGGTTTAGCGTAAATTGAAACATCAAGACCTTTGTGCATATCATCCACTTCGCCTCGGTAGAGGACGGAAACTATCATAAGATTTGGTATTTGTAAACTGTTTTTGCATAAAGTATAAGAACTTATCTACCTCGCGAGGGGACGGAAACATTTTAGCTTTAGTTTCTTCAAATAGTTCTTTGATTAGAACACCCTATTCACCTCGCGAGGGGACTTATTTCCTTATTACATAACAAAACGAGAAAAGATAGCTTAAGAGCTAAGCACAATTGATAAAGGAGGCCTATGAAAAGAATTAGTTTATCCTTTCAGCGGATTGACCAGTCACCCATCGATTTGGCAACCAAATTTCATGGATTTTTGATGGAGCAGTTAGAAGCAGACTATGTAGACTGGCTTCATGAGCAGGAGACCAATCCCTACTCGATGAAGGTAATCCATCAAAAGGACCAGACGACTTGGACGGTTCATCTTTTGACAAAGAATGCTATCAAGCAGATCTTACCTCCAATGTTGGAGTTGAAAAAAGTTGACCTACATGGACTAGCAACTCTGACGGTTCAAAGTATGACCATGCAAGATTTGAGTCCAGAGGAACTGTTTGACCTCTTTAATCAAAACCAAGACCAGTCCTTTTTTACTATTCAATTTCAAACACCGACTGGATTTCGTTCCCAGGGCGAGTATGTGCTCTTTCCTACCCTGCGTTTGATGTTTCAAAGTCTGATGATGAAGTATGGACGATTGCTTGAGAATCGGGAAGACATCGAAGAGGAGACCTTGGACTATCTTACGTCCCATAGTCGGATAACCAGTTACCGAATGGAGACGAGTTACTTTAAGGTCCACGGCAAAAAGATCCCTGCCTTTAAGGGCAAGTTAACCTTTAAGATAACAGGACCTAGTACCCTCAAGGCTTATGCAAATATGTTATTAAAATTTGGAGAGTATGCTGGACTGGGCATGAAAACCAGCCTAGGAATGGGAGGAATAGAGCTTGAAGAAAGAAAAGATTGATTTAGTTTATGGAGCGCTATTACATGATATTGGCAAACTACTTCAGCGCTCCGGTAAGGACATAAAAGATGCTACTAGCCTTGGAGCTGAGTGGTTCAGACATTTTTCAGATAATGAAGCAATCGCTCAACACCTTGTCTATGACGACTTAAAAGGAGTAGAAGCCAATCTGCCTACTGATAGTCCGGTTTATATAACCGACCTTGCTGCCAAGATTGCTTCTAGCTTAAAGGCGGAGCAAAGTCTTGCGTCATACAAGGAAGATAACTTGGGGAAGCAAGCTGATGTTTTTAATGTTTTTTCAGATGTCTATAGCCAGCGTTTCTTGCCTATCAAAAGCTTAGAGCTTGATAGGGAGCCAAACTATGCTCAAAACGCAAAAGAGTCAACTTCTCAGTCTGACTATAGCAGCCTACTGGATACCATAGAAAAGGAGATTGAGAACTGGGATTTTGGGCCAGATCAGATTGATGCCCTTTTGAATCTCTATGAAGCCCACCTATCCTATGTACCGACTTCAACTAAGACACAAGAACTGGCAGATATTTCCTTAGCAACTCATAGTCGTTTAACAGCTGCTTTTGCCTCGGCTATTCAGGAGTATATGATAGCTGAAAATGATTCAGACTATCAAAAAGAACTCTTTCATGAGCAAGAATCTTTCTATGATAAGGAAGCTTTTTTACTAGTCAGCTTTGACTTATCAGGGATTCAAGATTTCATCTATAATATCGCGACGGCTGGGGCAGCCAAGCAACTCAAAGCGCGCTCCCTCTATCTGGATTTTATGGGGGAACATATCGCTGACAGCCTACTAGAAAAATTGGAATTAACGAGAGCTAACCTTCTCTATGTAGGAGGCGGTCATGCTTACTTTATCTTGGCAAATACTGCAAAAACAAAGGCTGTATTAGAGGATTTTGAAGAAGAATTTAACCAATTTTTGCTGAAGAATTTCCAGACACGTTTGTATGTGGCTTTTGGCTGGAGTTCATTTTCTGCTAATGACATCATGACATCCTTAGCAAGATATAGGAAAGTTTACCAAGCGACTAGTCGTATGATTTCTAAGAAGAAAATCTCTCGCTATGATGCTCAAACGCTCTTGGAGTTGAACCGAGGTGGTCAAAGTGCTCAGAGAGAGTGTACGATTTGCCACTCAGTACAAGATATGATGACCTTTAATGATCAAGAAGTCTGTCATATTTGTGCTGGTCTCTATCGCTTCTCTAAAGAAATTCAAGAACAATACTATATTGTCACCAAAGAAAAAGGTCTCCCAATTGGACCGGGAGCCTTTATAAGAGGGATTTCACAAGCTGACTTGGAAAAGGAAGGTTGGAATCGTATCTATGTAAAAAATAGCTTTGCGACCGATATTGCGAGGGCAACTCATGTCTTTGTTGGAGACTACAAGTATGCTGATATCGCTCAGTACGCTCAACTGTCCCAAGATAGTCAAACAGGTCAAGGAATCAAACGTCTAGCAGTTGTCCGATTAGACGTAGATGACTTAGGTGCTGCTTTTATGGCTGGATTTTCTTATCAAGATGGTGGAAAATACAATACTTTAGCTCGTTCAGCAACCTTCTCAAGAAGTATGAGTCTCTTCTTTAAGGTTTATATCAATCAATTCGCTAAGGACAAAAAAATATCGATTATCTATGCTGGTGGAGATGATGTATTCGCCCTTGGTTCATGGCAAGATATTATCGCATTTACGATTAACTTGCGCCAACAATTTATCAAGTGGACGAATGGTAAATTAACCCTATCAGCAGGTATCGGACTTTTCCCAGATAAAACTCCGGTTAGTATCATGGCTGAAGAAACAGGCAAGTTGGAAGGAGCAGCCAAGGATAATGATAAGGATAGTATTTCTTTGTTTGATAAAGCTTATACCTTTAAGTTTGATCAATTTATAGATTATATCTACAAAGGAAAACTGGAAAAGATTAGACATTACTTTAGTATTCAGGATGAACGAGGAAAGAGTTTTGTTTATAAGTTGAGTGAACTTCTTCGAAACTATGACCGAATGAATGTAGCGCGCTTAGCCTACTACTTGACGCGTTTGGAAGATTTAACACCAAGAGAAAGTAAAACAGAATTTAAAGAATTTAAGAACCTATTCTTTGCTTGGTATACAGGCAGTGAAATGGAACGCAATGAAGCAGAACTAGCTTTACTTCTATACATTTATGAGATTAGAAAGGATTAATATATGGCTACTTTAACAGATGACAATTATGTTGATAAGGCAGAAAATGTTATCAAATCATTGAATCGAAACACTAGAGATTTTAGAAACCCTGATGCATTCCTTTTAACAACTAGCAAAATAAGAAATCTACTAAGCTTAACAAGTACCCTTTTTGATGAAAGTAAGGTTAGACATTATGAAGATTTAGTCGACAAAATTGCCTATTTGAGAGTGCAGTTTGTATATCAATCAGGCCGAGAAACTGCGGTTAAAGACTTGGTGAAAAAGGCTGAAATTTTAGATATTCTAAAAGAAATCAATAATAAGGAAAGTCTCCAACGTTTCTGTCGTTATATGGAAGCACTAGTAGCTTATTTCAAATTTTATGGAGGAAAAGATTAATGGCATTTGCAAAAATTAAACTAACAGCACAAATTCGTCTAGAAACAGGACTCCATATTGGAACAAGTAATGCCTTTGCTGCCATTGGAGCTATTGATTCACCAGTCATCAAAGACCCAATTACAAACTTACCGATTATTCCTGGTTCAAGTATAAAGGGAAAAATGCGCACTCTTCTTGCAAAAGTTCATAATGATCGACTAGCTAAGAAACCAGGAGAAGATGGAGAAATTCTTAGTCGTTTATTTGGGAACAGTTCAGACGACCGCTATAAAATAGGACGACTCATTTTTAGAGATGCCTTCTTAATTAACAAGGAAGAGTTAGATTCTTTAGGTGTCAAGAGTTATACTGAAGTTAAATTTGAAAATACTATTGACCGTATTACTGCTGAAGCAAATCCGAGACAAATTGAACGTGCAATTCGTAGAAGTGCTTTTGCATTTGAGTTGATTTATGAAATTACAGATGAGAGTCAAGCACAAGTGGAAGAAGATTTTAAAGTCATTTTAGATGGATTGAAACTTCTTGAGTTAGACTATCTAGGTGGCTCAGGTTCTCGTGGCTATGGTAAAGTCAGCTTTGAAAACCTAAAAGCGACGACTGTTTTTGGAACATATAACCTTGATGCATTAAACAAACTACTATCTGCGGAGGTCTAATATGACCTATAAGATGTATATCATGGACTTTGAGTCTGTCCATTTTGGAGCAGGAACTCTGGATAGTTCAAAAATGACTTTTTCGGCAGATCGTTTGTTTTCCGCTCTTGTGATTGAAGCTAATAAGATGGGACGATTAGATGAGTTTTTATCCTTAGCAAATCAGGATGATTTTGTTCTAACGGATGCCTTCCCTTATAAGGCCCGCCCATTCTTACCGAAGCCCATCGGATTTCCAAAACTTGACCAAGTTGATTTAAATAAGGATGTCAAGGAAGTACGTCGGCAAGCTAAGTTAGCAAAAAAACTACAATTTATCCCTCTAGAAAATTTTGATCATTATGTCAACGGTGACTTGTTTGAAGATGAGGAGCATGCTGTTACTAATATCGTAACAAAGAATCAACCTCATGTTGATGGAGCGCTTTACCAAGTTGCAACTACCCGATTTTTGCATGATACAGCCCTTTATGTATTAGCGACTGAGTCACCACTGCTTGATGAGATGATGACTAGCTTGCAGTTCTCTGGTATTGGAGGAAAACGCTCAAGTGGCTATGGTCGTTTTGATTTGACTATCAAAGAAGTTCCTGAAAATCTTGAGAGTCGTCTGACTCGTTCCTATCAAGGAAATGTGATGACTCTGACGACTTCTTTACCAACAGACGAGGATCTTCCAAGGGCTATGGATCAAGGTTCTTATCTTGTGACCAAATCAAGTGGTTTTGCTTTTAGTACAGTATCCAACCAAAATTATCGTAAACAAGACTTATTTAAGTTTACTGCTGGATCGACCTTTCTTGAAACCTTTGAGGGGCAAATTGTTGATGTAAGATCGCTTGGCTTTCCACATGCTGTCTTCAACTATGCCAAACCCCTATTTTTGAAAATGGAGGTGAAAGGATGAAAACGGACTACAGAGTTTTTCAATTTACCTTGTTAGCTATGGCCCCCATTCATATTGGTAGCGGTGAAAAATACACTTCACGAGAATTCATTTATGAGAATCATCGCTATTATTTCCCAGATATGGGTAAGTTTTACAATCGGATGATTGAAAATGGACTGGATAGAAAGTTTGAACAATTTCTTCAGGAAACAAAACCAAGTGCTAGGAATAATCGCTTGATTTCTTTCCTAAATGACAATAGAATTAGTGAACGTTCCTTTGGTGGCTATACCATTACTGAAACTGGTCTGGAAACAGAAAAGAACAACCAGAATCCCAGATCTGGTTCTATAAATGAAGTAGCAAAATTTATGAGGGATGCCTTTGGGAAGCCCTATATTCCTGGTAGTTCCTTGAAGGGAGCTATTCGAACTATTTTAATGAACACCAATCCTGAATGGAACAATAAGAATGCAGTTGATTTTCGTGGGAGAAGTCCTAAAGAAAACAAAAAAATGATTCCATGGGGGGCAAAAAAGGGGCAAGAATTTAATGACTTGTTTCATGCGATTCGTGTTAGTGATAGTGAGCCATTTAACAATGAGCAGATTATTCTAGTTCAAAAATGGGATTATTCTGCTAAATCACTAACTGCCAAGCCTCTTCCTTTATACAGGGAAGCAATCGCACCCTTAACTAAAATCAATTTCACCATTACTACAACTACTAAGGAAGCTGGAATCTTAATTGAGGAATTAGGTCAGAGAGCGCAAGCCTTCTACAAAGAATATAAAAACTTTTTCTTATCAGATTTTCCTGAAAATAAAATTCAACCAAATCTTCAATATCCTATCTATTTGGGAGCTGGAAGTGGAGCTTGGACAAAGACCTTGTTTGAACAAGCGGATGGAATCTTACAAAAACGGTATAGTCGAATGAAGACTAAGATGGTTGGAAAAGGTGTTTTGAAATTGACGAAAGCGCCGGACAAGAGCATTAAAACCAATAAAGGAGAACGGAAATTGATCATTAATAGCGATTCCTTCTATGAGATGGGAAAAGCGAATTTCATGATTAGGGAGATTTTACAATGAAAATTTTGATATCCGCTGTCGGTGATACAGATCCAATTAGAAATTATCACGATGGAGCCTTATTGCACATCGCTAGAAAATATCGACCAGATAAAATTGTTCTCGTTTTTTCTGATAGAACAAGAGATAAGAAGGAAAGTATTGAAAAAGCTATTCATTCTATTGAATCTTCTTATCTTCCAGAGATTGTAATTCATCAACCAGTTATTTCTAATAATGATGTTTATGTCTTCGATACAATGTTTGATCAGTTTTCATCCATTATTCAAGAATACTATACAAAAGAAGATGAATTTATTCTCAACTTATCTAGTGCGACACCACAAATTAAGTCATCTTTATTTGTGATTAACAGACTTAGTGGAATTAATGTCAAGGCTGTTCAAGTTTCAAGCCCTGCGAATGATTCAAATGCAGATATTCCTCATGAAAATGTAGATGATATTGATCTTCTTATTGATACAAATGAAGATAATGTAACAGAGTTCATTGATCGAACATTAGAAGACGAATCAGAAAAATTCTCTCATGCTTTAATTAAAAAAACAATTCGAGATTTCATTCAGAGATTTGACTATAAGGCAGCTCTAGAGTTAGCAAATCAATTACCAGATTTTTCTGGTTTGAAAGAATCCCGTAAAAAATTGCAAAATATTGTAGATGCGCTAGATAGACAAGATATTCCCCAAACTTTAAAAAATAGAAAATGGAGTGATGAGAAGAAGAAGGTTCTCAATGCTTATCTGACAATTGAATTGCAAAAAGAACGTGGGAATTTCAGTGAAGGACTCATTAGAATTAAAACCTTGACTGAATTTATTTTGGAAGATTATATTGATAACCGTTATCCAGGATTATTGGATAGATATGTAGATGAATCAGAAAAATATTTCTTGGGAATTTGGGATTATAGTAAAATTCTCAAAGAAAAAAAAGAGTGGACTTTATATAATCAAATTAAACCGATGATTAACATGAACACTTCGCGAAATACATTGGCTCATAGATTGGATCCATTGCAATCGGAAGAATTACGTCAGTTAGGATCCGTCTTAAAAAATCTCAAGGCTTTAGTTAAAGAGCAGTATCAATTTAATGAAAAAGATTTCAATTTCTATAAAGAATTAAATAAGGAATTATTGGAATTATTAAAGTAACGAGGTGAAAGTTTGAACATTTTAATATCAGCAGTGGGAACGACAGATCCAATTAGTAATAATCGAGATGCTGCTTTGTTACATATTGCTCGCACTTATAGACCAGAGCAGATTGTTTTGGTTTATAGTGAGGAAATGCTGATTAAGCAAGATCTCATTGAGAAAGCTATTTTTTCCATAGAAGATTATCATCCTGAAGTGATGATTGAGTCAACGATTTTAAAAAATGATGAGGTTTATCTATTTGATAAAATGTATGAGGTTATGGGACAGATTGTTGAAAAATATTCTGGAACTAATCATCAATTGATCTTAAACTTATCTTCGGGAACGCCTCAGATTATTTCGGCTCTATTTGCCCTCAATCGAATCAAAGATTATAATACTCAGGCTATCCAGGTTGCAACTCCTAACAAATCAGCAAATAGACAGTATGTGCCACTTTCAAGTGAAGGTGAACAGAAGCTTTTTAACGAGAACGAGGATAACCAAAAGGATTACGAAGATCGTACCATTAAAGATGAGGCTGAAAAATTTAATCAATCTTTAATCAAACGTCATTTAAGAAATCTGATAGCTTCCTATGATTATCTTGCCGCAGAAGAACTCGTTACAAAAAAAGAATACAATAACTTACTTTCTAAAAAGAAATTATCTTTTTTACGAGCGACTCTAAATGACTTTGTAAAAGTATTTAAAACACAAGCTATTTTAAAAGATATTCAAGACTATCCATTGACAGATGTTGAGAAGAAAGCCCTTAATTACTTTTTAATGATAGAAGTCTTGAAAGAGAGAGGACAAGTAGCAGATGTCTTAATCAAATCAAAGTCTTATGTTGAATTTATCATCGAAGAAAAGATCAAAAAAGATTATCCTGATTTAATCAAATATGATGGGACCTTACCAAAATTAAATGAAGAATACAAAGATTTTGAGAAGATTTTAGATTTTATTGATTTAGAATTTAAAAAAGCAAAAGGAATAGAAAATGAAGAGGAAAGAATTTATTCACCTCAATCAACCTTAAACCTTTTATCTTATGAAAATATTCTAACTTTTTATCAAGCCTCTCCTGACTTAATGAAGTCACTTAAGGTTATTACCAGTTTAAATAGTGAGCGAAATAAAGTTGCACATGGACTATCAGAAATCGATGGTAAATTAGTTAATTCTAAAAAATTGCAACAAACAATTGACACCTTACGTTTTGTTCTTCAGGATACATTTAATATTGAAAATCATTATTTTGGATATTATCAAAAAATCAATGACAAATTACTAGACTTACTTCGTTCTTAACCAATAAGCAGATTTTTGATTTTACTTGACATATTGTTAAGAATCTAATATAATAAAAACTGTAGAACAAAACTATCGCTTTTAGCGTAGCCAAGGAATTACTGGTCGGTCTGCTTTGGTCAGTAGTTTGTAGATAGGCTTATTTGGGTTTTATATATTTTCCGCAAGCAGATGAATAAATATATCGTAGGAAGAGGTGTAAATAGCCTCTTTATTTTTTTTGAGAAAAGGTACAGTATGTTAAGAAATTTAATTCTTAGTTACAGAACATTGATGGATACTCAATACAAATTTACTATCACTCAGACTGTCTCCAAACAAACTACAGAAAAATATATTGAGTTAAGCTTCACGGAACCAAATTTTCATCATCTTATAGGTTTGCACAAACTAAAAGGAATAGATAAAGTTAAGTGCTTCAATGGTAATGGGGCTCAGAGGATATATAACCAAATTTTGGGGAATCATATCACTTTTTATGATTTAGATAAAGATACATCTCAGCATAAGGCTGCATTTTTATCTAGAGCAACTTCTCTGAATTTAATTTATACGATGCTAGAAAATATAAGTGTTAATTTAAAGGGATTGTACTATTTTGACCCAAATAAAATTGGGTCGAAGATTAAAGCAAAGTATTTATTGCATTTTCAACATAGAGATAAAGAATTTTATTTTTTGTTTGATAAATATGATAAGAAGGTTAAGAACACTGATATTTGCTATCCTGTTTCAGTTTTTAGAAGAAAAATACAGGCTGAGTTGCCAGAAGGGTGTAGTGCAAAACACTATGAAATGAACCAAACCCCCATTAAGCTATTGAAGGTTGAAAAAATACAGGGGGCTAGAATTGTTACATTATACGACAGATAGTTCATTTGGTTTAGAGAGCTATTTTGAGTATGACAGGTATATCAGATATCTGAGATGTAAGTCCGTTGTGGGCACCAGCTAACTGTGAAGCCAATAGCAATCCTAAGCATGACGCTGGAAATAAGAATCATCAGAGGAAGGAATAGAGAAATCGTGGCTATGCAAAAATAAATATTATAGCAAGATATGTATAGCAGATAAGATGGTAGTAAGTTTTGAGGAAAATCAAATACTAATGACAGTGTCTATCTCACAAGAATCATTTCCAGTTGACGCAAGCTTAAAAAAACGTTATAATAAGAAAGTTGAGAATTGATTTTCACTTGTCTTAGTCCAGAGAAATGGCGGTGCTGCGA
>ERZ773037.1199-NODE-1199-length-13616-cov-8.048079_pt1 | contig 13616 bp, 8 predicted proteins | sample MGYA00511466_ERZ773037 | MGnify/ENA primary metagenome ERZ773037 (study PRJEB29015, sample SAMEA2738146) | human oral metagenome | biome: human oral; feature: human-associated habitat; material: saliva | place: China | collected 2202 ... | reverse complement strand
TCAGCTTCCACGCCGGGTGGGGGCCACCGAACATGGTCTCGATGTTGCCGCGGGCGACGTCGGCGAACTCTTCACGACGTTCGAAGGAGTGCACGCAACCGTAGTCGCCGACTGCACGCAGCAGCGCGATGGACAGTGCGCCGGAGCCAACGCCTGCCTCGACGACGCGTGCGCCGGGGAAGATGTCTGCCTTGACGATGATCTGGGCGGCGTCCTTGGGGTAGACGACGGCTGCGCCGCGCGGCATGGAGAGCACGAAGTCCTTGTAGAGGGGGCGCAGCGCCTGGTAGAGGATGCCGTGAGTGTTGGGGATGACGGTGCCTTCGGGTGCGCCGATGAGGTCGTCGTGCTTGAGGAAGCCCTTGTGGGAGTGGTATTCGCCGCCTTCGGCGAGGGTGATGGTGGTGATGCGGCCGCGTTCGTCGGTAATCTGGACGCGCTCGCCGGGGCGGAAGGGGCCGCGGCGGTTGATTGCGCCGGTGGGGGTGGGGGTGCCGCTGCTCACGGGGTGATTCTCCTCGGGTTTGGGTCAGTCTGTGCTGTTCGCGCTGTGCGGCGAACTCGGGTACGGAAAAAGTCCTTTTCTATTTTAGCGGAGTCTGCAAATTGGCTGTGGCGTGTTCCCTCGCAAGCGTGATAGGGCGGCGGCACGGATGGAGCGATGACCACTGAGCAATGGGGGCTACTTATTTTTTGGTTAGACTTGATGAGAGTCCGTGGAAATCCTCTGCGGGCAGAAACACCTTAGTGCCCACGAATTATGGGGCAAAGGAAAGAGTATTATGACTGATTTCAACTCACTGATTGCCGAGTTCGGCGATCAGGTGCGAGAGAACCTGGGCTTTGGGGAAGGTGAACCGGAAGCTCAGCTGACGAACCCGGTAGCTACCCTTCTGAAGGGTTTTGGTGCTCTGCATTCAATGGAAGTTCAGACCGTCCGTGAGACCTCGCTGAAAACAGCGGGGGGGGGGTCTAGTTTCTGAGGGTCTGGTTCGCCCTGATTACGCCATCATGGTCGATGGTGTTTTGACCGGTTATGTGGAGCTGAAGGCCCCGGGTAAGAACATTGACCCCGATTCTTTCACTAAGAAGAGCCACGAGTATAAGCAGTGGCAGCGTCTGCGGAACCTCCCAAACCTTTTGTACACCAATGGCACCGAGTGGCGTCTTTATCGTTATGGTAAGCCTGTACCGACAGGCTCTGAGAAAAACGATAACGCAGTAAACATAAATGCTGGTTCAGTCATTATCAAGAAAAAGCGTGTTCTATTTCCTGAAAAAATTACATGGACTGCTCCAGCCAATCTGGCTACCCTTTTCCTGAATTTCTTGCGCTGGGTACCGGCTCCTATTACAAGCGCTGACCGACTGGTGGAAACCTTGGCGCCCCTGGCAGCACTGCTACGTGAGGAGATGCTCTTGGGTCTTGATGCGCAGGAAAAGACCTATAAAGCGGATCAGGCGAAAGCTAAGAAGAAGGGCGAGGAGGACCTTCTGATCCCGTCTAAGTTGGTAGGTCTACGTGATGACTGGCGTGATACCCTCGCCCCCGGCACGAGCAACGAGGAATTCGCAGATAGCTTTGCTCAGACGGTGGTATTCTCGCTGGTCGTTGCACTATCTGAGGGGCATAATCTCAGCATTGAATCTCTATCAACTATGGCTAATCGATTGCGTTCTCAGCACGGTCTGCTGGGTAATGCGCTGGGTTTGCTCACCGAACATCTGGACGAGAAGAGCTCCCTGTATAACGCTCTAGCCGTCATTGTGCGAGTCATGGGCGCTGCCTCCTGGGAATATATCTCCGGGGGAAAGGCAGATGTATATCTGCATCTTTACGAGCATTTCCTAAGTATTTACAATCCTGAACAACGCAAAAAGACCGGTAGCTACTACACCCCCGTTGAGGTGGTAGACCAGATGGTGCGTCTAGTGGATGACGCCCTGCGCATCTACCTGGGTAAGGAGCACGGTCTGGCGAGTGAGGGTGTGTCCGTAATTGACCCGGCGATGGGTACCGGCACCTATCCTCTGTCAGTCATGCATAAGGTAGCGAAGACGGAGAGCCTGCCTCCTACCGCGCGTACTCGCGCTCTGAATCGTCTGGCAGAGAACCTGTACGGATTTGAGTTGCAGTCGGGTCCTTTCTCCGTGGCTGAGTTACGCCTCAACCAGACTCTTAAGGAGCTGGGCGCTGAGGTTCCCAAGGATGGTTTGAACCTCTATGTGGCAGATACATTGTATGATCCCTACTCAAGGGCAAAGCCTATGAGTGGTAATACTCTACGCTTGCTCTATCAGTTGTCGAATAAGGCAACCAGAGTAAAGCGTGAGGTCCCCATTCAGGTGTGCATCGGCAACCCGCCCTACAAAGACAAAGCGCAAGGTATGGGTGGCTGGGTTGAATCTGGGCACCGCTACAAGAAAAAGGATAAGAAAGAAAAAAACTCTCCCATTCTGGACGACTTCCGTGCCCCCAGTATGGGCAAGTACGAGTATGTGCTGAAAAACCTGTACGTCTATTTCTGGCGTTGGGCTTTTTGGAAGGTCTTTGAGGATTCTTTCCGTGCTTTGGAAGGTCAGCCTGATAGCGCTCAGCGTGCGGGTGTGGTCTGTTTCATTACCGCAGACGGCTATCTGAATGGACCCGGTTTTGCGGGAATGCGCGAGTACATTCGCCGCTCTTCTAGCCGCGGATGGATTATTAATGTGACCCCTGAAGGCCTACAGCCTCCGGCGGAGAACGCTATCTTTGCCATTGAGACCCCGGTGTCCATTGCTCTTTTCCTACGGGAAGAAGATACCGATGAGGAAACTCCCGCGGATATTCGCTACGTTGCCCTGCACGGTACCTTTGCTGAGAAAACGCAAGCCCTCGCTGCCCTCGACCTGGACGGTGCAGAGTTTGAGCCGGTACGTTCCGGCTGGGGCGATAAGTTTGCTCCCGAAGCGGGTGGTGACTGGGATAGCTACCCTGAATTGCCTGATTTCTACCTAGACCATTTTCCTGGGATTGATCCTTCTAGGTCGTGGGTATATGATCCTTCCTTGTCCATTTTGGAAGAACGCTGGGCTGAACTGATTGAGGGCACCGATTTGCAGGTACGTGCTGAGCGTTTTAAGAAAACTGATAGCACCAGTATCTTCGCAGGTAAAAAACCGCTTCCCGGAGAAGATACTTTCCAAGGAAGTCATGAAAGCCTTAACGACCAGATTGCTCGCGAGGTTATTCCGGATGCGCCGAATATTGTACCGGTAGGATATCGTTCCTTTGACCGTCAGTATATTTTGGCTGATGCTCGTCTAATTCACAGGCCCTCACCCAAATTATGGGAATATCGCATTCCTGACCAGATTTTTATTGTGGAGCAACACTCACGTCATCCCAAAGCGGGACCTGGTCTCTACATCAGCTCGTTGATCCCAGATAAAAACTCTTTTAAGGGAAGTGAAGGCGGACGAGTTCACCCGGCTTTCGCTGTCGATGGTTCTCCTAATCTTACCGAACCGACGGCACGGCTCCTCAGCCAGCGCTTCGGAGCAGATGCTCCCGGCGATCTCGTCTACTATCTGGCTGCACTTACGGGGCATCCCGGCTATGTGCGCACCTTTGACAAGCCACTCCAGCAGGCGGGTATTCGTGTGCCTCTCACCGCTGACCCTGCGCTCTGGGAGCGCGCCGTTCAGCTCGGCAAGCAGGTTGTGTGGTTGCACACTTACGGTGAACGCGGTGAACCCCTACCGGGTATGAAATACCTGCACCAGCTGCCCAAAGATGCAGACTATACCCTGCCGACCCCGACGGTAGACATGGGCAGGACCATGCCGGAGAAGAAGCCCAGCTTCTCCCCCGACCCGGTTAATAGCCTCTCTGAGGAGGAAAACAACCCAGTAATGGGCACGGTCTCCTTCGGTAAGGCTCGCTGCGAGAACGTGGAGAAACGCGTCTTCGACTACACCATTGGTGGCAACCAGGTGCTGGGTCTGTGGGCTAAATACCGCCTTAAGAAGCCGGCAGTGCGCCGTAGCTCCTCACTCAACGATATTGTTCAGCGAGAATGGCCGGATGCCTGGAGCGAAGAGTACGAGCGTCTGCTCTACACCCTCACGCACCTGGTGCACCTGGAACCCGCTCAGGAGAAGCTTCTTGATGAGGTTCTCGCCGGTGAACAGATTTTCCGCGAGGAATTTGTAGACACCGAAGACTAGCCGTTCAATAGCTGCCGGTATCGGGGCCTACAACGGGTTAAACGCAAAAGGGGTGGGTGACCCTGGAGTTATTCCAGAGTCACCCACCCCTTTGTTGGGCTCATATTGCTCTCAGAAGCCCTACGCTTCCTCCTGCGCCTCGTATGCGCGAGCCTCAGCTAACATCTCTGCTGCGAGCGCATCGACCGTCTCACGGTCGTACGGGCGGAAAGCGTACAGCTCCTCCATGACCGACGAAGCCATCTTAGAGGACCACGCCCAGGCGTGCCGCCAGGATGTCACGTACCAGCGCGCCACCGCCGACGGTGGTGTCCGCCAGAGCCTTCACAGCCCACGCATCCACAGCCGCCAACGCCGCCGGAGCGTTCAGGTCCTCGCCGAGCGCCTCACGCACAGCGGCCAGTAGCTCAACCGCCGCCTCATCGGTGACACCTTCGGAACCCTCACGGCCCTCAGCCACCGACACCGCATGACGGTAGGTGTCCAGGCGAGCCTTCGCGTGCTCCAGCAGCTCATCAGTCCAGAACCAATCCGAACGGTAATGCTGACCCATAATCGCCAGACGCACCGCGTTCGCATCCTCACCGGCCGCACGCAGACGCGAAACCAGCACCAGGTTGCCGCGGGACTTGCTCATCTTGTGGCCGTCCAAACCGACCATGCCGGTGTGCGCGTAATGCTGAGCGTGCGGGCGTGCAGACACAGCCCACGAATGGCCCGCACCCAAATCATGGTGCGGGAAAGTCAGGTCGTTACCGCCAGCCTGAACGGTTAGCGAACCATCCACAAAACGGCGGGCAATCATCGTGCACTCAATATGCCAGCCGGGGCGGCCCGCACCCAGCTCGCCGGCATCCCAGCTCGGCTCGCCCTCACGCTCAACACGCCACAGCAGCGGATCCAGTGCATCACGCTTACCGGCACGGTTCGGGTCGCCGCCGCGCTCAGCGAAAATCTCCAGCATCTCATCACGGCTCAAGTGGCAGACCTCGCCCGGTGCCCACGAGTAGCCCTCAGCGTTCGCGGGCAGCTCACGCACAGCCTTCAAGTCCAGGTACACATCACCGTCAGGATGCATCACACCCTGCTCATCCGTGAAACCGGGCACGCGGTACGCCAGGCCGCGGCGCAGCAAATCCTCAATCAGCGGGAACAACCACTCAATGGACTCCACCACACCCACATAGTGCGCCGGGGGAATCACGTTCAGCGCCTTCATGTCGGTGCGGAACAGTTCCGTCTGATCCTCAGCCAGCTCACGCCAATCAACGTTCGTCGCGGTCGCACGCTCAAGCAGCGGGTCATCCACATCGGTCACGTTCTGCACGTACGTCACCGGAACGCCCGCATCCAGCCAGGCACGGTGCAACAAGTCAAAAGCAACATAGGTGGAGGCGTGACCCATATGCGTCGCGTCGTACGGGGTGATACCGCAAACGTACAGGCTCGCCGCCTTATCCTCCTGAACCTGAACAATCTCACCGGCCGCAGTATCAAAAATGCGCGGCAGCGCGGCCTGACCGGGCAGAGTCACAGATGCGGGGGCATCCCAAGCTCGCATGGGTTTCCTTTCCGTAAAAACGCCCACACCGGTGGACGCGCCACACCCGCCGCCCGGCCTAAGGGCATGCGGGTGCCAAAAAATCTACTCCAATAAGAATACCCGCCCGTGAGAAACTCACGGACGGGTATGTCATATCACGCTGAGGGCTAAAGCCTTAGAACACCGAAGAAGTAGCGTTCAGAACGCCAGTGCCCAGACCAACGAAAATCAGGATACCGAGCGCAATGCGGTACCAAATGAAAATGCCGTAGGACTTCGAAGACACGTACTTCAAGAACCAGCCAATCATCAGGTAACCCACCACGAACGCGACCAGAGTCGCAACGATCGTCGACGGGATACCGTAGTAGCCGGTCGACTCAGCACCAGTGAACACCTTGAACGTCTTGTACAGACCAGACATGAACACTGCCGGCAGAGCCAGAAGGAACGAGTAACGAGCCGCAGCCTCACGGGTGTAACCCATGAACAGACCCGCGGTAATCGTACCGCCCGAACGGGAAACACCCGGGATCAGTGCCAGCGCCTGCGCGAAACCGTACAGAATACCGTGACGGAAAGTCAGGTCCTTTAGCTCACGCTGCTCACGACCGAAACGGTCCGCAAGACCCAGGAACACCGCAAAGACAATCAGCATGGTCGCCACAACCCACAGGCTGCGGAACTGGGTGTCAATGTAGTCTTCCAGCAGCAGGCCCAGAACGCCGATGGGCAGGGAGCCGAAAATAATCAGCCAACCCATGCGGGCATCCGGGTCGTTACGCGGTACGCGGCCGGTCAAGGATCCGAACCAGGACTTCAGGATGCGAACAATATCGCGCCAGAAGAAAATCAGAACCGCAGTCTCAGTACCCAGCTGGGTGATTGCGGTAAACGCGGCGCCCGGGTCAGCCCTCTCCGGCAGGATCTGGCCAACAATGTTCAGATGCGCCGATGATGAAATCGGCAGAAATTCGGTCAGGCCCTGAACGAAGCCCAAAATAATTGCTTGAATCCATTCCACGGTTTCAAGGATACAGGAGGCGCGCCCGCCCGGAGCGGTTCGCGGAAGGTGATGTGGAACCTCCGCAAACCGCCCCGTCCACACTGTGGAACGCTCAGGGTGCCGGTTCGGGCGGTACACCGCGGTGCATCCACGGCTCATCCGCGGCTCAAGGACACTGCGCGAATGCCTCAACTGCGTGTCACATGTGGGTTACAGGCGCGCTTTTCGGCGCAAGCGGACTAGCCGCAGGACCAGTCAAAAACACCGGTCTCAAAATCAAAAACAGCGCTACCGCACCCAAAATTCAGCACATCAAACTCATCGAACTCAATATAACGAGCCGTCATACCCTCCGGCAGGCTCTGCGCATAAAAATGCGTGCCACCCAGGTGAGTACCCACCGCAATCAGCGGCTTAGCCCACTCAAACCACGCCGAATCCTCCGAGTCCCAATCGAACGGGCTCAGATAACCGGTATCCGGGTCAACATTCTCAAACACATCACTCGGGGCCTTACCGGCGTTCGGGTCATCCATCGGAACCCACCCCACCAGAGCAGGCTTACGAGCCAGCGGTTGCTGCTGATCCGCCAACGCCCAGGCGCTGAAGCTCTCCTCCTCGCCACGATGCTCACCGGGGCGGCGCACATCCTGCGGCGGCTGCGTGCGGGAAGCGAACTCAGCCTCAGTCAGGTACAACACCGCAAACTCGGCATCCAAAATATCGCGCAACAGAAGCTGATAAGGATGCACCCGAGCTTGCGCATACTGCACCTCAAACGGGTCATCACTGGTAGCATTAGCAACGCCCTCAGTTGCCTCATCCTCAGCGAACTGGCCATCACCAGCGAAGAAAGAGAACGCCACCACGCCCGGATACTTCTGCGCATCCGGCAGGTACTCCCCCGGCAACCTCACCGTAAAAATATGCTGCATCGGCAAACCGGTAAACGTACTGCGCGGCCACTGATTCTGCTCAATACCCGGACCAGTCGAACCCACCCAACCAGCCTCCCACACCTCGGTGGAACCTGCAGGCAGAGCAGTATCATCACCACCGCGCAGCTCATAATTCCAGGCACGGACAGAAGAATCGGTGCCCGCCGCATCAACGGGGCTAAACACCATCGCGTAGCTTTTCATGAGAGTTCCTCTCTGCAGACTATTCGCCCCACAAACCGCCAACGCACACAACACCTGTGCACATTAAACGACTAAGGGGCGGGATACATACTCCCAGTATGCATCCCGCCCCCGCTTCATGCACGGTTAACGGTCACCCGCGAACCCCGCACAAAGCATAACGGTCATCGCCTACGCCTGGCGCTCATCACGCAGTGCACGGTTCACAGCCGAAATCATCGCCTTCAACGCCGCACGAGTAGTCGAGCTATCCACGCCAATACCCCACAGCACGCGAGAACCAACAGCAGCCTCAACGTAGCAAGCAGCGTTAGCAGTCGACGAAGACGACATGGTGTGCTCCGAATAATCCATCACGCGAATATCCACGCCCTCACCCGAAAGGATGTTCTGCAGAGCATCCACCGGGCCGGTACCCGAAGCGGAACGAGTGTACGTGTGACCATCAATGTTCAGACCAACACGCAGAGTAGTCGCGCCAGTATCAGCCGAATCAATGTTAATCGACTCAATACGGTACTTACCCCAACGGTTCTGCGGATCCGGAGCCGGCAGGTACTCATCCGCGAAAATGTTCCACAGCTTCTCACTGGTCATCTCGCCACCCTCAGCGTCAGTACGAGCCTGAACAATCTTCGAGAACTCAACCTGCGCACGACGCGGCAGATCCAGACCGTAATCCTGCTTCAGCAGGTACGCCATACCGCCCTTACCGGACTGCGAGTTCACACGAATAATCGCCTCATAGGTACGACCCAGATCGCGAGGATCAATCGGCAGGTACGGAACCTCCCAGTACACCTCATCCACGGTCTTACCCGCCTCAGCCGCAGTACGCTCCAGAGCCTCAAAGCCCTTCTTAATAGCGTCCTGGTGAGAACCAGAGAACGCGGTGAACACCAGGTCGCCACCGTACGGCGAACGCTCGTGCACCTTCAACTGGTTGCAGTACTCAACAGTCTTACGGATACCGTCAATATCAGAGAAATCAATCTGCGGATCAATACCCTGGGTATACATGTTCAGGCCCAAAGTCACCAGGTCAACGTTACCGGTGCGCTCGCCATTACCGAAGAGGCAACCCTCAATACGGTCAGCGCCCGCCAGGTAACCCAGCTCAGCAGCAGCCACGCCGGTACCGCGGTCATTATGCGGGTGCAACGACAGCACAATGTGCTCGCGGTGGTTCAGGTTGCGGTGCATCCACTCGACCGAGTCGGCGTACACGTTCGGGGTAGCCATCTCAACGGTAGCGGGCAGGTTCACAATCAGCTCGCGGCCGTTCTGACCAATCTCCAGCTCCTCAGCCACAGCGTTCACCACGCGAGCCGCGTACTCCAGCTCGGTGCCGGTGAAGGACTCGGGCGAGTACTCGTAGATGACCTTAGTATCAGAAATCATCTGCTCTTCGTACTTGCGGCACAGGCGCGCACCCTGCAGGGCGATATCCAGCACGCCCTCCTGATCCTGGTTGAACACCACGCGACGCTGCAGCACGGAGGTCGAGTTGTAGAAGTGCACAATCGCCTGCGGTGCGCCCTCAATCGCCTCAAAAGTGCGGGCAATCAGGTGCTCACGCGCCTGCACCAAAACCTGAATGGTCACGTCCGAAGGGATGTGGCCGTCCTCAACGAGGGTACGCACAAAATCAAAGTCAGTCTGCGACGCCGAGGGGAAACCAACCTCAATTTCCTTGTAACCCATCTTCACCAGCAGCTTGAACATCGCAAGCTTACGGTCGGTGTCCATGGGGTCAATCAGCGCCTGGTTGCCGTCACGCAAATCCACGGCGCACCAGCGCGGAGCCTTCTCAATGACCTTATCCGGCCAGGTGCGGTCCGGCAGGTCAACAACAATCTGCTCGTGGAAAGGGCGGTACTTGTGTACCGGCATGGGGCTGGGCTTCTGGTGGTTTTTCATGATGAATTCCTGTTGGTTGGTCCGTCTCGCTCTACCCCAATTGTGGGGCTCGTACCGTGCCGGGTATCGGTCCCCGGCAGCCGTGGTCAAGGCGGTGCATCAGAAAGGATGCAAAGGTGAGATGCCGCGTCAAAAAGCCGGAACGGTTGCGGCAGATTCTAGCGTGCCCCGTTCCGGCGAATAAGCAGCAGGTTCACTGCCTGGCGGGTAACCCCGCGCATGCTCTCACCGTCAATAGTCATGTCTCCACGCTATCACAGGCGCCGGAGGCGGTGGCAGGGCACACGGGACGCCGTCCATCATCTGGAAAGAATTAACGGCAAAGGGGCGCAGCCACCATTTCTGGCGCTACGCCCCTTCACTCAATATTCACGCATCTACGCTGTGCCCTACTAGGTTCTACTAGCTACAACCTAGTAGGCGAAAGCAGTCTGGCACTTGTTCTGATCAGCAGTCTGACCGGTCGCGTTACCCGCAATCGCAGCCTCCTGCTTCTCCATCGCCTCACCGGACGGGAAGTCAGTACCAATCGTTACCGACACGCCCAGAACCTCTTCGGTCGCCACCAGGCGGGTCACGTTCAGCTTCGCGGCGATCTCCTTCGCCTCCGCCTCGTAACCGGTCGAGTAGAAGACCGTGGTGAAGTTCGTCGGGTTAGCGGAGGTACCCGGAGTAACATTCGAGTAGCCCAGGCCCTCAATCACCGGAGCAATCGTAGCCGAGCGACCATCCAGACCGGTCGCGTTGTACACGTTCACCGGAACCGTACGATCGAGCTGAACCGGAGCGGCTGCAGTAGCCGGCGCCTCCGGAGCCTTCTCCTTCAGCGACTTGTCATCTCGCAGACGCTGGAACACATTCGCAGCATCCGCAGAAATCTGCAGACGGTTTGCGTCCTGGCTCCACGGCTCAGTCGGCACCGTCGCAAACACAATATTCGACAGGTCCACGCCACCAAGAGCCGCACCAACACCCACCAGAGTGCTGATATTACCCAGGTCCTTATCCACCGTCACGTTCTGAGTAATCGCCTCAGCAATGTTAATCAGACGGCCCGGATTCGACAGAGTACCCTCACTCTTCACCTTACGCAGCAGCGAAGACAAGAAGCCCTGCTGAGCCTGAATACGACCAATATCGGAACCATCCGAGAAGCCGTGGCGGCTACGCAAGAACGCAAGAGCCTGCTCACCCTCAACAGTGGAAGTACCCGCAGGAAGCTTCAGGCCACTGTACTCATCATCAATCGGAGCGTCCACACACACCTGAACGCCGCCAACAACCTTCGACAGCTCCTTCACAGCGTTAAAGTCCACCAACATAAAGTGGTCAATATTCACACCGGTCAGCTTGCTAATGGTCGCCACAGTACAACCGGCACCACCGCGAGACAGAGACTCGTTAATCTGAACGTTCTTCTCAGCCGGGTACACGGTGCCGGTCTCAGGATCAGTACACTGCGGAACATCAACCATCAAGTCACGCGGGAACGACAGCACGCTCACGTTCTTACGGTCCTTACTGATCTGCAGCAGCATCATCACGTCCGCGCGAGCCTCAGAATTGCGGTCATCCTCATCACCGTACGCCCCGTTATTACCCTTACGGGTATCGGAACCAATCACGAGAATGTCCAAGGCGCCGTTCTCCAGGCCGTCCTTGTAATTGCTGATGTTCAGCTCCTGGGTATGCAGATTATTGCGCATACGCAGAGCCAGCACACCACCGTAGCCAACAACAACGACGAGCATGCAAGCAATGAGCAGAGCAATCCACTTATTGCGGTTTGAAGTCATCACCGTCGTGCGCATATGACGACCGGTGCTTCGTAAACGAGGTGCCTGGGGCATACCTTTTCTCTTTCTGCCGGTGAGCAAGTGCTTTCTCAGAGTAACACTCTTCCCTATGAGCGCCGAATGAGAGTGAAAAGTTTCACCCGGAGGCATGCACATATTTCTGCAAGCCACCGGGTGAAAACAAGGAGGCGCGACCGCCCCCAAGGGCAACCGCTCGGGGTAGCCTCTCAGGGCGATGCGCTCAGGAAAGCTACTAGAATCCCAGGCGGTTCAACGCACGCGCGTCAGACTGCCATTCCTTCGCGACCTTCACATGAATATTCAAATAAACGCGGGTACCGAGCAGCGCCTCAATCTGCTCACGAGCCTTCGTACCAATCTTGCGCAGATTCGAGCCGCCCTTACCGATAATGATGTACTTCTGCGACTCACGCTCCACAAACAGGTTCACGTGCACATCCAGCAGCGGGTTATCCGCCGGGCGGCCCTCACGGAACTCCATCTCCTCAACCGTCACAGCAATCGAGTGGGGCAGCTCCTCACGCGCACCCTCCAGCGCCGCCTCACGCACGAGTTCCGCGATGAGGGTTGCCTCCGGCTCATCGGTCAGCTCACCCTCCGGGTACAGCGGCGGCGACAGCGGAGTGTACTGCGCCAGCAGGTCAGCAACCGCATCCACCTGGAAATGCTTCACAGCAGACACCGGGATAATCGCAGCCCAGCCGCCCTTACCGTCAACCGGCATCGGCTCAGCAACCTCACCGGCACGGCGCTTAGCCGCAGGACCCGAACCCTTCGCGAAAGGCACAGCATCATTCTTGCCGCCCTTACCCTTGGGGCCCTTACCCTTCTGCTTCGCACGATGCGCGGCGCGCTTAGCACGAGCCGCACGCTCAGCGCTCATGACCTCCTCGCCGAGCGCCTCAACAGCCAGCAGCTGCTCACGCAGCTCCTCAGAGCTCACAGTGTCAGCCTTCGTCACAATAGCAACCACCGGCTTATTGCTCGACGCCACCAGCTGCGAGGCAATGTAACGGTCACCCGGACCGATCTTCTCATTCGCCGGAATGCAGAAGCCCAGTACATCCACCTGCGAAAGGGTGCTTGCTACCAGGTCGTTCAGACGCTCACCCAGCAGAGTGCGGGGGCGGTGAATACCCGGGGTGTCCACCAGAATCAGCTGGTACTCGTCCTTGTGCACAATACCGCGGATCGTGTGGCGGGTCGTCTGCGGACGGTTCGAGGTGATAGCCACCTTCTGACCGACCATAGCGTTCGTCAAAGTAGACTTACCCGCATTCGGGCGGCCCACCAGCGACGCGAAGCCCGAACGGAAATTCTCCGGGTAGGTCGGCAGCGGGGTGCTCAAGTCCAGAGTGCTCAAATCGAGCGGGGTGTACTCCTGGTCCATGTGTTTCTCCTTATTAAATCCCGGGGTCAAACCCCGTGCGGGGTGTGTGGGATGCCAGCCTCATCTGCCTGCGCCTTTTCTGGGCGGGGCGGCCGACTCAAAGCGTGTTAGGGAAGATGCTGTGCATCTATGTTCGGTACCTAGCGGTTGCCGTGCGTATCGGTGGCAGGTTCAGCCTCTGCAATATCTCCCGGAAGATCCGGATGCGCGTGCGGCTCAGCCACAGCGGGCGGCTCGGTATCCACGGTGAGAATGTCAGCAGCCTCAGAGTTCAGGGAATGAGGCTCCGGTGAGCTAGACCCCGAAGAATTAGACTCCGAGGATTCCGGGGAACCTTCAGCACCCTGCTGCTCATCACGAGGCGGCTCATACCACGCCTGCAGCATATCCACCTGGTGGCGGCGGCCCGACGAACCAATCGCACGAATATGAATGCCGTCAATCTCAATCTCAGAACCAACAATCGGCACCATGCCCAGATGCTTAGCGAGCAGACCGCCCACCGTATCAACATCTTCATCGTCGAGCTCACGACCGAAAATCTCGCCCAGCTCATCAATACCCAGACGAGCCGACAGACGGAACGTGC
>ERZ773037.1198-NODE-1198-length-13616-cov-9.046899_pt1 | contig 13616 bp, 8 predicted proteins | sample MGYA00511466_ERZ773037 | MGnify/ENA primary metagenome ERZ773037 (study PRJEB29015, sample SAMEA2738146) | human oral metagenome | biome: human oral; feature: human-associated habitat; material: saliva | place: China | collected 2202 ... | reverse complement strand
CTACGGGGGAGGGAACCTCGGTGTCAACCTTGTCGGTGGAAACCTCAACCAGGGGCTCGTCAACCTCAACCTGCTCGCCAACTTCCTTCAGCCAGCGGGTCACGGTGCCCTCGGTCACGGACTCGCCCAGTGCGGGCAGCAGGACCTCGGTGCCGGAAGCGGAGCCAGCGGCGGGAGCAGCCGGAGCGGGTGCTGCGGGAGCCTCAGCAGCCGGAGCGGGAGCTGCAGGTGCAGCGGCAGCGGCGGGAGCAGCCGGAGCAGCAGCGCCGGAACCGTCGCCAATAATAGCCAGAGCAGCGCCGACCTCGACGTCCTCGTCCTCGGGGACGAGAATCTGCTCGACAACGCCTGCTACGGGGGAGGGAACCTCGGTGTCAACCTTGTCGGTGGAAACCTCAACCAGGGGAGCGTCAACCTCAATGGTGTCGCCGACCTCTACGAGCCAGCGGGTGACGGTACCCTCGGTCACGGACTCGCCCAGTGCGGGCAGTACTACGGTGTGGGACATAATCTTTCCCGTTCTCCTTGTGAATGCTTGAACTAGAAAAATGTGAGCGGCGACCCGGATGCGCGCCGTATGCGTTGAAGCACGTCGACGCGCATCCGGATAGGGGCGTTGTTCAGCGGATACGCCCGGCAACCGCTAACGACCAACGGTCGTCAATACTAAGCTGACGCGCTAACGCCAGTCAGCAAAAATTATGCGCTGTGCAGCGGGGTGCCGTTCAGGACCATTGCAGCCTCACCCAGGGACTCGTTCTGAGTCGGGTGTGCGTGGATGAACTTAGCGACGTCCTCGGGGAATGCTTCCCAAGCAACCCACATCTGAGCCTCACCAATCTGCTCACCCATGCGCTTACCAATAGCGTGAACACCAACGATGGGGCCGTCCTTCTGGCGGACAACCTTCACGATACCGGTAGCACCGAGGATAGCGGACTTACCGTTACCAGCCAGGTTGTACTCAGCGGTCTCAACGTTCTCAGCGCCGAACTTCTCCTTAGCCTTGGGCTCGGAGTAACCAACGGAAGCGATCTCCGGGTCACAGAAGGTGACCTTGGGGATGTTGATGTCTTCAACGATGGTGGGGTTCAGGCCAGCGATTTCCTCAGCAACGAAGATACCCTGCTGGTAACCGCGGTGAGCCAGCTGAACGCCGGGGACGATGTCGCCAACAGCGTAGATGTTGCCAACGCCGGTGTGCAGGCGCTCGTTAGCCAGGACGAAGCCGCGATCCATGGGGATGCCCTGCTCCTCGTAGCCCATGTTTGCGGTGTTCGGGCCACGACCAACAGCGACCAGAACGATTTCTGCCTCGAAGACCTTGCCGTCAGCCAGGGTGACCTTAGCACCGTTAGCGTCCTGCTCAACCTTCTCGAAGAGGGTGCCGGTGTTGAACTTGATGCCGCGCTTCTTGAACGCACGCTCCAGAACCTTGATGATTGCCGGGTCCTCGTTGGGAACCAGGTTCGGCAGGCCCTCGATGATGGTGACGTCAACGCCCATAGCGTTCCACATGGATGCGAACTCGCAACCAATCACGCCGCCGCCGAGCACGATAGCGCTCTTGGGCAGGTAGTCCATCTCCAGTGCCTCAGTGGAGGTCAGAACGCGACCCTCAATGGGCAGACCGAAGGTCTTGGAGACCGAGCCGGATGCCAGGATAATGTTCTTACCCTTGTACTCCACACCGTTTACGGTGATGGTGTCCTGAGCGGTCAGCTTACCCTCGCCGGGGATAACCTCCACGCCCTTCATCTTCAGCAGGCCTGCAAGACCCTTGAACTTACCGGAGACGATGTTGTCCTTGTAATCGCGAACCTTGCCCATCTCGATGGACTGCAGAACAGCGTTAACGCCAACCTTGGACGCCTCGCGTGCCTCTTCAGCCAGCTCAGCAGCGTGCAGGTACGCCTTGGTGGGGATACAGCCGGTGTGCAGGCAGGTGCCGCCGACCTTTTCCTTCTCGATCAGGCCGACGGTGAAGCCTAGCTGGCGTGCGCGAATAGCTGCAGAGTAGCCAGCGGAACCGCCGCCGAGGATGAGGATGTCGAATTCTTGAGCCACGATATTGCTCCCTTGCATAGTTGTGGGGGCTAAAGACCCCTGCAATGAGTTCTTTACCAATTTATTGGTAGGTTCCCCAGCATGCGCGAAAGGCCCGCGACTCACAAAAATCGCGCGCCCCTCCGCGTACGCAGAAAAACACTTAATACAACAATACCCCCGTTGAGGGTCGTTTAAGTTCACTCAGGGCGGTTTTAGCCGATTAATCACCCAAACAGCGCAAATTTTTCACCACTCAAGAAAAGCGGTGCGTCATAGAACGGCGTGGTGACAGGACCACTAGGGCGGTCGCACAGAACGCAACCAAGAAAAGACACCAAGAAAAGATGCCAAGGAAAGACGCAGCCAAGAAAAGACGCAGAGGAGGGCTTCCCGGCAGAAATACCGGAAAACCCTCCTCTGATTAGCTCTATGCTGAACGGCTACGCACCAGCTAGGACGCGCGCCCAGCCATGCAGACTACTTGGCGTAGGACTGGATGAAGTTCACCAGGGTAGCGGTACCGAAGCCGGTACCCTCCTTCGGGGTGAAGCCGTAGGGTGCCTCCTCGTTGAACGCGGGGCCCGCAATATCCAGGTGAGCCCAGGGGATGCCCTCGCCCACGAACTCCTTCAGGAACAGGCCCGCAGTCAGTGCGCCACCGTAGCGGGAACCAATGTTCTTGATGTCGGCAACGGGGGACTCCAGGCTCTTACGCAGGTAGGACTCCAGCGGCATCGGCCAGTACGCCTCACCCGCAACGGCACCGGCAGCAATCACGCGGTCACGGATCTCCTCGTCACCGAGCAGAGCAGCAGTGCGCAGACCCAGCGCAGCCATAGCGGCACCGGTCAGGGTAGCGATGTCCAGGATGACGTCCGGGTTCGACTCAGAAGCCAGAGCGATACCATCAGCCATGACCAGGCGGCCCTCAGCGTCAGTGTTCAGCACCTCAACGGTACGGCCATCACGCATGGTGATAATGTCCTCCGGGCGCAGTGCGTGACCGCCGGGCATGTTCTCAGCCAGGCACAGGTAACCGGTCACAGCAACCGGCACATCCAGCTCAGCAGAAGCAACCACAGCGTTCAGCACGGCAGCAGCACCCGCCATATCGCACTTCATGGTCATCATCGAAGCGGCAGGCTTCAGCGAGTTACCACCGGTATCGAAAGTAATGCCCTTACCAACCAGAGCAACGTGAGCCTTCGGGTTCTCCGGGGTGTACTTCACAACTGCAAGAACCGGCTTGCGGGGCGAACCCTGACCAACACCGGAAATGCCGCCGAAGCCCTCCTCAGCCAGGCGGTCGTGGTGGAACAGCTCAATCTCAATGTTCGAGTAATCCTCAGCGACCTCAGCTGCGAACTCAGCGAAAGTCTCCGGGTACAGGTGCGAGGGAGGCAGGTTCACCAGACGGCGAGCGTCCTTAGCGGTCTCACCCAGAACCAGGGCGTGCACCAGAGCCTCTTCAGCCTCTTCCTGATCAATCGAAGAAACAATCAGAATGGACTCGATCTCTTCCTGGACCGAATCCTTGGTCTTGAAACGCAGGCCCTCCTCAACGAAGTTACCCAGCACAGCGCCGTGAGCAATAGCCTCAATTTCCTCTACCGAAGAAACACCGAAGTCGAAAGCAATCTCCTCAGCGGAACCAACCAGCTGACGAGCCGCAGAACCGGCGGCGTAACGCAGAGCGTCCAGACGCTCCTGACCCTCAGCAGTATCAGAGCCCAGACCCGCCAGCGCCACAATGCCGGCGCCGGTGTCCTCAAGGCCGGGCAGGCGCAGCAGCTGATCGGGTGCGCCCGAGGCGCCCAGCGCCTCCAGCAGCTCGTTAATACCCTCAACAGAGTCCTCAGACAGGGAGCTCGGCGCCAGGTACGGGCCGTCCGAACCCTTCAGAACGCCCAGAACCAGAACGTCAGCTTCGAGCGCTTCAAGGTCGGTGCTGTGAATAGACAGAGACAGAGACATCGTTACTCCTTTGCGTATGTCTTCTCAAAATAGTCGGGGCACATCCTCGCGCCCGAAAAACTCAACTGTAGGCCCTCGAAGAGTGAGGATGAATACCGCCGCGCAAAGCCGCGCGGACTACTGCTTCTACTCTACACGGATATGCAGGAGAGCGTGAGGTTCAGCTCTCACCCCGAACAGCCGACAGCACAGATAAACGCGCAAGAAGCCGAGATGCAGCGTCTTAAGAACGTCGACGAGGCGTCCAACAAGTTCACCTACTGCGAGAAAAGCCCGCACACTGTCGAGACAGCGCCGTAGTGGCATAAAATGAAAGACTACGGAAAGCGTCAGATAACAGAAGACGCCCCTTCGCCCCAACACCTCGGGTACCGGCAGAAACACTCAGCCCACCCCGAACGCGGCGCGAACCAGACAGAAGTGAGGAGGCGTAATGCTCAACCCCGAAGATCTCTACTTAGCCAACACCAAAATATTGGACGACCCCAGGATGCACGGGCTAACCCTCATCATTGCCCTCTCCAGCCCGCAAGACGCAGGATCCACCGCAGGCCAGCTCGGACAGGTGCTGCTCAGCGAACTCAAAAACATTGAAATCGTCGAGTTCGACAGCGACCAGCTGCACGACTACCGTGCCCGCCGCCCCTACATCCGCTACGAAAAAGACCACTTCGAAAAGCCGCAATACCCGCAGCTGAAGCTCTACGCCGTAGAAGACAGCCTCGACAAGCCGTTCCTGCTGCTCACCGGCGCCGAACCGGACCTGCAGTGGCAGCGCTTCGAAAAGGCGGTGCTGACCATCGCCCAGCGAGTCAAGCCCTCCCTGGTCGTGCTGGTCTCCGCATTCCCCATGCCGGTGCCGCACACCCGCCCCTTCCCGATTACCGCGCACGGCTCCCGCAAGGACCTGATTCGCGGCATCTCCCCGTGGAAGCCCAGCGCGGATGTACACGCGACCATCACCAACCTGCTCGAAGTGCTCTTCACCGAAAACGGAATCGACACCGTCGGCTTCGGCGTGAACATTCCCCAGTACATTTCGGAGGCGGACCTGCCGCAGGGCACCCTCACCGCCCTCGAACACGTGGGCATGGCGGCGCACCTCTCGCTACCCACCGAGAACCTGCGCGAAGCCGCACGCCACGTGCACAGCCAGATCAACGATCAGGTCAAGCAGAACCCCGAAATCGGTCGCATGATCACGACCATGGAGGAGAACTACGACGAGAACTTCCGCACCTCCGACATTGCGATTCCCCTCTCGCGACGCGACGCGCACAACGTGCCCAGCCGCGACGAGATTGGTGCCCTCTTCGAACGGTTCCTCGACGAACAATAAGGTGCGCGCGGTAGAGGATGCTGCGGAGGCGTGCGAGTCATAGGGGCGCGAACATAGGACAGCGTCATAGGGGAGCGGAGAGTTGCCCGTCGGGTAGTGCGTGACAGATTATGACGCGCCACCCCGCGCCGCTGTGGACAAACCCCCGCGCATAAACGAACAATACGAATAAATCTGTGGAACCTTCGGGCACATGAACCGAAGTATCCACAGATTTATTCGTTTAACCCCGAACCCCGCGCAAACCATGCCACCGTGAAGGCATGAACGCAAACAACATCTCCAACGGCAATACCCCCAACAACGACCACCTCCGCAGCGACCACTTCCACAGTGACCACATCCACGGCGGCTACGACACGCCCCCGCCCATCCGCAACGAATACGACGTGCTCAGCTGCGCCCTCCACCAGCACGGCTACTGGCCCGACCACTCACTCATCATCCTCACCGCAACCGACAACACCCTCGGCCCCAGCCTGCGCGTCAACCTACCCGACGAACCCTGCACCCACAGCGAACGCGCCGACTTCCTGCACGAAACCTTCGCCAAACTCCCCACCTGCCACAACGGCGAAACCCTCACCCGCTTCTACGCCATCATCATCGACGGCGACAACACCGTACGCCAACGCCAACTGCACCCCAACACCGCACAACTCGCCGCCATCGAAGAAATCCAACGGGACGTGGACACCCAAATCCCCATCAACGCATGGCTCCACCTGCTCCACGACCCGCGCATCGTCAGCGAACTACGCTGCGAAGACGTCATCTACGCAGGCGGCGCCAGCATCTGGGCGCTTGACCCCGAACAGCAGGCACTCACCCTCCTGGCACCCATCGAAGAAATCCGCCACAGCAGCTACTACACCTGGCTCACCCGCCACGGCGACACCATCGCCGACACCGCCGAACACAACTACGCCCACAGCCCCTGGGACACCGACCCCACCACCGACCCCGAAACCCGCCACGACTGGGAAAACGCCGTAGAACTCTGGGACCACACCCACATCACCCGCCACGAAGAAGCCCGCAAAGGTGTCCGCACCATCTACCGTCAAGCCCAAATCGACCTCTGCTACTGGGACGCCGCCATCAACGCCGCCGCGCACCTGCTCGCCACCCACCCGGTCGATAACGCTGGCAACCCCGCCACCGGCGATGTGCCTACTATCGGTACCGCGCCCACCATCGGCGACGCACTCCGCGAACTCATCCCCGCCGAAGTCGCCGGACACCTACGCGCCTCCATCGCACCCGCAACCCTCAACCCCATCACCGCCGAAATGCTCACCTACCTCGCCGGCTACGGGCTCAACCACGCCCAAAAAGCGCTCGCCTACCTGCACTACTCCGCCCAATACACCTACCACGCCTTCGGAGGCGAATACCCCAGCACCAGCCCCGACCGCGCGCCGCTCGAACCACCCCACTACGGCACCCGCATCACCCGCAAAACCTACATCCCCGCCAGCTTCACCCACGCACTCAGCGCCACACCCGGCACCGAACAGAGCCACGTGCGCGCCGTGCCCGAAAAATGCGTGCAATGGCAAGACTGGATCCGCCGCACCCACCGCACCATTCAGCAGAACCGCAGCATCCAGCACGATAACCTCAACGGCTGGGCACTCGAAAACCTCACCCCCGCCGACCTCGCCAGCGCCGCCGAACTCAACGCCATCAGCCGCGAGGTGCTCTCGCGCCTCGCCGGACACCCCGAAGACCACAACGCCCACAACGAATTCGAGAACCTCAAACAACGAATCGACGAAAGCTGCACCACCAGCGAATACCTCACCGAACGCCACGCCGTCTACACCCACTACCTCAACGCCCTCAAAGGAAAACTAGACAGCCCCCACTGGGCACGCCTCAACGCCCTCGAACTACTCACCAGCCTGCTCACACCCCACAGCACCGACGGAGAATACGCCGCACTACGCAACATCCAAGCCTGGGCCAACTGGTACAAGGGCTACAGCACCTACGCCCGCCTACTCCGCCAAGAAGCCCACCGCCACACATTCGGAAAGGACCTCAACATCCTTGACGTACACCTCAACGCAGGCAACCTACCCGCCTGGATCAAACACACCATCTGCGGCGAACCCGGAACACACCGCCAACCCATCAGCGCCCTCAAACCGCGAAAGCCCTAAAGGCGAGGCATAAAACGCAGGGAGGGGCGCGCCACCCCGCACGCCCCTCCCACACGCCACCCAACCCACCCACAACCGCACCCACCCAAAACACCCCCAAACCCACCCCGACCAGCGCGTCAAGTTGAAAGCAACCAAAAATCTGCAATACTTATATATTGACCCCGTACAGTCAATGCGCTACAACGCGCCCTCAAACCGCTCCACACAACGAGCAACGGAACCCTGCAAACCGCCCAACGCACGCGGAATAAAACCCGCCACCACAGCGTTAAACCGGACAAACGCAGCAAACACCCCGACCGAGGACGCCAGCACAGACTTGACAGGGTCTTAGGTGTTTTGCAAACAAAACACCCCACCACAAGCCAGAAAGGGTTCTAGTGGCACCTGCAACCAGCAAGAAGACCGCGACCGGCGACGCAACCGAAGAAACCGTCGCAAAAACCACCACCAAGACCACCCGCACCAAGAAGGCAACCACCAAAGCCGCAGCGGCAACCGAAGACACCACCGGCGCAACCGCCGAAACCGGTGCAGAAACTACTGCCGAAACCGAGGCAGACAAGCCCAAGCGCACCCGCAAAACCACCACCACCGCAACCAAGCGCAAGACCGGTGGCCGCCGCAAAAAGAACGACGACGACGAATTCGACCTCGTACTCGACGAAGAACTCGAAATCACCGACGGCGAAGACGAAACCGAAGAAGAAGACGAAGAAACCGTAGCCAAAAAAGAAGAAAAGAAGGCCGCAGAAGAAGTAGCAGCCAAGGGCTCCGGCTTCGTCCTCACCGCAAACGACGACGACGACGCACCCGCACAGCGCGTCGTCACCCCCGGCGCAACCGCCGACCCCGTCAAGGACTACCTCAAGCAAATCGGCAAAGTCTCCCTGCTCAACGCACAGCAGGAAGTAGACCTCGCCAAGCGCATCGAAGCAGGCCTCTACGCCGAACACAAACTCGCCGAAAACCCCGACATGGACAAAGACCTCAAAAAAGCCCTGCGCTGGGTCGTCCACGACGGCAAGCGAGCCAAAAACCACCTGCTCGAAGCCAACCTGCGACTCGTCGTCTCCCTCGCCAAGCGCTACACCGGCCGCGGCATGCTCTTCCTCGACCTCATCCAGGAAGGTAACCTCGGCCTCATCCGCGCCGTCGAGAAGTTCGACTACTCGAAGGGCTTCAAGTTCTCCACCTACGCAACCTGGTGGATCCGCCAGGCCATCACCCGCGCCATGGCAGACCAGGCCCGCACCATCCGCATCCCCGTGCACATGGTAGAAGTCATCAACAAGCTCGCCCGCGTGCAGCGCCAGATGCTCCAGGACCTCGGCCGCGAACCCACCCCCGAAGAACTCGGCAAGGAACTCGACATGACCCCCGAAAAGGTCATCGAAGTCCAGAAGTACGGCCGCGAACCCATCTCCCTGCACACCCCCCTCGGTGAAGACGGCGACTCCGAATTCGGCGACCTCATCGAAGACTCCGAAGCAGTCGTCCCCGCAGACGCAGTGTCCTTCACCCTTCTGCAGGAACAGCTCCACTCCGTGCTCGACACCCTCTCCGAGCGTGAAGCCGGCGTGGTCGCAATGCGCTTCGGCATGACCGACGGCCAGCCCAAGACCCTCGACGAAATCGGCAAGGTCTACGGCGTGACCCGCGAACGAATCCGACAGATCGAGTCCAAGACCATGTCTAAGCTCCGTCACCCGTCGCGTTCGCAGGTACTGCGCGACTACCTGGACTAAAAGTTCCTGACTAGCAGTTCTAATTGCGTGCGGATGCTCGCGGTAAGTTCTGCGCAGCAGGCTCGCGGACGATGCTCGCGGTACAGTTCCGCATGACCGGCACGCGGACGATGCTCGCGGGGGAGTGCCCCCTCTTCAGCGCCTGGGGGCGCTTCGAGGACGGAGCCCCCGCTACGCATGTCCGTTGCGCCGTTTACGCTTGACCGGCTACACCGTAAGGTTTAGGTTCGCTAGTTCTAGTACATACAGAAAAGGCTCTCCGATATACCGGAGAGCCTTTTCTGTGCCTATATGCAGTTTGTTGCGACGGCTCGCGGACGATGCTCGCGGCACCATTCCGCACAGCCGGCACGCGGACAATGCTCGCGGGGGAGTGCCCCCTCTGCGGCGCTGGGGCGCCTTGAGGACGGAGCCCCCGCTGCGCATTTCCGCTACGCCGTTAAGGTTCAGCACCGTTGAGATTCAGTGCCGCTACAGACCCAGCTGGCGCAGATAGCGTTCCGCCACCGCCTCCACCTGATCCAAACCGCGCACACGACCCAGCGCCTCCGACCAGGCATCAGCCTCATCGCCACCCACCGGGAAACCAGCCGCCGCCCACAATGCCGCCGTCATCGCACCCACCGAATCCGAATCCGAATCCACCGACACCGCACCGCACAACCCCTCAAACAGGGCACCACGCACCGTCGCATCGTCGGCATCAGCAGGCAGGCTCTTCACCGCATCCGCCGCGCACCAGAAAGCCACACCCAACAGCTCAGGCGCCGTCCAACCCGTACCAAAATGCTCCGCCACAGCCTCCGGAACCGGCACCATGTCCCGCTCCAGCAGGTCAACGGCACGAGTCAGCGCCGCCGCCGTACGCGAAGCATCACCCGGAATCGAATCATCCGCCGCCACCGAACCACACCACGACACCACACGACGCGCCGCCTCCAACAACACATCAAACGAGCCCGACGGGGACGCCAACAAGTCACGCACCAGCAACGCATACGCCGCCGCCGAAGCCAACGCCTCCGGGTGCCCATGCGTCAACGCCGCCGCACGCACCGCCAACAAAACCACCGTACGCTCCTGCGCCACCGGCAACACACCCAACGCCGCCGAACGCACCAACGCACCACTACCCAAAGCATCAGGATTCAACGACTTCGACACCAACTGCATCTCACCCGAACCCAACGCCCGCAACGTCGCCGCACCCGGACCACGACGAGCCGTCAACTCCGACGAACCATCAATCTCACGATCCAACGAAAACGGCGCAGACTCCGGCAAAACCTCACCAATACCGCGGAACCACCGCAAATACGCCAACCACAAACACGCCAACTCATCCGCCGCCGCGCCCTCATTATTCCACTCCAAAACCTCCGTCAAAGCGTCCAGCGTGAAACACGTCAGCTGCGTATCATCACTGACCAGCAACTCACCAAACGCCGAATCCCACGGCTTAGGGGCACTCTCCGCAATCTGCTCAGCCGACAACAACTCCAACGGATAACCCAGCGCATCACCCAACGCAGACGCACGCAACAAACCGCGCACCCTGCCCGCAAACTCAGCCGAAACCTCAGGCGCACGCGTGAACTCAACAGAAGAAAAACTCATAGGGCGATTATCCCACGTGCGTTTAGGATGCGCCGGGGATGTGCCAGGCGGCTTCGTGCTTGCGGCTTCGTGCTCATACTCGCGGGGGAGTGCCCCCTCTGGGCGCCGGGGCGCCTTGAGGACGGAGCCCCCGCTCCGCGTGAGTGCCTACGCCCTGAATGACGAACTGTGAGGCGCAAAACATGACGCAGTGCCATACTGAAACCATGAAGATTCTGCACACCTCCGACTGGCACCTCGGCCGCACCTTCCACCGCAGCCCCCTTACCCGCGAACACCAGCAGTTCATCGACGAACTGCTCGACTACGTGCACGCCGAAGGCATCGATACTCTCCTCATCAGCGGCGACGTCTACGACAGCACCATCCCCACCGCCGAAAGCACCACCCTGCTCGACCAGGCACTCACCCGCCTCATGCGCGCCGGTGTGCAAGTCATCCTCAGCTCCGGCAACCACGACTCCTTCCGCCGCCTCAGCTACGGCGCCGCCTTCTTCGAAGCCTCCGGCGTGCACCTGCGCACCACCCTCGAAGACGCCACCCGCCCCGTCGAACTCACTGACGGCACCTTGCGCGTACACGTCTACGCCATCCCCTACCTCGCGCCGCGCCTCCACGCCACCGCCCTCGGCGTAGACCCCACCCACCACGCCGTCCTCGGCGCCGTCACCGACGCCATCCGTGCCGACGCCGCAGAACGTCAAGCCCGCGGCGAAGGCGCCGACCGCATCATCGTCATGAGCCACGCAACCGTCAGCGACACCACCGTCAGTGACACCACCGGCAGCGACAATGCCGGCAGCGCAGACACCACACCCCGCAGCGACTCCGAACGCGACATCAGCGTCGGCGGCATCGACTGGGTACCCGCCTCCCTCTTCGACGGCTTCGATTACGTAGCCCTCGGCCACATCCACAAGCGCTACCCCGTCACCCCCACCATCCGCTACAGCGGTTCACCCCTCGGCTTCTCATTCAGCGAAGAACATAACCGCAACGGCGCCTACCTCATCGAACTCAACCCCGGCGAAGCACCCACCATCAGCAGCCACGAATGGGCAACCCGCGTACACATGAAAACCCTGCGCGGCACCATGGACCAGCTGCTCAACAGCCCCGAACATACCGCCTACGAACACGGCTACTACTGCCGCATCGAACTCACCGACGAAACCCTACCCGTCGGCGCCGTCGACCGCCTGCGCAGCCGCTACGAAACCATCTCCCACTTCAGCTACCGCAGCACCCAACCCGCCGCCGACAAACCCGCCGCCGCACAACCCACCCGCGACGCCGACCCCGTCGAAACCTTCGACCAATTCCACCAATACGTACGCAACCGCCCCCTCACCAGCGAAGAACGCGACGTCATCACCACCCTCAGCGACCACATCAAAAGCCACAAGGACAACGCATGATCCTGCACAACCTCGAGTTCGAAGCCTTCATGGCATACCCCAAGCGCCAAGAAATCAACTTCGACACCCTCAACAACGCCGGCGTATTCCTCCTCAACGGCCCCACCGGCGCCGGTAAAACCACCATCCTCGACGCCATCTGCTACGCCCTCTACGGCGAAACCAGCAGCGACCGCGAATCCGCCAAACTGCACTCCACCTACGCGGCACACAACGGCACCAAACCGCGCGTACTACTCGACGTCACCCTCCACGGCAAGCGCCTGCGCATCGACCGCACCCCCGCCTACAACAAGCCCATCACCCGCGGCGCCCGTAAAGGCCAAATGCGCGAAGAAAGCGCCAAAGCAACCCTCGCCGAACTCGCGCCCGGCGCCGACCCCGCCGACGAAAAGGCATGGACGCCCATCTCCAGCAGCGTCGCCGAAGTCAACCGCACCATTGCCGAACGCACCCACCTGACCAAAGAACAATTCCTCAAAGTCGTACTCCTGCCGCAGGGCCAGTTCGCGCAATTCCTCAAGTCCAAGCCCAAAGAACGCAAAGAACTGCTCAAAAAGATGTTCCCCGTCGAACACTACGAACAGCTCTTCGCCGCACTCACCGAGGAAGCGAAAACCGCCCAGCAGGAAGTCGCCCAGGATGAAAACACCCAGCGCGGCTACCTTGAACGTGCCCGCGTAGAAATGCTCGCCCTGCAGGCGCTACTGGACGCTGCGGATCCGGACGCTGAAGAGGCTGCGGAGGAGGGGAACGAGACTTCCGAACAGCTCACCGTTGAGAGCGTCACCGCCGAAACCCTCGACGCATGGGTCGCCGGCGAGGTAGAACGCGCCCGTGAAACCTCCGCACGCGAAAAGCAGGAACAGCAGCGCCTCACCGACGAAGCCGACCGGCACACCCGCCTGCTCACCGAACGCGCCCAGCTGCAGGCCGACTGGCGCGAATACGAGCAGCTCTGCGAGCGCCGCATCCGCCTGACCGAACGCGCTGACGAGTACAAGGCGCAGCGTGAAGAGCTGGCGCAGGCACGTGCCGCCGCACCCCTGTACACACAGTACGCGCAGGTCCATGCCGAATCTCAGGCGCTCGCCGCCCGCCAGCAGGAGCAGACAACCTGTGCTGCCGTGCTGGAGGAGAACGGCAACGCCCTGCTTGCGGCACTGCGCGACCATGACATTTCGCCGGAGGTAAACTTCCCCGAGGAGACGATCTTCGCTGCACTCCCTTCCCTTGAGCCCGCCGAACAGGAACCCAAGCTCGAGGCGCTCCTCGACACCCTGCGCGCCCTGCAGCAGAA
>ERZ773037.1195-NODE-1195-length-13631-cov-38.382366_pt1 | contig 13631 bp, 13 predicted proteins | sample MGYA00511466_ERZ773037 | MGnify/ENA primary metagenome ERZ773037 (study PRJEB29015, sample SAMEA2738146) | human oral metagenome | biome: human oral; feature: human-associated habitat; material: saliva | place: China | collected 2202 ... | reverse complement strand
TGGAGGGACTTGAACCCTCACGAGCGTACGCTCACCACCCCCTCAAGATGGCGTGGCATTTAATACACATTTATAAAATCAAGGAATTCAGTATTAATCAGATTTTACACTACATATATAATTATATATTTCAGTATATTTTAATATAAATTGATGTCAAAACGATGTCAAAACTGTAAAAAAATAAGGGCACCTACCGTTATAGTAAGTGCCCTATATTTAACTAACAAAAGTTGTCTGCATATCCACCTTTATGCAGTAAGGAGATATTGGATCACCTCCACGTTATTTGCGTAACGCTCCTGCAAGAAATAGTGCCACGTTGCTAATAGCCCATGTATCACGTTGCCTACGTAACCTTTGTTCTGTTCGTTTATTATTCTTTAATTCCGCTTTCAACTCCTTCAATGATACGGAGGCTGTTTCCAATGAGCTCGCCTGCTCGGTTATTAATTCCGATGCTTTCGCTAACTCTTGCCCCTGTTTCTCGTTGATAGTTTTGAGCTCGGCCAATTCCTTGCTCCGTTCTTCGTTGATAATCTTCAATTCGTTCAATTCGGTCGCTTGCTTGGCGGTTAAGGTCTGAGCCTCGTTCAATGACAAGTTTGAGCTCTTGATTAAGTCGTCTGCTTGTATCAAGTTCTCTTTGAGTTGATTCCAATCGCTCAATGGCACGATTATAGTTGGCTCTTGCGGTGAAGTAGCCTCTTGCGAGTTGGCCAATGCCAACGAGGAGCAGCACACAAATAGCACCAATAATAAGGCGCTTATAAGTAATCTGCTGTTTAATTGTTTCGATGTATGTCTTTGCTTTTTCATACATAATAACCCCCTAGTCGAGATCATTCCATCTTGCATCATATCCACGCACATCAACATGGACAAAATCTTGGTAATAATACTTACCAATCCCATCTGCGCCACATTCTTCTGCAATTTGGGCCAAATAATCCACATCGATGCCATCATATGTGATATCGGCCGCCAAACCTTGCACATGATAAGAGTTTGGAACACCACCAACTTCTTCGTTGTGTTCCTCGCAACGATATCCGCTATTAATATATAATGGAACCCCTAAACGCTCACGAATAGCATCGAGCAAATCCACCAATCGCTTATCGATGATATGGTCTAATTTATTGCGACCATTCTCATCGACTTCATGCCGGTGGCAATTGCAAGCAAACTCAGAGGAATCAAAATATTTTCCTATCTCCATAGTATTATCCTTTCACAAATAATAAGAGGGCAGCTATTAGCCACCCTCTAAACCCTTATTTCTTTAAAATGCCATCAATCTTGCTTTGAACTAATTCCAATAATCCTGTAATCGTGGTGTTCCCACCATCTCGCATATTTTCGAGGATGGATAAAAACTCCACAGAGGCAAGATATAGCCACACAAGATTGACGGCGAATGCGTAATTGCCGGCCATGAAATCAAAGCACCATGCTCCGGCTGTAGCAATGCAATAGGTTAGCACTTTCGTAATAAAAGGCTTACGCATATGCTTAGATGATATCAACCCTTTACCCCATGCGGCCGGAATTGCGATGTATTTATCAATGCCACCGATATTCTCCGGCTTGGCACCCATATCAATCAACATTTGATATCCGATTGCACTCCATTTGGTTAAAAGGTCAAGAAACACCAACACGACAAAAATACCCAACACTTGAATATGTTTCAAGCCAAGCACATATATCCCCACTTCGGCCACAACTGCGAGTAAGGCCTTCAAGGCGAAGGATTCAGTCATCATTCGCCAAGCCTCTTCCAAGAAGTTTGTAATTTCTCCCATGTATCCCCTTTACTACTAATTAATCTGCTGTAATAGTATCTGTTGCGAATGAATATGTATAGTTAGAGCCTCGGTGAGTTTCGACCAAATCAGAACCATTGATTTTGATTGATTGATAATCTTCGCCTCTAATTTTAATCGTTTCGCTATTTCCGATTACATTGGCTTTTCTAACCTTGATTATTACATTTCTATAATTTCTCACGATATTTACAGGCACTTCATTAGGTAATGCAGTATTATTGCTAGGTAGTTTCGACAGATCTATTTCATAGTAATCCATTCCATAAGTTGGGTTAAATTCTTCCAATAGCATACCCAATGCCATTGCAGGCATTTGTCCGTCTGTATCTTTCACAGATAATGCGGTAGGTGTGAATTTTACACCCTTTTTATAAATAGCGACTTTGCCGGCTAGCTCTGTAAAGTTATCCTCATGCCCTGTTAATTCCTCAATACTTGATAAAGCGCCCATGTCATAACCAATATCGCCATTAGCCTCTTTTAGTGTGATTTGTTGACTACTTACCAACTCATCAACTAGGTTATAGTAATCAACTATAATAGTACCTTTCATAGTGCTATCAATCGGAACTCGCATATTATCAGATTTGAACTCTCGTTTTTCACCGCCATTAATGGACAGTTTAAAATGAGGTTCGCCGGTGAAATCAATATATGTTGCGCCGTCTTTAGGTTGGACAAAGTTAAGATCTTTAGGAACAAAATTGTTATAGCAATTAGAGAGTTTAATAACTTTCAATAGTACTGCATCCACACTAGTATCTTCGAGCCAAATACCATGCTCTTTTAAGAATTGAGCTGATTTTTCGGCGCTGCCATCCTCACCTTTTGGGCCTCTAGGGCCTTGCTTACCTTCCTCGCCACGTTCACCACGTTGACCATCCTCACCTTTTTCACCTTTTGGGCCTCTTAACCCTTCGAGCAAAGGAAAAACAGTATCTTTATCTATTTTTAAAGTTAAAATATTATCTGCCATAATTCTGCCCCCTTTTAATCGTGCATTGAAATATCTTGAATAAACGTAATTTTGCCATATCCTAGTTTGATATGCTCACTATCATTGAATATAAATGCGTCATATACAAAGTCATTAGTCCGCAGCTGTTTTGCGGCTGATACATCACCATTAAGCGTGAATGTAACACTTTTCTCATCGACTTCCGCATCTAAATTGAATATAACCCCTTCATCATGTCGCTTTCTAATTTTACATACCCCTGTAAATCCTGTTAGCACTCTATCGCTATCATTTGGCACTTGATAAGTAAAACTAAAATCATGTCCGGAGTGTATCACAAAATCATGTTTGACCATAAGCCACCCCCTTGTGAATTAAAACTATCGCCTAATTGCTATGCACAACACAAATAATTCGCCAATGTTAGTAACTACCATGTTGCCATAATTGGTATCGCCACCGGTAATTGTTGCAGAGTAGGCCGCACAGCGGTCATTATTCTCGATTCCGGCATTTACTCCGTGGTCATAGCTTTTGTGTGATAAGAATTTTGAGAATTGAATCTTAAAGTCAGTAGGTCGATAATTGAATCGACCTTCATTCGCTTTGAGTTCTTCTCTGCTCCAATTCTTTTTTTGAATGTTATATCCTACAGGAATGAACGTGCAATCCGCTCGGTTATATCCTTTTGGAACAGGGCAATAATCTCCATGTCGCACTTGGAACACTTGAATGTCGAGATTCTTAACCTCGAAACCGGCTTGATAAATTGATTGAGCATCAATTCTTGAACCGGTGATATTAGCGCCGAAAATATTGCCATTTTTATCGATTCTGAATGTATTGTTTTCATTCTTGAATGTGGTTCCTGTGATATCACCACCACGCAATGAACCGATGTTTGCAGAAATTGTGGATAAACTATCCACTTGCATATTTCGAGCAGTTACGCTGTTAGCTTGGAGCATCTTATTAGTGATGATATTGTCATCAAATAGTGCTTGCCCTGTAACGTGCAACAGCTTGCCATCGATACGTGTGCCGGCCGGTGTGAGGTTGATGCGGCTTATAAGTTCCTTGCCATCAAGTTTGCCGATGGCTTGTGTAACCTTTAACTCAACCCCTTGTGAGATTTGGGTTATTTGAGAGGTTACATTCTTATTGAGGTCTGACAATGATCGTTGATATGCGTTTGCTTGGTCAATGATTTTGCTGCTCAAACCATTCACATTGGTTTTTACAGTTCCCATCTCGCCCTGTAAGGCCTTAACAGCCTTATCCATATCATCGAGTCCAAGCGATTCCAAATCTAGTAATGCCTTATCGATTTTGGCTTTTACAGTTACATTGATTGCATCTGTTCGAGGGCCTTCGCCAAATATATCAGTAAACGCAACACTTACTGAATACACTCCGGCATCTAGTGGAATACTTATCACATTGTTAGGTGTGAAATACACTTTGGAATCGACATATACATTCATGCCTTTGCATCCAACAGGAATTGACTCTGTAGATACCCCAATACCATTCATACTGCCAACCGCTTGCACTTGGCTCGGTTTCTTAGGTATTGGAACATTATAGGTTACTTCGGAAGGTGCGCCATAGCCTTTTGATGGGTTGTGTGCGTGTAGGTACACTTTACCGCTACGATTCTTCAATACACCACTATAAGTTGTGTTATTGCTGCGACCAATCAATCCATCAGTTTGGCCAACTTTCAAATCAAGCCGGAGTTCGTAGAAATCTATATCCGCATTCCTAACCTCTAACCAATTGAAGTGTGCCATATCGCTGAACGAGATGGAGAATCCTTGCGGTGCATTTGGCACCTCTGTTTTCATCGCTACAGTAATGCTCTTTGTGATACCTTGCGAAGTGTTTCCATGTACGTCCTTAACGATAGCTTTCACTTCGTAAGTATGTCCAAGTTCGCAACCGCTAATAGAGATTTGTCCGTTACCATTACCGCCATACTTCCATGCTGCATTGCCCTCACGATACCATAGCTCGACCGTATCAAAGCTATTAATTTGAGGTATATCAAACTGAGCTACCACATCAAATGACAATACTCCGTTGCCTATTTTGTAGTACTTAGTGAATAGGGTTAAATTATTCACTTCTGGGATATAATAAGGCACTATTTTATAGGTATACTCTTGCACCTCATCAAGCCCTTGTTCGTTACTACCGAATAGATTTAACGAAGTGAATTTAAGATATACTGTCTTGTTAATATCCTCTTTACGATACGGATAATGGAATAAAGCCTCGTCTACACGCACAAATCTTTCATTTGCACCATGATTAATAGCGTTAGTTCCATATTGGCCACGCACTAAACCTCGTAACGTATACCAATTATCCGGATGAGTTTCAACAGTTTCATAACTCAACGCCTCGCCATTTATCCAACATAACGTGTTGGCACGTTCAGCATCGACGTGTGTTCCACTTTTTAAAACGCCTTGATTGATTATCACATTACAGAAATCGCCATTTTGAGCAAAGCCGTATTTCAGCTTACCCATTCTGGCTTGTTGAGTGATAGATCCTATACGTCGATAGTTTTCACCATTATCGGATACCCATACGGAGCAACCACCCCAACCGCTCGGAGCATTAACACCAACAAATATTTGATTTCCACCTACATCGCCAACCGTCTGAAATATAGCAACATCATTTACGTTTGGTGCAGCTTGGTTATAATCAATAAATGGTCGCTCGTTCTCATGCACGTTGTACTTAGCCGGAGCATACGTGCCGGGTGGTTTACCCTCTGCAGTTATTTCCAACTGTCCGTCTGCTGCCTCAGATACAGAAGTTATAACGACTATCTGTTTATTTAGGCCACATAATTCGTCAGTAAGTGTAACAAGGTCGCCCGGTTCTAACCTACAGAACGCCCAATCTAAACGGAACGTATACTGATTTTTAGCGTATAGCCGTTTCATGGCTAACTGTTCCGCATAGTATTGTGCCCTAGCCTTAGTGTACAGATAATGTGCAGACTTCTTGGAGGCTGGCTTTAAACCATTCTTTTGCACATCGGCCACAATTTCAAAAGCGACTGTCTCTTTCTCATAACCATTTGAACGATTAATGAATTCAACAGTAGCTTGGTTATAGCTTTCTGAACTATCCTTTCGCTTATAGATAACTAACTGTCCATCGCTAGCCGGAATAAGATCATCAGCGGTTAAGTTATATTGAATTTGATTGTATGGGCTCCATGTTCCTATAGGTTTATCAGCTAATGGTACGATTTTAAGCCTGTCTGTAGACCAAAAGACAAGACTATTTGTAATTTCAGCTATATCGTTAATTACAGTTTGAGCCTTTGAACTTCTACTATCTGGCGGTGTACTAATAAGAATGTCAGCTGCCTTGCAATATTCCCTGTAGTGTTCTAAACCGTCAATATTAACATCATCAATGCCAATCGACTTTAACACGTGAACAATATAGTCCGCAGGGTTAACGTCTACACCGTCGCCAGTTTCTAGCAATTTCCCTTTTATTTCAAAGTTGTATTGCGGTAGACTTCCTCGTTCGCCTAAATCAACTACACCGGCCATATATGCCAAGCCACTATAAGGCAATGCCTTTTCAGGATGCTTAGAAATTACATACGGCCACGGAGCTTGTCCATAATCACCTTTATAGGCGGTAAGCTCGATTTTTTCATTAGGGTAGTCGTATATTTCCTTGTCTCGCCATACCTTTCCTATACCTTGTATAGGGCCCTCACATAAGCCAATCGCACATGCGACTGTATATGTGTATGTTATTTCAGTATGCTTAGAGCCACCACCTTTGCCAGTACGTGTGGTGGTTTTATGTTCATGAGGGGTGAAATCATCATAATAAATAATGTTGCCACTTAATCGTGTAGTGCCTAGTACTTCCGGCACTACCTCACCATATGAGGCAGTATTAATCATGAAGTCGGAAATCATATCAGCACGATTAGTAGTGTTCCGTCCTCGATTAAATAGAAAACCCATTATTTACCCCCTTTCCTAAACCTGTAAACCGCACGTAAGCGACTTTTGCCCTTTGCGTCATAGAATAATACGTCATCTATAGATGAATAGATAACGCCTAGATCAACAAACGCATGTACAACTAAATTATTGCCAACATAGATTGCACCATGAGAAATGCAACGTCCATATTGGTAAAGTAAGAAATCACCTATACGAATATCATTAATAGGAACCTCGTCAGCTACTTTTTGAACGTATTTTAAATACTTTTCTTCGCTACGATGTAAATGCCATTCGTTAGAATAATTCTCTATTTCCAGTTCATTGCGTTTCATTAGACCGCTATCAACTACCGCAGCAACTAACAAATAGGAGCAATCGACGCCAACACCATGAACCATAGCGTTATTTTGATACGGTGTGCCTATCCACTTTTTTGCAGCCTCGGCGATCATTTCACCTGTTGTCAATTTCATCGTATCGTCTCCTTTAATGGAACATAAGGTGTTGCCCTGTTCCTACTAAAATTATTAAATTTAGCCTTGCAAGTTGCAGGGGTTTTATCGCAACCCGGATAGATATACGCCACATCGCCAACATTAGGCGTTGTATTGGTAGCACTCATATAAATAATAGAGTTCGTAGCACTATCCATAATTTGAGTCGCTTGCCCTGATAGTGGTCCGCTTATCCATTCCATACCACCGGCTGTATAAAAGCCATTTTCGAATGAAGTATCAATTTGTACGTGATTATTACCTATTACAGCTGTAACAGTAACACGCTTACGATATTTAGTAATATCGACACCACATTCTTTGGAATAGATAGAGTAAGGGCATTGCGGATAATATCTCCTATTCGGATACTCGATATTAAGCCTTTGGACTACTGATTTTGCGTTTATCTTTAACGCAAATCCACCGCCCTGACTAACCTCACAAATACCCTTGAATAGATCAATACATTCGATTACATTCCCTTTATCGTCAAAGAAAGCACGTCGCAAATTTAACGTAGCACCGTCTAAACCACCATTATGGGCAACAGTTAAGACTGGAACACCACCAATTTGGTCGGACTGATTAGCAGTTATTGTAACGTTCAACTTATCAACGCTAACCGTACTGGTTGTAGAAATCTTTTCACGCACAATAATTGGCCCATCGCCCTTGTATGTGTTTCCGCCATAACTAACGTCAATATCTGTATCGGCCCAGTAGTATGAGATACCGCTTTTAAGCCTTAACTCGTACAAGTCGCAAGATACAAATGTCTGTGAGTTGCTTAAATGAACGCTTAAAGCCTCGCTAACTTGTTTCATTTATAATCACCTCACCGTAACCAATTTAAACGATTTAGACTTAAATACGTCTTTAAATACGGCCTCGTCTGTATAATCACCACTGAACATGACTTTCCAATAGTAAGTGTAATCAGCAGTAATAATAGCGGTTGGAGACACCCTTACGCCTGCAGCCAATCTTATAACACCTTTGTCAGATACGGCATTAACTTGCGTACCATTAGCGTATAATTTTAGGTTTTCAATATGTGCTACCGGTTCCCTAAAATCACCATATAAGCGAACCGCTTGCCATTCAGATTGTGCACCAGTTCCAAGACGGATGCCTTTCTCCTCGTGGTCCTCTGGATCTAACCATAAGAACGGAACAGTACCACCCTTTACAGATGCATAAAAGCCCATTAGACGCTTATGTTCCTCTGGGCTTAATACTGCAAATTCTGTTGTAATGGTATATTGAGGGTATTGCCATGTTGTCATGGTTCGCACTCGACCGCTCCCAGTACGTTTTATCTTAGTGTCCCATTTTTGGGCTTTTGTAGACTTCCACGCAAGGGTTCTAATATCCGGAAATTTCAATAAATCTGCCATTACCATGTACCCTCCGTAGCCACAAATTCCCTATTTTGATTAACTAAAAATTGTCGCAAAGAACGACCTGCCGAATTCTCTAACCAATCGCCAAACGAATGAGCGTCCATAGCGGATACGTTGAATGTAATACCACCAGTAGCACCACCACCGGCACGTGCTATGCCTGCACCCATTTCGTCGTATGTGCTTTCGCTTAGAGGTAATACGGCCTCTTTATATTTACCCTCGCCAATTTCAGCATAAGTGGAGCCATAAGCCACACCACCGTTTGCCATTTTAGGTAAGTCTAATTTTGCGGATCCTAAAGACGCAAAACTTGTTGCACCATTCGCAAGGGATAATGTAGCACCGGCGGTTGTATTAGCAGACCATGCAGCCATACCGGCGATAGCACTAGCACCAAATGTCGCCATACTAACTTGTTGAGCCAATGCAGCCCATGCCGGATATTGAGCGTTAGCCGCAGCAGTACCAGTTGCAGCCTGTTGAGCTGCCAACATTTTGCCAAATACCGCTTGTTTAATTTGTCCGGCTATCCATTGAGCCACACTATCGGCGATAGTTTTAAGAATGGCTTTGCCAAGATTTTGGAACGTTTGCATAAGAGTTGTTGTGCCTTGAATAAGCCCTGAAATAGAATTTTGAAAACTATCCAAGCCGGCTTGTGCAGCGTCAAACATAACTTGTTGCCCATTCCAATGAGCATCGAATACGGATTGTTTCCACTCCTCCATGAGCTGTTTTTTTGCGTCGTAGTGCTGTTGCTCTGCAATATATTCATCACTCAATGCAGCTTGTAACGCATCGAAATTTTGAGTACGCATAGCCTCATCAATAGCATACTTTTCATTAACTAGATCCGTATGTTGTTGTAATGCCTTTTTAGCGTACTCTGCTTGTGCCGCTAACAATTCCTCGTTTTTCATTTTCTCGTAGGAGATTTGTCCGTCAGCACTCATTTCGAATTCAATGCCTCGTTGTTTCAACAGATCAATATGGTGTTGTTGCTCCATTTTGTCCATTTTCATGAACTTGTCAACCATATCTGCATAACGGTCCTCAATTTCATCTATGGCATTGTTATAATCATTTTTCAACTGCACGGCAGGAGATACATTGCCTGTACTATCTTTACTAGAAGTTCTAAACGCAAAGTCTTGTTGCATATCACGAATTCCAGTTTCAATGGCACGTAGTTTTGTCATTTCCTCCTGTTTCGCCTTGATACGCTTTTCTGCATAAACTTCATCAAGGAGTTTTAAGTCCTCATGATAGTTTTGGTTGGCTGACTTAGATTTTTCGAGTTCCTCACGTTCCTTTTTGTATTGGAGTTCGATTAACTCTACTTGATTGCCTTGCATTTCAAGAAAAGATTGCAAGATTTTTTCGTGAATTTGCTTAGCCTCTTTTGCTAGATCTTCACCCTTGCCACCTTTACCGCCTCCGCCTTTGCCACCTTTACCGGAGCCAGTGTCAGCACCACCACCGCCACCACCTCCGACGTCAAGATCACCACCGCCACCGGATAAGCCTGATGTAATTTGACCCATAATATCACCGGCAGTGTTGACGATACTTTGTGCAGTATCAGCTGAAATGGTGTCTACTTGTTGAATAGCAGTAAACGTGCCACCAAAGAATTTGGCTACTTTATCGCCAACGCTATTGAGTTTGGCGATTAACCAGTTCAATGCCTCAATAATCTTGTTAACACCCCAAACGGCTGTATGAACGATTGTTGAGAATACCTCGCTTAGCGTTTCACTAAAACCACCTGCCGCAGCCCTAGAAAGACCAAATACAGCGACAAGCGTCATTAATGCACCTACAAATATAGGGATAGGGTTTGCCATCATGATTGCGTTAAGAATTGCTGTAGCACCACTCAATGCAAGTGTAGCCACCTTTGCCACGCCCATTGCAACCGCACTAGCAATATTCGCTGTCCTAATAGCCATAATTACGGCTTGTGTAGTCATTGCAATAGCCCTAAAAGCACCAAACGCAAGACCTACCGCACCAATAGCACCGCCCAATATTACGCTTGCAGCAGTAACCAAAGTTGTGCGAACAGTCAATAATGCAAGCATTGCATTATGACTTGCTATAATAGCTTTTTGTGCTAAAAACGCAGCACTCACACCAATAATAGCGGCAGTAATCAAAGGCATAGACGTTACGAATAACTGTACAAAGCTAGATACGATATTTTTAATGGTAGTTATTACAACACCTAGGCCACTAAACGCACCCTTGATAATAGCGATTGATACTTGTGCAGCTGCAGCTACCACTTTAAAGGAAAACGCCAATTCGTTTAACACGCTCATAAATGCATCGGAACTTGTCATATTGCCCAGTTCCTCCATTACAGGTTGAAATGCTGCAATAAGATCATTCTGCAATTTAGTTCCTATATCTTGGAATGTCATAGGAATTTCTGCGAATTTTGCGTTTGTTTCTTCTGCACTTGCGAATAAGGCGTTCTTAATAATGTCAGCGGTAATAAGACCTTGCGAGCTCATTTCTTTTAATTGCCCTACAGATAGCCCCATTTCTTGTGCGATACTTTGTGCCAACATCGGAGCATTTTCCATAATAGAACGGAATTCGTCGCCCTGTAACTTACCTGCTGCCATAGCTTGTGTTAACTGGTACATAGCGGATGTAGTTTCTTGTACACCTGCACCTGCAATTTTAAATTGCTTATTTAGTTGTTCAACAAAATAAATGGCCTCATCATTGGAGGTGAAAGCGTCTTTTGCTAACAAATTTAGTTTTGCAACACTATCAGCCATGTCTAAAAAACTACCACGTGAACGATTGGCTGCTGAAAATACCTTATCCATAATTTCGGCAGTACTTTGACTGCCATCGTTAATAAGATCAATACGAGCCCTTAATTGCGTTAATTGGTCCGTTGTTTTGACCGCACTAACGGCCATATCTTTTAACGCCCTACCGGCTGCCTCAATGCCAATCGCAGCACCAGCGAATGCAGCACCAGCTTTTGCAGCGTTCATAAGCCCCGGAATTTCAACCCCAAAAACCTTTTGAGCTTTATTTCTTACGCTATCAAGCGAATTAGAAACGCTTTTGCCTAGTGCTTGCTCCGCTTTCTTTGCCACTCTATCAAGTGCCTGCTCGGCACCATTAGACGAGCCAACAATTTTGACATTAATTTGACTTTCGGCCATATGCTATATCTCACCTCCCTCTTGTCTGAATTCTTCCATGAATAACTTTTCTTCGTTTTTGCGTTTAGCTAATGTCATTGGATGTAGTTGTTTCATAATATCCTCGACAGTCAACTTTCTTTTGCCTGCGATATGTACATTTGTCATTAGGCACGCAAAATACGCTTGCTTACGGTCCTCTATTTCCGTTCTTAACTCATAACCCTCGGCAAGTTTGTAATACTCCATAGGGCTTAAATTCATGAATTCCCACGGTTTAAGATTAAGTGGACCATATGCCATGCGTTCGGCTTTCGTTATCCATACTTTAAAAGAGGGGGCGGTGTCGCCCCCTCTTAGTTTTTTGTTTCGTTTTCAGCCTCAACCTCGGAGCGTGCTTGCTCATCGGCCTCATCTGGGAATAATGCGTAATATGCAGCTTTACCAAATACACCACTACCAATAAGGGCTTGTACAATCAACTGTACAAGGTCGGCATATTGGACTGTGCCCTCGTCAAAGAGTTCTTGTAGTTTGTCTTGATAATAGATGTAATCACGCTTTTTGCCGTGGTGTTTCATACCTACGACCAATGCAGTGATAAGCTGATTAAACGTCATTGTGCCACTTTGTACCGCTTTAAAAATAGGCTCACCCCATAGCTGTTCCAACTCAGCAATACGACCGATGTTGAAATAGATAGTTTCGCCCATAGCGAATAGATCACAATTAATTTTTTTCATAATAAACACGCTCCTTATAAATAGTTAATTAGGCTTTTTTCAATTCAGACAATGGACCTGCACCGTTCAATGTGCCTTTATATGTAGCCACATCATCATGCGGAGTACTTAAGGACAATTCTGTAATAGATGCATAGCCAGTCATGTAAGATTTGTCTGGATATTCGAATTTCAAATGAACTTTTTCATCGTTTAAGAATGCTTTTTCAAGCAATGTCAAACTTTCTTCGTTTGGCATTAAAAGCGTTTCAAGGTCGATAGACCATTCTTTCATACCCGGAATAGTAACTTTCCAACCGCCACTGTCTTTACTAGATGCATCGATGCTATCAGCTTTTCGAGATACATCGCCACTACGTTGACCACCCAAGATAAGCCATTCAGCATTCGTAGTTTCGTCAGTGCCTACATTTAAGTAAATAAGATAATTTTTGCCGGCAGTAGGCATTGCGGTTTGAGCCGGTTTGTATAATTTTTTTGGTGTTGCAGCTGGTGCCATTAGAAAATACCTCCGTTAGTTTTCTCTTTTAAATCAATAAGGCGAACCATAAAGCGATATTGCGTACCAACTAAAGGCCGTACACTATCATGGTCGCCAACTTTACTTGTACAAACTAAATCTATAATCTGATAGCCAGTGTTCTGTAATATACATGCAGTTTCGTCTAATTCACCACAACGTTTGCGTAGATCATTAATAATTGCCTCGAACCTATCTTCCAATTTGGCTATTAATTCGTAACCGACCTCCAAATCTGGGTTATCGTTACGCCCCCAAACCTCGATATAAAGTTCTTGTTGCAATTCAGACTGAATAGAGTTATCTCCCCTCGTAGTTTCCCCACGAATAACCATAATAACCCCATTTTCATCGACCTTTGCTGCTTGTGGTCGCATAGCACCTAGCATGACATTAAATGCAGCTCCGCTATTATCGATAGTAGATTTAATATGTTGCATTAATTCTAGCCACATATTACCCCCTATAGATTTCAACAGAACGATATCCTTTGTACTCTGTAGG
>ERZ773037.1191-NODE-1191-length-13651-cov-17.435496_pt1 | contig 13651 bp, 11 predicted proteins | sample MGYA00511466_ERZ773037 | MGnify/ENA primary metagenome ERZ773037 (study PRJEB29015, sample SAMEA2738146) | human oral metagenome | biome: human oral; feature: human-associated habitat; material: saliva | place: China | collected 2202 ... | reverse complement strand
CCATAATCCCTCGCTTGAGCTTTAATATAATATTTGTATTTGAAGTTTACTCCAAAGTTTCATTTTATTCATCTACAGCTACTTATATATCATCCACTATTACCTAAAAGCCTCCCACCAAAACGATGGAAGGCTTATGTAAGTATATTTCATAAGCCCTAAAACTAGACTCTTAAAAACTTTGATGTCGCAATTTATTATCTTAAAGTCATGTGCTTTATCTTTTATACTGTTCCATAATTAAAATAAAACTGGAATTTATCTCTACCTTTAAGTAGGCAGTTCTTTACACGCTGTTTCCACTTTCATCAAAGGTATTCTTTAAAGATTTTTCAGTAGATATAATAATTACAACAAAACTTATCATTTGAATTATTGTAATACCAAGCCCTATCCACCCTATCCTATCTATTGACATATTAATAACTCTAGGCATAATTGCAATTGCCAATATCAACGATGGAAAAAACATATATAACGATATTTTTGCACAATGTTTTTGTGCAAAATCCCATGTATCTTGATTTTTCATAGACTGCTTCGTTCTATACCCACTTGCATTATTAATCGTCTTGAGCCTCGGGCATAAATGCCAAGTTAATAATAACGCAGCAGGTATTAATAATGTGATGATGAACATAAATATCCAGAACCCCATCTTTTACAACTCCTCCACAACTTCAACTATAACATTGTCTATTTTCCACAAAAGCCAAAATGATGGAATGATTTTCATTTGTTAAGTGCATATTTAATCAATTATGTTTAATTAACTTAATTATAAAATGTAGAATGGTTATCAAACCAAATAACCTTAAACTCACGACATATAAGTAATTTATCACATATGCGCACTTATTCCAATGCATGCGGATCTTATAAAGAAGCAATGTAGGCGGTATTTCCACTGCTTAATATAATGCAAAAACTGTAAATATAACTTCTCTCTTTGGATTACGGAGGTTATGCGCCGTATACTATCGCCACTCAACTTCGCACCTTATGCTTGCCTCGCTGGCGATCTTGGCGGAGGACCTACATCGGGAAAAAAGGGGGGTGGGTCGCATTACTGCGACCCACCCCCTTTTTCGTGTAGTTCCATCATTCAAACTCTTCTTGCCCTACTGTTTATTCTATCCCAAAGCGTTCAAATTGCATACTTTTATTTTTTTGTACAGAGAAATTTAACTAATTAAAGCTCGTTTTTAGATTTTTTCCCATTCCAGTTCCAGCGGCAAATTCGAGTTATCTCATTATTGCATAAATCTACTTTTAAATAAAACTTTCTAAATAAGATGTCATCACAAAACAAAACGGAAGATATCCAAAAATGTCGTTATCATTTTGCTTAGAAGAAAGTCTTGCTATCTTCTCTTTTTCATTTTCATCTTTGCACCATATGATGGTATTAATAGCCGCTTTTCTTTGGTTTTTTAAAGTCGAGTTATTTAAATTTAGAATATTTATTGTATTCTCAGCATCAGTATCACCCTCTTTACAAAAAATATTTCCTTGTTCATCATATTTAAATCGTTCTTCACAATTATCTATCAATGGGGTAACCGGTATTTCGCTGTTACCTTTTTTACAATTGCAATACAAAGGACACTGTCTGTCTCTTTCGTTCTTTTTTAAAGTAGCCCTCTTGTTCTTTCTACGTTTATTTTGGCCTCCATCACAGGAAGCTAATAAATTGAAATAATCCAACTCTTGTTTTTTATATTTATCTCGTGGTTTCAAGTGTTCAACTGTAACATTATCTAATGTGATGCGACAACCGCAATAACAACAAATATAACCCTGTTCTTCCAATAATGATACTCTCAGTTTATCATAAACCGCTCTATACTTTCCCTCTCTCAACTCATCGTAAGAAGCTTTGTTTCTCCTACAATACTTTTGATACTCCTTTGGAGCTTCTTTCTTTTCTATATACTTCATCTTATTTATCTCCTAATTTGGACAAAAGAATTTCAACGGTTATCCAAAGAGGATCGTCTTCCGAGAGTATATTTGTTAACTGTTCTTTGTAATTTAATGCTTGTCCTTTATCTGAAAATAGCGCCGCTTTTTTGAACCCATCTATCAGTTTCTGAACGTCTTCAGACCTTAACCCTACTCCCATAATCTCTTCCATCACTTCAGCGCTATCTCTATTGAAAGTATCAGCAGAAATTTCTTCAACTTCTCCATTCTTAAAAATTCTGATCTGATGCTTATTCAACTTAGTCAATGATAATGGTGAGTGTGTAGTAAAAATTATTTGCCCGCGAATATCTATATCCGATACAAGTTCCACAAATTTTCTTTGCCAAGAAGGGTGCAAAAAAGCATCGAATTCATCTAACAAAAACAAAGATTTATACTCTTTTGTAGCTTCTAAAAAGCTTAAAAGTGAAGCAAGTTGTTTTTCTCCTTCACTTAATTCGTGAATTGAAATCTCGTTATCATCTTTTAAAATATTGAAGTGTATGCTATCCAATATATCTGCTTGCATTAAAAGTTTGAATATTTTAAGCATATCAAAAATGTTTTCTGTAATTGTCTTGAGTTTTTTCCAATCATCAATTTGGATGACAGCCGAATCTCTGTCCAAGATAGTTAAATTCCCCATATCCTTAATCTGGTGAAGTAGATTTGCCACAGTTCCTCGTGCATTCCAAAATGAATCCTCACTTATAGAAGCTTTTTTACTCCAAGCTGGACGCTTTAAATAAAGGATTATATTATCTGTAATCTTTGTTATACCAATCATCTCTGAAATCTTTTGATAAGTATCAGTTTTAAATAAAGCATTTGCCAAGAATGCCCCCGGAAAATCTTTTAACTGTAACAAAGAGATATCTTTTAATCTAATTTCTTCATCTTTTTTTAATGCTTTATTAAATCTCTTATCCACACACGAATTCGCAATTTCTTCCAACCTTTTTGTTTCTCCGCAATAGTAAAGGAATATTCCTTGTGGCAAATCTCTTAATGGATTAAGTTTTTTTAACTTCTTTCCATCTTTCAAAGCAAAAACACTTCCACCTATGTTCTGAATCGTATATTTTACTTCGTCGATGCAATATTCAAGTTCAAAATCAAAATCAATCTTTTCTTCCATTGACAATCTAGAGACGATAATTGCTATCGATTCAAGAACATTTGATTTTCCGCTTCCATTATCACCAATAAAGGCTATGACGGATACATCTTCCTCAAAATACACTTCCATATTTTTCAGATTTTTGTACCCACTAATTTTTAAGCCTGAAATTTTCATAATCACTAAACCTCCAAAACAGATTTTAACAGTTCTATTGCATTTTCTTCTTCAGGAAGATACGTACCTAATTCCCCTCGGAATGCTCTTGCCAAAATGGATTTTTTCATGAGGTCGATGTTTTCAATTAAGTCAATGAGTTCTTGAGTATCCTGCTCTTTTTCAAAGATAGTATCCAAAATGCGTACAATTTCTTTTTGTTCTTCAAGAGATGGATATACTATCTCTACATTTCTAATATCTCTTAGATGAAGATTAGGGACTCCTATCCCCGTGAGCTTAGAGTTAAATTGCTCTTTACAAATTGGACTATTAATAAGATAGTATAGAAATCGATAAAAAACTTTTTTATAGTCTGCACGCAACAACGCTAAGGTTACATAAATATCAAATATCTTGTCATCTTCTACTATTGCTGCTATTCCTGTCGTTCCATTTTTTGCAAGCAATAAATCTTCTTTTTGTGGTGTTACTCTCTTATATAACTCTTCATGTAATTCTTCTGTTATATATTTTATTTTATCCCATTTTATTTTTCCAGTTACTATATCTTTTGCCGATAAAAACGGTATCCCATTTTCTTCACTTGTATATTTAGGTGTCTGATGTGTCCCATCTGTTATTTTGATAGAGCAGACAGATTGTAATGTTCCATTATTCCAATCATCTAAACTAATCCCATTTTCTTCTCGCCATTTTTTTGTGAGTTCTCCGGAAAATGCTTTATATAAAATTGCCGATTTGCGAGTTTCAAAACTATCCAATGCCATTTGAATTTTTTCTTTCGCCTCATCTAATTTCGAAAATAAACTTTCAATACGCTCTACAATTCGTTGCTGTTCATGAATTGGAGGTAAAGGGCACATAACATCCTTAATATATTCGTTCTTTATGTTATTAATATTAATTCCATTAGCTAAACTCTTTATTCTTAATCTATATAAGTCAGATTGAAAAAAATATGAAATATATCTTTTATTCATGTAATTATTACTTCGAATTAGTGTTAAGAAAGCCCCAAAACTAATATCAGAATAATTATCCAGAGAAACTCCAGCACGTCCTATAACTTTGATACTCCCCGTTGACGATACAATCACAACATCATACTTTTGAAGAAATTGATGTTTTTTTACTAAAGACTTATCTATATAGACATTATCTGAGGAATCAATAGTAATTCCCCCTTCTACTATATTCCCACCACGCAATATCAAACAATCATTATCAAGTTTCATAGAATGAACATTATTTTTTTTATATGAAACTCCTCTATAAATTACAACAACTTCTCCAAGTCTTGTCCAAACCCAATTTCCCGGTATCTTATATGGTTGTTCTTCCTCGGGAACCAATGCATTTTGTAATTTTTCTTCAAAGCTCAACTCATTCTTTTTTTTCGCCATCAGTTTACACTCCCAAGTGATTTCAGCTCTTTTACTACGCTTTTTATCAAATCAAGAGCCTCTTCTAATTGCCCAATCATCTCTTCTCCGCTTTCAATCGGATCTTGTAAATCTTCATAATCCAAAACATTTTCATCACGAATCAACCCCAAATCTAAGCTGTTACCTTTGGCTTTGATTTCTTCTCGTGTAAAGACATTCAGTCTTTCATCCTCAATTTTAGTTCTATCTTCTGCGATATACGCCTTTTCAAAATCGACAAAATGCTCTTTTTTAAGCGGCGTTGTCTTCCCAAAGGAAGGCATATTGGTTCTCATATCGTAGAACCACACTTCTTTCGTGTTTTCTTTCTCCGTTGTTCCTCTTGTAAAAAAGAGCACATTAGTTTTGACTCCTTGTGCATAAAAAATACCGGTCGGCAATCGAAGAATCATATTGAGATTACATTTGTTCATCAAGTCTTCACGAATTTTTGCTCCGTCTCCGTCCGCAAACAATACATTATCAGGTAATACTACTGCTGCACGGGCTTTTCCGTTTGTTTTCAAACTGCGGTAAATATGCTGTAAAAAATTCAACTGTTTGTTGGATGTCGGAAATGTAAAATCGTCTCGAGTGGCACGCTCTCCCCCTTTTTTTGTTCCAAATGGCGGATTGGTCAATACAACATCATAATCACTCATCCTTTTCCCAATATTACTTAAAGTGTCAGCACACAAAATTTCACTATGAATTCCGTGAATCATTGCATTCATCAGCGCCAAGCGGTGTGTATCTGAAACGAGTTCACATCCTGTAAAGGCTTGTTCTTTCTGAAATTTATATTCTTCATCCGACAAACTGAATTCATCGTGATGCTCATTAACATAATGATTGGCTGCAATCATAAATCCGAATGTTCCGCAAGCCGGGTCATTACAGCGCTCGCCAAGCTTAGGACGAATCAATCCGGTCATAACATCAATCAATACGCGAGGGGTGAAATACTGTCCTGCACCGGATTTTTTCTCATTCGCATTTTTCTCCAAAAGCCCCTCGTATAGATCTCCAAATCCTTCTTGATCAATGCTATACCAGTCCAAATCATTTATTGTACGAATGATTTTTTCTAAATTTTTCGGCTCTTCAATATTGGTTCGGGCATTATGATAGATGGATTTGATATGTCCACGACAATACTCTCCAAATAAATGGATAATTTGCTCATAATACTTTTTAAGTTCAATTCCGGAAAGAGATACCAATCTCTCCCAAGAGTATTCAGCAACTTTCTTTTTATCTGCAAATTCCTGCTGTTCATTCTTTGTTGTTGTGCCGTCTTCATTTTTCTTTTTCAGCTCATCGTAGTTGACAATATTCTTCTCAATATTTTTTTCCTCTCCGGTTTCCTGCATCATTTTTAAGAATAGAATATAGGTCAACTCGGTTACATATTGATGATAGGTTATACCGTCATCTCGAAGCACATTACATAAATTCCAAAGTTTTTGTACGATTTCCTGATTTCCCATTACGCTACTTGCCCTCCGTCTTCATAGAGATAATGATTCAGCTCTATGATGTATTCCTTTAATTTGTTTTTAAATATTTTATCAATTTTATTAAACCCACCTTTGTCTTTAAAAACACCGCTATTAAATATATCTTCTGTCAAAACCGTCTCTGTTATCAAGTTAGCTTCAATTCGATCTAGCCATCCCTCTTCCATTTTTGTAAAATTGTGTTTAGACTTTAGCTTTTTTACAGCATTTTTAATCCTTTCATCATGACTTATTATGGTGGAGCCGATAGCTTGTGCACGAATCAAACTAATAATATCTGCTGCAATATCTTCATTTTTCACCTCTTTCCACGCACTATTGAGTTGCTTTTCTGTAAAGCCTTGTTGATCTAAAATCTTTTGGAGATTTTTTAACCCTTGGCGAGTAAGACATGCAGGTCTGGTGCATATCAATTTTAAAGCTTCAATTTTTTCTACATTTTCTGAAATGAAAGTTCTGAACTCATCTAAGTAGTCTTGCGGTTTTTGTCCGTTTCCATATCCTCTGGTATGACTTAGCAGTTCATCCTCCTTGTTTGAAATAACCACTGCGCTTTCTATGGTTCTTTTACTTTGTGACAATAGTTCAAAGACCGGAGTATTTTTTAAAATCATTGTTTTTGCTTCATTCGGAGTTAAATTTAATATTTCCTCAATGAATTGTTGTGGATTTTTTCCATCTGAAAGTACTCCGAAGTATTCTATTTGTTGCTTCGATAGATTTTTAATCTTTCTTCTCATTTTTGCAACAATAAGATCAATTTGATTTTGCACTTGTTCCTCTGTTGGCAAATTCAACCCTTCCATCAAATCGACAAAATCCGCATCTGGATTGACAACAATCGGCTTCATCATACTAACATCTTGAAGAGATTCATATATACCAACCGGATCATATATTTCAAAATGTGTCTTTCCTATTTTCTCACAAAGTCTTGTTGCTCTACCCAACATCTGTTCAAACAGGATTCTTGATTTTACACGACGCACAAATACTAAGCTTGTGATTTCCGGTACATCTATTCCTGTTGTCAACAAGTCAACTGTAACAACAATACTTGGATATTTTTCATTTTTGAAACGTCTAATAGCTTCGCCAACTCTCTTTTTATCTCCAATGCTTCCTGTAATTTTCATAATAGCGTCTTGGTCAACACCTTGTAGCTCATAGATTTCTCTTAACAAGGAAACGATTAAGTCGGCATGCTTATCATCCACGGCATAAATGAGTGTTTTTCCTTCTCCTTCAGGATCAATGCAATTTGAAATTTCTTCTAAAACTACTCTGTTGAAATCTGCTGTAATTACCTTACGATTGAATTGATCAATATCAAATTTGAGTTCATCTTCCAATTCATCGCTATTGGTTACCTCCCCGGTGATAGGATCATAAATTGGCACAATTTCACCCTTATTGTATTTAATACCTTCTACACTGAGTTTCGTCTTCAGATTATGTGGTGCATCATGGTCAACCAAATAGCCATCGATTACCGCTTCTCTATATGAATAATTAAATACCGGTTTCCCAAAAATTTCAGTAGTATGCAATGCAGGCGTTGCCGTAAGCGCAATTTTTACAGCATCAAAATATTCGATAATGGTTCGATATTTGCTCACAAAATCATCTTGATTTCGATAGAGCAACTCATCTTCATCCATTTCCTTGTCTAATGTATATCCTCGGTGAGCCTCATCCACTATAATCAAATCATAGTCGGAAACAGAGGGGATTAGCTCCTCTTCACTATACATAATACGCTTTATCAAGCTCTGCACAGTAGCAACTTGTATTTTTGTTTCTCTTGATATTTCTTTTTCCTCTAATTTATTTATGTTATAGATCTCACCTAATGTCAGTAAATCTTCAAGCTTGACTTCATTAAATACATCCTGTGCCTGCATACCAAGCGCTGTCCTATCCACTAAAAACAATATTCTTTTGAAACGATTGGATTTTAAAAAACGGTATATAATTCCCAAAATTGTTCTGGTCTTGCCGGTGCCTGTTGCCATTGAAATCAGAACGGTTTTTGCACCTTCTATAATACTTTTTTCCGCTGCTTCTATCGCTTGAATTTGATAATTACGTAGGTTCAAACCATTTTCGTCCATCAATAAGTCATAGCTGGTATTCTTCAAATTATCATTTGCTGATTGGATATCCTTCTCCAACCATTCCATAATACCGTCAGGACTAACCCAACCCTGTAATGCTCTTGGTATATTGCTGTTATCTCTTAAATCTAAAAACCAAATTCCTGACTTTGTTTTAATCTGCTCCAAATACTTGCGTCCATTGGTTGCAAATACAAACGGTACTTTATATCCATTCCAATTCGAGAATTGATAACTTCCTTTCTTTGAATTGACAACATACTCTGTCTCAGCTTCTGCAACTCTATCTTTATAGTATTCCCTTGTAACATTCTTTGCATATTCTTTCCCTTGCACATCAATTATGGAAGGTATATCCAGACTCGTTTTTTTTGCTTCAATTATCCCAACCATTTTTAATCCCACAAAAAGCGCATAGTCAGCATATCCTTTTTCCCCATGTTCATTTTCTGTTGGCCACTCAGCTATTGCCAAATTTTTCCCTTTCTGTGGTCGAACTCCATTTGAATAACGTAGTGTCTCAGTATCAACTTCCCAACCAACTCGACGAAGCTGCTCATCAATCAAATATCTTGTTTCTTTTTCTGAGAGCTTCATGAAGCTAACCGCATGATTCGATTTTTTTATACGCTCATTTTGTGAAATATCTTGTGCTTGTATATCTTTGATTTTTGCACTCAACTCTTGTATAAGTGTCTCTTTTTCTTCCACTAAAGATGCATAGTTGGTTTTATCTTCCACAGGCATTAAAAAATCGTTAATTGTTACGTTAATATCTCCATATACTTGCATAAACCACACTGCCAAATTGTAAGTCATTCGAAGAAGCGTTTTGCATTGTTCTTGATCAGCTAGATTCGCATGTACCGCCTTATTTCTATTCATTCTTAAAGCATATAAAATATCGTCAATCTGATTCGGAAGCATGCCTTCTTTTCTCAAAACCTTAATACGATTTGCATGGGTATTATCTGTTTGTGGCGCAGGAATTTTGTCTAATTGCAGCATTAGATTAACCACCGTCTCTCCAAACATTCCCAATTTTATCAAACAAGAATTTGAATCCGTATATAAATATTTTTCTGCAATAATTCCTATCTGATATAAAATTGGATAATCATTTTGTAAAAAATCAAAATTAGACCGCATTTTTCCCTACCTCACCTTATTTATGAGACTTTTAATCAAGTCTTTATCTTCTATCTTAGTAATTCCAAAACTCTTTTTTCCTGCGTCCTTTATTGATGCTCCAATATGATAGACCTCTGTGCTATCTATGATTAAAAACCTATCATGAAAATCTGCAGTAGTTTTTACTGATAATTTTGGATATTGAGCATTGAACTTATTTATATCTTTTGTTGATAAATTTCCTTTCCCTGCAGTTGCAATAGTAATGTCTACACCTTTATTCTTCTTGCATAAAATATTAAGTGTATTGATATCAACATAGTTATCAATGAGAATTATCTCATTTTTAGCTTTGCTAATAAGCTCGATAATAAAACTAAAAGCATCATAGATTTGACCATCAAAGAAAATATTTTGTTTTACTTCTGTGTTTGTTGCGATGTAGTTAAACACTTCTTCTAGCTTTTTATCTGTTTCTAATTGTTTAAGCTCAATTCTATCAAAGCGAGCAAACATTTCTCTATTTGAAAGTAAGAAATTGCGCATGTTAACAAATGCATCCATAATTTTAATACTAACATCTACTGCAATGTCGCTTTTAAGCACTGCAGAAAGCATAGCAATTCCTTGTTCGGTAAAAACATATGGCATATAACGCCTACCACCATGTTTATTACCATTTTCACTTGAGGTCACAAATTGTGATCTCAAGTTTTTAAATTCTGATTCTGTTAATTGAAACCGAAAATATTCAGGAAATCTATTTATATTCCTTTTAACCGCTTGATTAAAAACTCTCGTTTCTACGTGATAAAGTTCTGCAAGATCGCTATCAAGCATAACCTGCTTTCCTCTGACAGAATAAATCATATTCTGTATTTCTATATTATCAGCTATGACAATACTTTTACTTTCTGCCATAAATACCTCCTACAGTTCTTTAAACTAGTCACAATTTGCGACCAGTTAACTATTGTCTATCTTGAGGTTCCATTTTGTCACTTCAAGTTTGTTATTCGTCATTAGACTCTCTAATAATCGAAACCATCTCTCCAAAATCTGCATCAAGTTTTGTTCCTATACGATACAAAACATCCATACTTACAAACTCTCCCCTACCCATTTTAGACACTGTTGCAGGAGATAGTTCGCAAACTTCTGTTAGTTCTTTTTTGTTCATATTTTTATCTATTAAAATTTTCCACAATCCGTTATAGCTAACCTTCATGTAATTACCTCTCATCTATAAGTTTATGAATTTTTTATATAAGATATTATAACAATTTTGAAGTCCTTTTCAAAGACTGAAAATATTTTATGACATACACTTCGTCCTTTTCACCAGCAAAGAATGTATAGCCCATATTTCTTTTGATAGGTGTTCAATTTGAAATTGCAATTTACGTTTTTTATCCATTTTATATAATTCAAAGAACTCTCTAAATGTTAATTCTACGCTTCCTGCTTATCCGTTTAAAAACTCTTTTTCCCAAGCAAGAGCTTCTTTCTTTGTTGAAAAACCACGTTTTTTCTTACTTAACTTTTGCTCTTTCCAATTAACATAGCTGAACTTACAATACCAAGTACCATTTTGTTTTCATCTCTATAAACACCCATTTCTATACCTCTCTTCTTAATTCTATTCCATAACAATATTTTTTCCATGAAGTATTGTCTGTTCACCTTACCACGTTGCACACGATAGCCAAGATTCATTAGTTCTTGATTCATCTCATTGATAAGTTGATAAGCAGTTGTATTACTAACTTCCAGAAAATCTTGCACTTCTTTAGCTGTCATGAATACTTTTTGCATAACTGTCCTCCTTTTAGATTTATTGTAAGTATCTACATCCATAGCTGAAGTTGGACGAGCGTCGATTTAAAAAACTTACATTCTTTTCAGTCCATAAATGAACTGTTTAATTATATTATAATAGTTCATTTTCGTTCTAGCACTAGTGATTATAAATTTCCTACTTTAATATCAGGCTTTATTACAACAGTTCTTTAAAATGCATACAGAACACTTTTGTAGTGTTTGATTATTAAATATGGTAAAATATAATAGAATATTTAAAAAAGAGAGGAGTCCTGAAATGATTTCCGGTAAGAAATTAAAACAAATTCGTTTGTTTAGAAAACTAACACAAAAAGAACTTGCCATCATGTCCGGACTGACTGATGCTGCAATTCGTAATTATGAATTGGGAAATAGATCCCCAAACACTGAACAATTAAGAAAAATAGCAGATGCTCTTGAGTGTGATATATCTGCTTTAATTGACCATGAGCCGAATTCTATTTTTGAAATCATGTATATCATCTTTGACTATGAAAAAGAAATGAAGTTCCGTCCCCTTGCAGGAAATGGTGAGCCTACTGCTCTTTTATCCCACAATCCTTATTTCAATGATTTTCTTGTAGAATGGGATGAAATGAGAAAGAAACACTATAATGGCGAAATTACAGATGAGGAGTTTAAAGATTGGAAGTTGTCTTTTCCTAAGCAATCAAGATTTTTAAAGAAAACTAGATAAAATGAGCAAATTAGAATTTAAGGGGGACAAGTCATGAAAAAAATCATTTTGTTATTATTAATATTTCCACCACTAATAAAATGTGTGATTGCTTTAATTTCGAACGGATTTAATTTTTCTACATTTACCCTCAAAATTATATTCTTAAATTTTTTCCAAATAATTATGGAAAACTTGAGTTTTTACGTAGCTTGTTTTAGTTTGATATGGGCAATAGAGACATATTTTAAACAAATAGCCAGAGATAATAAAGAAAATAGAGAGATAAAACTAAAAGAATTGGAAAAATACAAAGATAGCTTTCGCCCAAATTTTGTGTTGAGTCAAGATGGTAAAAAACTAACCTTAATAATGAAAAATAATGACTACTATTTAGAAAATGTCTGCTATTATAAATCAGGCAATGATAAAGGAGAACGATACATAAACTTAGCACATAAAATGAATATTGATTTAAACGGGGTTAGCAACAACTATTTTGTTACTGCGGAGACTTTAATTGGCGAAAAGATAATTTTTGGTGTAATTTTAAATAATTTAAAAGTTTACAAATTACTAAAAGAAGGTGGTTCTCCAATTATTCCTAATGATTTTCATAATATTAATAATAATATAGAAAATAAAATCAATGATAATTGGATTTCTTTCAATGATATTGACATAAATGATGATAGTCATGATTCAAAATTTATAGATATAAATTTTATGTATAAAACAGTTGCTATACGTGAAAAAATGGCATTAAACATAACAGAACATATGAAGGAAATACTATCAATAAAATCAGTAAAAGATATATTTATTACAGTTCTTGCAAGCATTTCTTCTAACAAAAAAGAATTTAATGATACTATAAGACAAAAAGTGATTAAGGAGCTGCAAGCGATATTAAAAGAAAATTTAGATAACATAACTATTAATCCAAGTAATATAAAACAAAATATTTGGAAATACATTAATAGTAAAAGTAGCGTTCAAAATAATTTAACTGATGACAAGATTTATGCAGCATTATATCTTATTGAGCCACATGTTAATATTATGTCTTCTAAAAATATAGAGAATGTTATCAGCGTCTTTATGATATTTATGGAAAATGCAAATTTTTCAGAACAATTGGAAGTAAATATAGAAATTTATAAGTATAGGATACTTAAGTGTATTGAAAACTAAATCATTTTATAAGACATCTGCAAGTGTAAGTGTCTTTTTTACGCCCAGTTTGAGAAAAAGAGAGATTTTAGTAACCAATAGAATAATGGGCAAATACAATAGCATATGTCTAAAGAAACACAAAAAGACCGAAGCACTCACGCTACGGTCTAATTTTTTACATTCTATTGTAAGCCACTTTGAACAATTATTAAGATTATTCTTTTTGAAATCTTTACCCAATTTTGTCCCAGTTGCCAATTTAAATAGACTCAAAAGCCTTATTTCAAGCCATTTCTATGATTTTTTGCTCTATTCAAACTCCACCGTTCCCGGCGGCTTCGAGGTCAGATCATAGAACACTCTATTCACGTGATCCACCTCATTTATTATTCTATTCATCACCTTCTGCAGCACTGACCATGGGATTTCCACCGCCTCCGCCGTCATGAAGTCGACTGTTTCGACCGCACGGATTGCAACCGCATAGTCATACGTAC
>ERZ773037.1189-NODE-1189-length-13685-cov-63.926266_pt1 | contig 13685 bp, 17 predicted proteins | sample MGYA00511466_ERZ773037 | MGnify/ENA primary metagenome ERZ773037 (study PRJEB29015, sample SAMEA2738146) | human oral metagenome | biome: human oral; feature: human-associated habitat; material: saliva | place: China | collected 2202 ... | reverse complement strand
CCTCCAAACAGCACCGCCACTACACGAAAAATTGCTTACACCCTATGACACTGCCCTTCTTCACCACCCTTTGCCCTTCGGACCCTAGCAGGATGCAACAGCGCGCAACATCAGCCGGACGAATTTCGGTAATACAACGAACACCCCCTCGCGAAGCAGCAGTCAGAAGCATAGGAAAGCTTTCAACACCAATACCAAGGGAGGCACATCGGCGCACTTCATCAGAAATCTCTTGTGAAAAAGAGTGGAACGCATAGTCTGACAAAACGCTAAAAAGACCAAAAAACGACTTATAACACCCCACTTCATAATCAACACTAGAAAAGTAGCGCACAGACTCAAACAGATCTCGTTGAATGACGCGCTTACAACATATAACGAACTCAGCATCCGATAGAGCCCCTTCAAATTCATACTCGAAGAAACGGGAGCTCCACTTAGCCAAATCACAAATGTCAGCAGGGCCAAATACCCCATCACACAGAATGTCAGACCAGCAAGCTACTATGGAATCGACCTCATCATCCGACAGAGCAAGAAATTCAGACTCCAGCAATGTGACAAGATCACGAATAGAAGCTGACTTTACTGGACCGCCATAACGAATCTGCAGATACTTACACACCCGCCGCCCTAGATCAACACTACTCACATCAACACTCGAACTGAAATAATCTTCAAGAAATCTCAAATCGCAGTATTGATAATACAGATGTTCGGCCCTGATATAAGAAACATCAATGTCAGCCAACCCCCCATCATCAATCAAAATCTCTGGACAAGAAGGAACCTTCCCCTCACACAAAAGCAAAGCAATTTCGAGAATGTCGATAACAGCACGACTTAGTCTTTCAGAATCGATAACACAATCTAGAGAAGCGCTTGCCTCAAGAACGTCAGCGAGAAAATATCTTACTTTTTGCAGAGCCCTCGCATTAACACACCCCGTTCTCTGAACGGCCATATATACACACTCAAGGACATCGAATTCCGCCGACCTTAAATTTCCAAAAATATCACAAACTAAAGAATGAATATCCTGCTGATAGGAATACACTCTCCACACAAGTTTTTCGCGCACGTCAGCATCAAATGAGCGCCCACTATCACCCCCTCCATCAAAGCTATCCATAACAAAGATGACCTTTTGTCCCCTCCCTTCAACAAGCTCATTCACCGCAGAAAATAAGGACAGCTCATCTGAAGCCACTGAACGTCGCTCAACATCGTCAAACACAATGACATGCCTGTCAGACAAAACAAGATCCACCAGAAATTTTGGTCCGACGTCAAGCTGTAACGGAACTCTTGTTTTAGATATAACTGATGACATCACACCCGGAGCGACGCGTAGCATATTTTTGATCACCCTTTTATTTTTTCTTCTATCACCATCCCCTAAGCGAACTAACACAGCCGCAAGTTTTTCATACACATCTTCAGCATTTCTACAACCGAATAACGACACCCGAACTAGCCGTTTTCCACTCTTTTTCAATGCAGGAGCCAGCACAGACTCCACAAACCGTGTTTTTCCACACCCCCACGGCCCCTGGATCGCAACAGCATATTTTTGTTCATCACTTTTGACGTATTCAATAATTGCATCACATAACAGCTGATTGACCATATTTTCAGTCATCATAGACCTCCCAGATTGGTTGGCAAAATCGTTCTACAACTTCGTCAATCTTCTCAGAATACCTGCGAGATCGTTAACGACTCGCCCAGCCACCTGTGGTCAAGTCCTGTGGAGTGGTGTAATCGTTTTGTGTCCTTCGGGGTGGGTTATGCGCTGAGTTGGAGTGGGGGTTCCTCCTGTTGGGTGGGTTGGGGTGTGAGTCGTGATTTGGTGAGGATGTCGAGGCTGAGGTAGCGTCGGCCTTCGGCCCATTCGTCGTTTTGTTCGGCGAGGACGGCTCCGACCAGGCGGATGATGGCCTGGCGGTTGGGGAAGATCCCCACGGAGTCGGTGCGTCGGCGGATTTCGCGGTTGAGGCGCTCATTGGGGTTGTTGGACCAGATCTGGGTCCATACCCCGGTGGGGAAGGACGCGAACGCGAGGACGTCTGCCCTGGCTTGATCGAGGTGGTCACACACGGCGGGGAGCTTGTCGTGCACGTAGTCCAAGAGCCGGTCGTATTGAGCGTTGACCGATGCGGCGTCGGGTTGGTCGTACACCGAGTGCAGCATCGCTTTGACGGCGGGCCATAGCGCTTTGGGGGTGACGGACATGAGATTCGCGGCGTAGTGGGTGCGGCATCGTTGCCAGGTGGCTCCGGGTAGGTTCGCTGCGATGGCCTCAACTAGGCCCAGATGTGCGTCGCTGGTGACCAGGCGCACGCCGGTGAGGCCTCGGGCGACCAGGTCAGCGAAGAACTCCTTCCAGGCTGGAGCGGTCTCGCTGGTGGATACGCGCACCCCCAGCACTTCGCGGTGTCCGTCATTGTTGACTCCGGTGGCAACCAGGACCGCGCACGAGACGACGCGTCCTCCTTCGCGCACCTTCATGGTCAGTGCGTCAGCGGCGACGAACGTGAAAGGCCCAGCGTCATCGAGGGGGCGATGACGGAACTCGTCCACGTGTTCGTCCAGGTCCGATGCCATACGTGAGACCTGGGACTTCGACAGTCCTGTGATCCCCAGGGTTTTGACGAGCTTGTCCATGCGGCGCGTGGACACTCCCGCTAAGTAGCAGTCAGCGACCACTGTGATCAAGGCGCTTTCGGAGCGTTTACGGCGCTGGAGCAGCCACTCTGGAAAGTAGGTTCCTGAGCGCAGCTTGGGGATCGCCACGTCAATGGTGCCGACCCTGGTGTCCAGGGGCCGGTAGCGATACCCATTGCGCCTGGTCTGACGCTGCGGGTCTTGTTGGCCCCACTGGGCCCCGCACACGGTGTCAGCGTCCGCTGATAACAACGCGTTAATCACGTGCTGGAGCAGGGAACGCATCAAATCCGGGGACGCCTGGGACAACGCCTCGCCAAGCAGGCCAGCAGGGTCGATAATATGAGGAGCGGTCATCGTTGTGCCTCCAAATCGTTTCGAGTCAGAAGTAGGAAACTTTCTCGAAGGATCACACGGTGACCGCACCCATATCAAACGGGCCGGCCACCACACGGTTACACCACTATGCGGGACACTACTCCACCTGTTCAGATTGGACTTAGTCAGCACAGGAGCAACACCTAATCAAATTACTCAAACTGTCCTCAAGACGACGGCGGTGTCATAGGGTGTAAGCAATTTTCGTGTAGCGATGATGCTTGTGGGAGGCTGGTTATGGGGTGTCGTCGGATGCTTGGTGGTCAGGATCGCGCGGCGATCATGGCGGGGCTGGAAGCGGGTTTGTCTCAGGCCCGTATCGCTCGTTTGATTGGGCGTAGCCCCTCGTGATTGGACGTAGCCCCTCGGTGGTGTGCCGTGAGATCGCCCGCCATGCTGGCCTTGATGGGGCGTATCGAGCCGAGGAGGCCAGCAAAGCCGCCCGCGCTGCCAGGCGCCGCCCCAAGGAGAGAGTGTTGGATCGTAATCGATTCTTCGCCGCCGCGTGATTGTTGATTTGTTCGAGGGGCACACGCCCCGCCAGATCAGCTGGTGCCTGCGCGCCGAAGCGTGTGACACACTGCCCACCATGGACACTTCCCGCGACGCCAACAGCACGATCACCCACGAGGCGATCTACAAGGGGATCTATGCCCACCCTAATAAGACGCTTATCGAGCACGGTATTTGCTTGCCGTCACGCGGGTGGAAGCACAAGAAGCCTTCCAGGTTGGCGCACCCCCCATTGTTGGGATGCGGCTGATTGATGAGCGCCCCGACATTGCAGATCGGAAAATCCCGGGCAACTGGGAAGGCGACCTGATCATCTGCCAAGACGGAGCCAGCGCAAGCATCGTCCCTCGTCGAGCGCACCACGCGCTACCTGATCACGCGGCCCTGCCCCTGGGCGGGCAAGCCGACCAGGTCTGCGATGCACTCACCCGCCACATCCAGGGCCTTGCCGGTGGAGCGATGCGCACACTGACCTGGGACCAAGGCCGAGAAATGGCCCGCCATCAGCGCCTGCCCCTCGACACGGACGTGGACGGGTTTTTCGATCACCTCCACAGCCCCTAACAGAGAGGAACCAATGAAAACACCAACCGGCTCATCCGCCGCTACGCACACAAAGGCCCCATCACCATCCACCAACTCCATATCCAACACCAGAGTCGCAACATCACGACGATACTCGGATGTAAAACGACGACGAATTCCCATAACAGGCACCTCACTCTCCGCAGTCACACACGCCCGCTTAATGAAGTGTCAACAACACGAGCCTAAGCCCACCCGAACCAGCAACCGTCCGCCCACGCCCAACTCTAGGCATCGGCGTTAGTTAAAGACGCTCGATACAATATTCACTTAACCCCCCATAAGATCGCAGTCCCACAAAAGTGTCATTTGAGTAATACTTCTCATGAAGATGCGTTCCCGATCAGATACGTGCCCAAGATCGTAAGCCACAAATCCCTGATTACGCAGGGCATTAACAACCTCAACACTCGTCACACCATATTCAGAAAACACAAATAGCGTTACATCCTCATTCCTTCCCCCAATAAACTGCCGAACAAACGCGGAAACTAAGCGAATCACACACTCTTTGTAACCTTTTTCCTTTACCTGCCCCAGCTCCGTCCTTCGAAGCTCACACGCATCACCTCCAGAGTATGCGGCAGCCAAAAGAGAACGAACCGCAGAACATTGATCAGTCACAACAGGGTAATATCCTGAACATAGCGTGGCATCCATAAAGAGAAAACGTTTCTTTGTAGAGATTAATTCTCTCACATACGTGATAGGAACTTCCCGAGCTTGAGAGGCTTTCCGATACCACCTCGCCCGAATGCGCAAATAGGAAACGCGTAGCATATTGACAACAAGCCCGATCAACAAGATCAGCTCAAACAACACGAAGCCTGGAGCCACAAAATCGAGCCCAGCCAACACCAATTGCACAAGACGCGCTTTACCTAGCCCCTTAAACCATTCCTCAACAAGCACAATTAGACAATAGGCAGAACCCACATAAAATGCGAGCGCCGCCAATGTATCAAATGTGCCAGATATTACCCTGTGTCGTTTTTTTGAATAAGAGCGCACTATCCCCTCTACAAGCCCACGTGCAAGCCCTTCCCGCAAGGCGCCAGCCGAAGGAACGTTATCAAAGTACCCATCATCCCCTTCCAAAGCTTTCAAATAATGCAGCGCACCACCCCTGGCGCTTCGACCGAAGATAAATCCATACCCACTACCACCTGATCGCGATTTCCACACATCCCACAATAGGCTCAATAATGCAATCCCTACACCGAGCGCACTCACAATGAGTCCCATATTCTGCACATATCCTCCTAATCAACAAATAAACAACATCTAGCTGCATCACTTTTTGACAACAACAAAACCATCTACCACCTATAGCCCATGATAGCCCCAGACCGACACACTTATTTTTGAAAATGCCCCTGATTTCCGGACACGTGGACAACCCACACGCCCGAACGGGGACTCCCCCGACGCTCGAGGACGCCTTCTTCTTTGAGCTGTGCGACTGTGCGCTCGGCGCTCCTCTTCGAACATCCGAGGTGCTGCGCGAGCTGGGCGACGGTTGACCGCGTGTTGTCACGGAAGAAAGCGAGCGCGCGGGCTCGCTCCGCGTCCGCTGCACTCTCTGGCCGCGCGTACGGAAGTATGGCTTCCCTGATTGCTTCGAGCATAAACTCCACGAAACTCTCACACGAACCGTTCGCACCCGAGAGGGCCAAGGCCTCGTAATAATCCGCCTGCCGCCTCCTGATCGCGGACTCGATGGGCACCCACGCCAACACCGGACGCCACCGCGACAACAGTAGTGTGTGCCAGAGACGTCCCGTCCGCCCATTCCCGTCAGAGAAGGGATGACAGAACTCGAACTCGACGTGGAAGACACACGAGGCAAGCAGCGGGTGCATACGCGTCGTACGCAGCCACTCGAAGAGGCCTCCCATGACCTCGGGGACGTAGGCTGCCGGAGTCCCCGCATGAATGAGAGCATCCCCGTTGAACACGCCGACATTGCCCGATCGAAAACGCCCAGCGTCAGGGACGAGACCACCCATCATCACGCGGTGAACGCGCAGCAGATCCGCCAACGAATGAGGATCGAGCTCAGGAATCAGGTCGTAGGCGGCGCGCGCGTTTTCGACTTCGAGGATGTCGCGCCGGTCTCCAAGAACCCGCTTTCCGTCGATAATCGCGCTCACCGCGCGCTCATCGAGTCTGTTACCTTCGATGACGAGCGAGGAGTAGATCGTCTGGATCCGCAGCTCCCGACGCAGTGTCGGGCTGGTCGACAGTGGGGCTTGAGGCGACAGCATGCCGACGAGCTCAGCGATCTCCATGCAGAGCGCATCAATCACGTCGGTGCGTTCGAACGACGGTTCGTAGGCCATGACCACCTCCTATTACCGCCACAATTATACCGCCACTGGCGGTAATCGCGTGGCGCCAAAGGACAGATGACCCACACAACGGCAGGAGGCCTCGTCAATTGACGAGGCCTCCATGAAGTCAACTCTTGGCACTCGTTGTCTTCGGGTACGGGATCACCTCGAGGTGCCCAGAGACGAGCTCACCCAGGAACACCTGCTTGACCGAGGAATACCCCAACTTCTTGAGCTCCTCCTTGATCCACGCTTTATCCTTGCCGGCGAGAAGGAGACCATCGGGCACCAGCTGACCGTCGGTCACGAGTGGCAGGAGCGAGCGCTTAGAGCCGTCACCGCGCACGCGAATCGTTAAAGACCCGTTGGTTTCCATGATCGCTGCAGCGACGTCACCCACGCTGGCGATCTTTTGCTCACGCAGGCTCCGGCTGAGTCCCTCCGCGGTCATTCCCACCTTCGCACAGCGAGCAATATCCACTTCACCATCACGCACGATCAGCTCGGGCTGACAGGCCGCAAGCTTCTTAAAGGTTTTGCTGGTATCGACGAGGATCTTCGTCGCGATAACAACGAGTGACCAAATCAAAATGATGATCAGGAACTGGAGCACCGTCACCGACGAGTTATAGATAACGCCGCCGATGATGCCACCCAGCACGTAGTTCTGCACCTGATTGAGAGGCGTATTCAGCGAAAAGTCACGCTTTCCCAGGACGTTGATCTGGAGCAACATCGTGAGGATACCGAGTGCGAACTTGATAGCCGTCAGCGTGTAGAAGTCCATGTCAGTGCTCCCCATTCACGTAGACGCCATGGTCGATGATGTGCGTGCGCTCAAGAGTGAAGGAATTGTTGTCATTACTGAGGTGGACGGTGTAGTCCTCCTCGTTAAAGCGCACGATCATCCCGTCCTGCAGGGACGTCTTATTCACCATGACATCACGCGCCTGGACACCGTGATCGACGGCGACACCCTCCATGAAGCCCACGAGCAGCTGCGCCTGCGACTGCTGATCGCTGACCTTCAGGTATTGCTCGGTCTGGATTCCCAGCAGGACGAGCGAGAAAACGAGGAGCCCAATGCCCGCGTCACGCCAGCGAGTTTTCACCCGGTTATGCAAATACAGGGCACTGAAAGCGAGAGCCACAACGAGCAAGACAATGATCGCAGCTAGACGCCGTGTCGCGTCCAAACTCTGGTGCGACACAATGTAGTCGAGGGTATAGAAGTTCATGCGCTATCCATATTTTTGCAGGTCACTCAAACAGGGTCACACTAGCACCGCCACCAACATGGACAGTGCAGCACTCACAGCAGACACACGAAGCAGCAGCACTGGGGGCGCGACGGCCTCGCCCATTGACGAGGCCTTGGCTGGGAAAGCGTGAAACGCTCAGTTGGTCCCGTGGAACGCCCAGGCGCGGCCGCGCGCGCCCCGCGCAATGTAGCTGACGCCCGCCAGGGTCAGGGCGAGGCCGAGGCCCGTGTAGAAGAAGGCGATGAACCAGTCGGGGAAGATCCCTGCGGCGCGCATGCCGATACCAAACGACATCATGATCGCCATCATCAGGTAGCTCTTGCGATCAAAGAAGCGGACGACGTGGTGGCGCTCCCCCTCCAGGTCGGCGATGCGTTGGGCGTTCTTTTTCACGAGCTTGCTGAACATGGGATGGAAGGCACAGAAGATAGCGACCGCGCCGCCCGCGAGCGCGAGGAGGATAAGGGCCGCAAGACCGCGCAGGTCGATGGCCGCGCGCACGCCCAGGATCGCGACGTTCAGGCCGGCGAGCAGCCAGACGATGCCGGCGACGGCGATCAGGGGCTGTTTCTTGATGCGGAATCGACTCATTATTTTGTTTCCTTTTCTTCTGCGGTGTCGTCATACAGGGAGGTGTCGAGGAGGGCGAACAGCGTCTCACATTCGCCGCCCTCCATGAGCGAAGCGAAAATACTGCGCAGCACGTAGCGACACAGGGCCTCGGCACTCATGGGGCCGACGAGCCGGCAGCGATCCACGGCCTCGTCCGCGTCGAGGACGCGCGCGAGTCCCCGCTCGATGTGGGTGAGCATGGGGGCGCGCACGGCTTCGAGGGCTTCCTGTTCGCCGCTGGGTAGGCGACGCATCTCGGCGAACCAGTCGACGCTCATGTCGGTGCGCGCGGCGCACAGGGCCTCGCGGAATCGCCTCACGTAGGAGGTGAAGCGTTCAGCGGGGCGCACGGCACACAGCTCGTCGGAGAGGTTCTCGTCGAAGAAGCGGGTGAGCACGGCGGCCGTCAGGTCCGCCTTGGTCGGGAAGTAGCCGTAGACCGAGCCGACCGCAATGCCGCACGCGGTGGCGACCTTGCGCACGGAGAGCGCGGAGATGCCGTCACACGAGGCGATGGCATAGGCCTGGCTGACCAGTTTCTCCGGGTCGATCACTTGTTTGGGCACGAAATCCTGCTGTCTTGCTACCTGCGACAATCTATAATGAACAGTGTTCAGTATAGGCCTGAGCAGGCCCGTGTCAACGAAATGAGAGACCTGCCATGAAGTCGCTTCACGCCGCCCACCTGGAAGAACGCGCGCCCAGGAACAAGGATGAAGAGGCCTACGCGCGCCGCAAGCGGATCATCGAGGCGGCCTACCGCATCGGCGACCGAGGCGGACTGGCCGCCATTTCGGCGCGTGGCGTCGCGAGGGATGCCGAGGTCTCGGTGGGTTACCTCTACAAGTTCTTCCCATCGAAGAGCGACATCATGGTCGCCGCCGCGCAACGCTATTTCGAACGATCACTCTCCCGCGAGCTCTGCCGCGTCGCGGCCGGGGAGTCCTACGTGGAGTATTGCCGCAGACTCTGGGAGCAGGTGCAATCCTCTTTCGAGGAGTTTCACCATGAATGGCTGCGCAACCGGGAGGATCTGCCCAAGCAGGACCTGGCGGCCGCACACGACGCAATGACCTCAGTGCTGACACACGCGGGCGCTCAACTTGAGGCAGTCATCGAACAGGACAATCACATCGACTGGACATCGCTGCCCGAGGGAACCACGGCCTCGTCCATAGCCCAGTTCACAATGCGCGCCATGATGGACTCACTCAAGCGCGGCGAGGGGGACGCCGCCCTCCTCCTCGCGCTCCTGGAGAAGGGCCTCTACTCCCCCACCGAGGCGCACTGACACATGACCCCACGAGCCGTGAACAAAGGGATCTTGTTGTTCACGAGCATTTTTCTAGCATCGATCGTGACGACGAATCTCACCGGGAGGTTCGTACAGACACGATGGGATGGTGCAGCCATGATCGGCGTCGCCTCGACGGCAATCACTCTCGCGCTGGTGTTCTACACGATCGGCGTGTTCGCGGAGCGACGCTCCGGCACGCTCAATACGAGCCACCTGGTGTTCTTCTACCTGGGCCTGGCGTGCGACACGGCGGGCACGGCGGTCATGTCAAACATTGCGCGAGGCGAATCCGCGAACCCCACGCACGCGGCGACGGGTCTGCTGGCGATCATCCTGATGATCATTCACGCCGCGTGGGCGAGCGTCGTCCTCGCGCGCAAGAACCGCGCAGCGATGGAGAGCTTCCACCGCTTCAGCGTGGCCGTGTGGACGATCTGGCTGATCCCCTATTTCTGCGGCATGCTCATGGGCATCCCCGCAATCGACTTGTCCGCGAACGCCGCCTTCGGCGCGGCACTCATCGGGGCGGGCGCGATCGGCCTGACCCTCTACCTGCGCGGGGATACCCGGCGGGCGTGAGCACGATGGAGGCCCGGGCTACATCCGCTCACAACACTCACAAAGCTCGATCAACCTCAGGTAGAGACCGGACATACTCATCACCCAATACGACCACGACACCATCTCCACCCATTGACACTTTCTCGTCCTCAATCAGACCTTGAAACCCCTCTATCGAATGGAAGAACTCAGATACACGGCGGAAGCAACCATCGTCATTTCTCTCCCGGGCATTACTGCCCTGATCACCGAATCCAACTCCCATATTTCCGCGATCGGCAATCACATCACGAAGACCACGCACTAAGCCCACGGATACACCTTCACCAATTCGAACAAGGTCACAATCAACATTGTTGACGCTTTCGCACCTCACTCCATTGCGGGAAAGCCGTTGCACCATCGGCATGTAATGCGCATAAATGGCCCCATCTAACTGAATAGTCAGTTCCCCCTCGCCAGCATCTTCAGGATCCACGTCGCACAACTTCCAGGAACTCCCCTTCGACGTCACGCCACCCGTGAAACTTGATGCAACCACATGCTTCTCCAACTCATGTCCCGTCCTGGAGGGGTCTGGGTTTTTCGGACCGTTTGTTTTGAGAGGGTTGTTCTGAGTAGTCCTGGCTGCTTGTGGCCGGGCAGAATGGATGACCATGAGGAAGTTCTCGAAGCACACGCCTGAGCAGATTGTCGTGAAGCTGGAGAAGGCCGAGGCATTGCGAGGTGAGGGCATGAGTACGGCCCAGGCCTGCCGTGTGCTGGGTATCAGTGAGGCGACGTTGTGCCGGTGGCGTCAGCGTTATGGGTCGATGAGTCGTAGTGAGGCCAAGGAACTGCGTGAGTTGCGCGAGCAAAACGCGCGCCTCAAACAGTTGCTGGGCCAAGCAGAGTTGGAGAAGGCAGCGTTGCGAGAGTTGGCGGAGGGAAACTTCTAGGCCCGGCGCGCAGGCACGAGGCTGTGAACTACCTGGTTGGCCAGGGGTTTTCTCAGCGTCTTGCACGGGCGCGTTGCCGGGCTGTCCCGGTCAGCGTATTGCCGGGCCCGCGCGGCGGGCGGGGCGAAAACGCTGCGTGATCATGGGCCTGTGCGCCAGTGGATGAACGATTTTGCCACCACGCATCGACGCTGGGGCTATAAACGCGCCTGGGCGCGGGCCAAGAGCGAGGGCATTGTCGTGGGGCGTGATACGTTCCGGCGCTTGTGGCGCGTCGAAGGGCTGCGCGTGCGCCCGCGCAAAGCCCCCAAGCCCCGCACCGCACCACGCCTCCAGCGCCTGGTCAAGGCTAGTGCCCCCGGGCAGGTGTGGGCCATTGATTTCCAGTTCGATTCGGATTGGAAGGGGCGCGTGTTCAAGGTCTGTAACCTCATCGATGAGTTCACGCGCCAGCACCTGGCTTTCCGCGTCGAGCGGCGTATGGGAGCGGCCGACGTGATCGAAATGCTTGACCTGGCTGCCCTGGCCCATGGGGCACCCCAGGTGCTGCGCGCCGATAACGGGCCTGAATTCATCGCCGCAGCCATGGGGCGCTGGGCCAGCGAGCATGACACGCTCCAAGCGTTCATCCCGCCGGGCCAACCCTGGCATAACGGGTTCGTGGAGTCCTTGCACAACCGCATGCGTGATGAACTCTTGGAAGACAACATGTTCGAGGACCTCAACCACGCGCGCGCCCTGATCGGCGCCTGGTCCCACCGCTACAATGAAGAACACCCCCACAGCGCGCTGGGCTGGCTCTCACCCAACCAATACGCGCACCAATGGGCACAACACCACCAATAACAACCAACAACCCTCAAAACACCCGGCCCACAAAACCAGACCAGGCCACGGCCAAGACGGCTACGAGAATATGGGCCTCATCGACAGGAGGTGTCTCCTCTCGTCGTTCAGAGTCTTCTTCCGCCACGTGTCGGTGCGCTACACGTGCATCACACTCAAGACGAAGGAGTACGGCGATCTCGACGGAGTCACTGCCGCGATGCGCAAGCATCTCATCAACTTCCTATTCGACAAGCTAACGTACTTCCGGGATTTCGATGTCGTCAAGATCTATTTCGACGACGGGCGGAAGTCGGTCGCGCAGGCGATCCACAAGGCCGTCGACTACGCCCTCTCGAAAGACGCGGTGGTCTACAGGCTGGCCTCTTCCTCGGACTACAGGCTCAGCCAGATCGCGGACTACATCTACACGATGGAACTGAGCGCCCTCAAGTACGCCGACAAAGCGTCCACCGCTACCGATGAGAAGTTCTTCGGCTCGTGGTCCCAGTTCAGGAAGGGCATCCTCAAGGAAGTGCGGGCGAAGAGAATCTAATCGCGCGTGCGCTCCGTACGTACAGGCCCAAATACGCTGGCTGTATTCGCGCCGCCGAGGGCGACCAGTAGAAAAATCCACATCAGCGCAGGAATCAAGGTGAGGGCGTGATAGTCGAACAGGGTTCCCTCGGGCTCGCCGGTGTAGACCACGACGATAAACGGGCTCTTCAGAGTTGGGTGTGGGTGGAGGCGTCTAGGCCTCCTGCGATGAGGAGCATTCGGAGTTGGTAGTTGGTGGGGTTGCGGTAGCCTCTGGCGGTGCGTCTGCCCAGCTCGATGATTCCGTTGATGGCTTCTGTTGGCCCGTTGCTGGCTCCGCCCGTGTCGAAGTAGGCCAAGAAGGCGTCCTTCCACTTGCGTAGGGTCCGGCCCAGGCGAGCGATTTCGGGGATGGGACACGTTGGTAGGCGCTCGATGAGATGAGCGGCCAGGCGCCGGCCTTGGGCGGGCCTGTCTTGATGGAAGACGTCTCGGACTTGCTGGGCGCAGCGGTAGGCGACTTCGACACTGATATGGGCCTCATCTGCCGTGAAGGCCTCACGGAGGCGTTCTTGTTGACGCTTCGTGAGCCGATCACGCGAGGCGCGCAAAAGATTGCGGATCTGATAGAGGGGATCGCCCTTGCGTCCGCGGTGACCGGTCGTGTCTTGCTGGACGCGGCGACGCACCTCATCAAGGGCGTCGCCGGCGAGCTTGACGATGTGAAAGGCGTCCAGCATGCTGGTGGCGTCTTGGAGCTGGTCATCAATGGCGTTCTTGTATCCCTGGAAGGGATCCAGCGTCGCGATTCGCACCCCCGAACGGAAGTCTTCGCCGCGCTCGGCCAGCCAGTTCTTGTACACGGTGCCAGACCTTCCCGGGACCAGGTCTAACAAGCGGGCCGTGGGATGATCCTCCCCTCGCGTCAGGTCTACGATGCCAGTGAGCTCACGGGGGCCCCGTCGGCGTCGGTCCTGGTGATGCCACACATGCTCATCAACTCCCAATACCTGCACGCCTGCGAAACGGGCGGGGTCATCAGATGCGGCTTGCAGGCACGGCTTGATATGGGACCACACGGTATTCCACGTGGTTGCCAGTTGTCGAGCCAATCCTGCGATGGTGGCTCCCTCGAAGCGCAACTGTCGGATCGCCCAGCGGATCGCCCGGGCGCCCA
>ERZ773037.1178-NODE-1178-length-13769-cov-11.731588_pt1 | contig 13769 bp, 10 predicted proteins | sample MGYA00511466_ERZ773037 | MGnify/ENA primary metagenome ERZ773037 (study PRJEB29015, sample SAMEA2738146) | human oral metagenome | biome: human oral; feature: human-associated habitat; material: saliva | place: China | collected 2202 ... | reverse complement strand
GCTGCGCGCCGCGCTGGTGAGCCTAGGAGGCGGCCGTGGCTGAGCAGCCCGACATCGAGACGATGCGCATCATCGCCCCGGACGCGGGCGAGCTCGAGCGGGCAGCCGAGGCCGCGCTGCGCCCCAAGAAGCTCTCCGAGTTCGTAGGTCAGCGCGTCGTACGAGGCCAGCTCCAGCTGGTCCTCGACGCCGCCCGCATGCGTGCGTCCACCCCCGATCATGTCCTGCTCGCAGGCCCTCCCGGTCTGGGCAAGACGACGCTCGCCATGATCATCGCCGCTGAGATGGGGACCTCGTTGCGCCTGACCTCTGGCCCCGCCATCCAGCATGCGGGCGACCTGGCCGCAATCCTGTCGGGCCTGCAGGAAGGCGACATCCTCTTTATTGACGAGATCCACCGCCTGGCGCGTACGGCCGAGGAAATGCTCTACCTCGCGATGGAGGACTTTCGCGTCGACGTGGTCGTCGGCAAGGGACCCGGCGCGACCTCGATCCCACTGACGCTCCCGCCTTTCACGGTCGTCGGAGCGACCACACGATCCGGCCTGTTGCCTGCCCCGCTGCGCGACCGTTTCGGCTTCACCGCGCACCTGGAGTTCTACGAGACCGAAGAACTCCAGTCGGTCGTCACCCGCTCAGCCACTCTCCTCGGCTCGCCCATCGACGCTCGCGCCGCCCATGAGATCGCGTCACGTTCGCGCGGCACGCCCCGCATCGCGAACCGGCTTCTGCGCCGTGTCGTCGACTACGCGCAGGTGCACGGTGACGGAACACTCACATTGGATGCCGCGCGCGGTGCCCTCGAACTCTTCGAGGTCGATCCCTCCGGCCTGGACCGCCTCGACCGCGCGGTCCTTGAGGCCGTGTGCCGTCGCTTCGCCGGCGGCCCCGTGGGCCTCACGACTCTGTCCGTCACCATCGGCGAGGAAGCGGAAACTGTTGAAACCGTCGCTGAACCGTACCTGGTGCGCGAGGGTTTCCTCGTGCGCACCAACCGCGGACGTATGGCGACCCCGAAGGCATGGGGACACCTCGGCCTGAACCCACCTATGCCGGATGGTTCCCTCTTTGACTAGGGGAGCGGGCTTCGTCGAAGGGGGAGACGTGCGACGGTCCGCGTAATCGTGACAAGGCACAACCGGCGGTAGCATGCGCAGTGCCGCACAGCTAATATCGCTTAGGCTAAAACACTCCTTCGGCATTAGACTGTCACAGTGCGCTTCAAGCGCCCGACCGTCATCGAAAGTGAACCAGCCTTTATGAACAACTACACCCTCATGGGCCTGCTCGTCGTCATGATCGCCTTCATGTGGTGGAGTTCGCGCTCCCGCAAGAAGCAGATGGAAAAGATGGAGCAGGACAAGCGTGAGCAGCTCGCGGCCGTCACCCCCGGCGAGTGGGTTCGTACCCGCGTCGGCTTTTGGGGCCGTTTCGTCGACCTCGACGGCGACATTGTCGTCCTCGAGACGACCGACGGTCACGAAATGTACTGGGAACGCGAGATGATCGCCGAGATCGGCGGCCAGCCGCCTCTCGCCAGTACAGAGGACGACGAGGCGACCGACGGCACCAAGACGGAGGAGATCAGCGACGAGGACGAGGCCATCCTGGGTCTCGACGACGCGCCGTCCTCTAAGGACTCCGACGAGCAGCAGAAGTAAGTCAAGGCTGAACGGAAAGTAGAACCGTGGCATCTCATAAGCGACGCCCCGTGCGCGCGCTCGTGACGCTCACCGTCGCCATCGTGGCGGCGTGCGCGGCGCTGGCGTTGGGGCATTTCACCAAGGGCGTATCACCGTACCCCGACCTGGCCCTCGACCTGAAGGGCGGCACCCAGCTGATCCTGACCCCGACCGTGACGGCCGGGGGACAGCGCGAGATCACTGACGACGACATCACGCAGGCGATCTCGATTATTCGTAATCGTATCGACGCCTCCGGTGTGTCCGAGTCCGAGATCTCCTCGATGGGCAACTCCAATATCATGGTGTCGATCCCCGGCACCCCCTCGCAGGAGCAGCTGGACCTGATCCGTGCCTCCTCACAGATGAACTTCCGTCCCGTGCTGCGCATGGGACTGGCGCAGACGGACGCGCCGGTCCAGGACACCAACGCGCAGTCCGGTGACGCCAGCCCGACGGATGCTCAGTCGGGCGCTACCACCCAGTCGGGTGAGGTCACCGCGCAGTCCGGTGAGGACGCCCAGTCGGGCGCTGCCGCCGAAGCATCGCAGCCGGGCCAGACCGAGCTGCGTTCGACCGCCGTTGACGCGGCGGTCGCGATGAGCTTTGCCGACAAGGATGGCGACGGCGTTCTCTCGGATACTCCGGCCGAGCAACCCGAGAATGCCTCCTCCCTGCAGTGGGAGACCGAGCAAGTCCTGTATGACTTCCTGACCCTCGACTGCTCGGCCTCCGCTGACGTCAAGCGCGTTGAAGGCCCCGCCGACAAGCCGTACGCCGCCTGTGATGATTCCGGTCGGATCAAGTACATCCTTGGCCCCGTCACCGTTCCCGGCTCGGACCTGAAGTCGGCGACTGCGGGCCTGGTTCGCACCCAGACGGGCGGATCAACCGGCGCATGGTCCGTGTCCCTCCAGTTCAACAACGACGGTGCCGAGAAGTTTAAGGAGAGTTCCGAAATTCTCTACGGCTTCCACGATTCGGACCCCGAGGCTGGTGGCAAGGGAGGCGCGGGCACCCCTGACCGTAACCACTTCGCCGTCGTCTTGGACGGGACGGTCATCACGGCTCCGTCGATGAATTCGATCATTCCGACCGGACAGGCCGAGATCACGGGTAACTTCACCGCCGCGACCTCACGTACGCTTGCCAACCAGCTGAGCTTCGGCTCGCTGCCGCTGAACTTCGAGGTTGAGTCCGAGCAGCAGATCTCTGCGACGATCGGTACCGATCACCTGACGGTTGGTCTGTGGGCCGCCGTGATCGGCTTCCTGCTCGTTATTCTCTACCTAATCTGGCAGTACCGCGGTCTGGCGATTATTTCGGCTGGTTCGCTCGTTGTCGCCTCGATCATCACCTACCTGGTGATCACGCTGCTGTCGTGGTGGATGGGATACCGCTTGTCCCTGGCTGGTGTCGCCGGCCTGATCATGGCCATCGGCGTCACGACCGACTCGTTCATCGTCTACTTCGAGCGTGTGCGTGACGAGGTTCGCGATGGACGCCCGCTGCGCGCCGCCGTCGAAGAGGGCTGGGATCGCGCCAAGCGCACGATTCTGGTCTCCGACGCGGTCAACCTGGTCGCCGCTGTCGTGCTCTACCTGCTCGCCGTGGGTGGCGTTCAGGGCTTCGCGTTTACCCTGGGCGTCACGACTGTCATCGACATCGCCGTGATCTTCCTGTTCACGCACCCGATGATGGAGCTGCTCATCCGCATGCGCTTCTTCGGTGAGGGCCACAAATTCTCGGGCCTTGATCCCGAGCACCTGGGCGCGAAGAACGCCCTCGTGTACGCCGGTCGCGGTCGCGTCGTCGTACGCGGTGAATCCGAGGCGGAGGCTACGAAGGACGAGGCCGGGGACGGTCTGTCGATCGCCGAGCGTCGCCGCGCGGCGCGTCTGGCGGCGCAGCAGGCGTCCGCAGCGCAGGAAGAGGAGAACTGACATGATGAGTTTTGCTCAGTGGGGCAACGCCCTGTACTCCGGCGAGAAGTCCTACGCCGTCATTCCTAACCGCAAGACGTTCGTCGGCCTGGCTGCCGCGGTTCTCGTGATCGGTTTTGCGCTGGTCGCGTTCATGGGGCTGAACCGCTCGATCGAGTTCACGGGTGGTTCCCAGTTCGACGTCGCTCACGTGAGTGATCAGAGCGAGTCCTTCGCTTCGCGCACTGTGGCCGACACCGGCCTCGTTGAAGGTGCCGCGAAGGTGACCCGCGTCGGAACCGACTCCGTGCGCATCCAGACCACGTCGCTGGATTCTGCGACGACAGCACAGGTGCGTGACGCTCTGGCAAGCGCCTACGGCGTTGATCCGTCCTCGGTTCAGTCCTCCTCGATCGGTCCCTCGTGGGGTTCCTCGGTGACGACGAAGGCCGCTCAGTCGCTCGTCATCTTCATGGCCCTCGTGGCCCTGCTGATGACCGTGTACTTCCGTTCTTGGCGGATGGCAGTGTCTGCGCTCCTCGCGCTCGTGCACGACATCGCGGTGACGGTCGGCGTCTTTGCGATCCTGCAGGTCGAGGTCTCGCCCGCCACCGTCATCGGCTTCCTGACGATTCTGGGCTACTCGCTCTATGACACCGTCGTCGTCTTCGACAAGGTGCGCGAGCTGACCGCGGACGTCTACGATCAGAAGCACTACACCTTCGCCGAGTATGTCAACCTCGCGGTCAACCAGACGATGGTTCGCTCCATCAACACCTCGGTTGTGGCGCTTCTCCCCGTCGGTGCGATCCTTATCATCGGTTCTGTGGCCCTGGGTCCGGGTACGCTGGTGGATATCTCGCTGGCGCTGTTCATCGGCATGATCGCGGGTACCTACTCGTCGATCTTCATCGCCTCCCCGCTCCTCGTCACCTTCCAGGAGCTGTCGAACACCACCCGCGAGCACGACGCGGCAGTCGCGTACGAGCGCGAACACCGCCACGCCACCGACGAGGCCTCGCCCGCGAAGGCCGTTAAGGTGGCTCCGATTAAGCCCGGCAAGCGCCTGGGCAACGAGAATCAGCCTCAGAGGAAGAAGACTCATCGATGATCGGTGAACTCGGCGACCGCATCGCCACTCTCGTGCAGGACAACCTGGTCGAGATCCCGGACTTTCCTGAGCCGGGCGTCCTGTTCCGCGATATTACCGGCCTGTTTGCGAACGGGCCCGCGTTCAAGGAACTTGTGGAGTTGATCGGCGCGCGCTACGCGGGCCGCATCGACGCGGTAGCTGGCCTGGAGTCGCGCGGCTTCATCCTCGGTGCCCCCGTGGCCGCCGAGTTGGGCCTGGGCATGTTGACGATCCGCAAGGCTGGCAAGCTGCCCGGTGAAGTCATCGGTGTCGACTACTCGCTCGAGTACGGCAGCGCCCGCATGGAGATCCGTCCTCAGTCGGTCCGCGAGGGTCAGCGCGTTCTCATCATTGACGACGTTCTGGCGACGGGTGGCACCGCGCGTGCGGCAGTCGACCTCCTCAATCAGTGTGGTGCCTCGGTCGAGGCCCTCGCCGTCCTGATGGAGCTCGACGGTCTCAACGGTCGTAGCAAGCTCGACGGCGTGACGGTGGAAACCGCACTGCACGTCTGAGCGACTAACTCACAGAGACGAGCGGGTCCGGGGATCGTCACGATCACCGGACCCGCTCGTTCGTCGCTATCATTGGTTCATGAGCAGCGACGACACGACTTCAGGGGCCGCATTGCCCGCGGCCGTCTCCCGAGTGCGCTCCGGCCTCGTGTGGTTCGGGTCCCGTGGACGCGCGACGATCCCCGAAATTGAGCCGCTTGTGCGGGCTTTGCGCGCGAATCATCCGAAGGCGGATATCAGCGTGGTGGAGCGGGCGTACCGCAAGGCTGAGGAATGCCACCGTGGACAAATGCGCAAGTCTGGCGAGCCGTATATCACCCATCCGGTGGCCGTAGCGACGATCCTTGCCGAGATGGGAATGACGACCCCGACGCTGGTTGCTGCACTGCTGCATGACACCGTGGAAGACACGGACTACACGCTCGAGGAACTGGCCGCCGACTTCGGTGAACCCATCGCGAATCTGGTCGACGGTGTCACCAAGCTCGACAAGGTCCGCTATGGAGCTGCTGCGCAGTCCGAGACGCTGCGCAAGATGCTCGTCGCCATGAGCCGCGACATCCGCGTGCTGCTCATTAAGCTGGCTGATCGCATCCATAACGCCCGCACGTGGCGTTTCGTTCCGGCCAAGTCGGCGGCGAAGAAGGCGCAGGAGACGCTGGAGATCTACGCGCCGCTGGCTCACCGCCTCGGTATGAACATGGTCAAGTGGGAACTCGAGGAGCTTTCCTTCAAGACCCTGTATCCGGAAATCTACGAGGAGATTGACCGCCTCGTTGCGGAGAGAGCCCCTCAGCGTGAAGAGTACTTGCGTGACGTCATCGACCAGATCGAAGAGGATCTTCGCCGCTCGGGTACGAAGGGCACGGTCAGTGGCCGCCCGAAGAGCCACTATTCGATCTACCAGAAGATGATTGTGCGAGGCAAGGCTTTCGACGAGGTCTTCGACCTGGTCGCCGTGCGTGTGCTGGTGGACTCGATCAAGGACTGCTATGGCGTTCTTGGCGCACTGCATGGGCGCTGGAACCCGATCCCGGGTCGCTTCAAAGACTACATCGCGATGCCCAAGTTCAACCTCTACCAGTCGCTGCACACGACGGTTATCGGTCCGGGTGGCAAGCCGGTGGAGATCCAGATCCGCACGTATGACATGCACGAACGCGCGGAACACGGTGTCGCCGCGCACTGGAAGTACAAGCAGAACCCGAACGCTACGAGCGGCGACTCGGATCGCATGAGTTCGGAGGAGCAGGCGAACTGGCTGCGTGCCCTCGTTGAGATGGAGCGCGAGACGGGTGATCCGGAGGAGTTCCTGGATTCGCTGCGCTACGAGATCGCTGGGGACGAGGTGTACGTCTTCACCCCGAAGGGTGAGGTCATCGTCCTGCCAGCCCGTGCGACTCCGGTTGACTTCGCCTACGCGGTGCACACCGAGGTCGGTCACCGCACGGTTGGCGCGAAGGTGAATGGGCGCCTCGTCGCCCTCGACACGCGCCTGGAGTCCGGTGAGACGGTCGAGGTCGTGACCTCGAAGTCGGATAAGGCTGGCCCGTCACGCGACTGGCTGGCGTTTGTCGCCTCGCCGCGTGCTCGCTCGAAAATTAAGGCGTGGTTCTCGAAGGAGCGCCGCGAGGAGGCCATCGAGTCGGGCAAGGAAGCGCTTGCTCGCACGATGCGCAAGCAGAACCTTCCGCTGCAGCGGCTCATGAATCATGAGTCGATCCTGTCGGTTGCGACGTCGTTTGGATACCCGGACGTGTCGGGTCTGTACGCGGCGGTGGGCGATGGGCATATTTCGGCGCAGAACGCCGTCAACCGGCTTATGGACAACCTGGGTGGGGGAGACGGCACCGAGGAGACGCTCTCCGAGGGCGTGACACCGGGTTCTACGAAGCCCCGTTCGCAAGCATCGGGCGACGCGGCCATTACTGTGGCAGGTCTGAGTCCGAACGAGATCTGGGTGAAGCTTGCGAAGTGCTGTACGCCCGTTCCGGGTGACGAGATTGTCGCTTTCATTACGCGAGGCCAGGGGGTGTCCGTGCACCGCAGGACCTGTGCAAACGCGGTACGCCTGGCTCAGCTTCAGCCCGAACGTTTCGTCGACGTGTCGTGGAACGCCGAGGGTATGACAGCTCCGTTCCGTGTCCAGATCGAGGTGCGCGCGCTTGACCGCGGCGGTCTGCTCTCGGACCTGACCCGGGTCCTGTCGGATTATCGTGTCAATATTCTGGCCGCAGCCCTGAAGACGGACGGCGACCAGGTGGCTTCCGGCAACTTCTCTTTCGAGCTGGCGGACCTGGGGCACCTGAACGCGGTCCTGTCGGCGCTGCGCCGGGTCGACGGGGTCTTCGAGGCTGTTCGGATCGGCTCCGACGCTTAGACAAGGTCGTGACGCCCACGCGCTCGCATGGGACAGCGGCATGTTACATCCGTCCCCTTTTACAGTGTCGTACGCCCATTTTCCCGTTAGATGTGACACACTAGCTGTGTGTGTCATATCGGCACACGACCGCGCCGGGCGTCAGCCCTCGTCCTAGAAGGAATATTGTGACCGAGACGTCGATTCCGACCAACGAAACCACCCCCGAAGCCGTCACGGCTGCATCCGAGGAGACCACGGCCTCGACGATTCCCGCGTCGGAGCTGCCCGAGCACCCCTTCGCCCGCATCGGTGAGGATGGGACCGTCTATGTCAAGGATGGAGACGAGGAACGCGTTATCGGCGGCTTCCCCGAGGGAATTCCCGCTTCGCCGTACGCTCTCTACGAGCGTCGCTACGCCGACCTCGAGGCCACCATCAAGCTTTTTGAGGACCGCATGGCTCAGCTGAGTCCCCGCGACATCGACCAGACCCTGGCCACGTTGCGCGAGCAGGTTGCCTCCCCGAACGTCGTCGGTGACATCCCGGCTTTGCGCGCTCGCGTCGAGGCCGCCGCGAAGGCCGCCGAGGAACGCAAGGAGATCGCCCGCGAGGAACGCAAGGCCGCCAAAGCTCAGGCTCTCGCAGACCGCACGGCCGTCGTTGAGCGCGCCGAGGCGATTGTCGCCCAGGATCCCGCCAAGACGCACTGGAAGCAGTCGGGCCAGACCCTGCGTGACCTGCTGGAAGAGTGGAAGACCCTGCAGCGTCGCGGCCCGCGCCTGGAAAAGGCCGTGGAGGACGAGCTGTGGAAGCGTTTCTCCTCCGCGCGCACCCAGTTTGACCGCCACCGCCGTCAGTTCTTCTCGCAGCTGGATCAGGCGCAGTCTGAGGCCAAGCGCATCAAGGAAGCCCTGATCGCCGAGGCCGAGGCGCTGTCCTCCTCCGTCGATTGGTCGCGCACCTCGAGCGCTTACCGCGAGCTGATGAACCGGTGGAAGGCAGCCCCGCGCGCCTCCCGCAAGGAAGACGACGCCCTGTGGGCCCGCTTCCGCGCCGCTCAGCAGGTGTTCTTCGACGCCCGCCGCGCCAAGGACGAAGCCACGGATGCCGAGTATCGGGAGAACCTGGCCGCCAAGGAAGCGATCCTGGTTGATGCCGAAGCGATCCTGCCCGTGAAGGATATCGAGCGCGCCAAGGCTCAGCTGCGCCACATTCAGGACCGCTGGGAAGAGGTCGGTCGCGTGCCCTCCTCCGACCTGCACCGCATCGAAGGACGCCTGCGCGCCGTCGAGGCCGCCGTGCGCGAAGCGGAAGAGAAGGAATGGCGCCGTACCAACCCCGAAACGCGCGCACGCGCCGCCGGCATGGTGGGACAGCTCGAAGAGCAGATCGCTCAGCTCGAGCGTTCCCTCGCTGACGCCGAGGCTAAGGGTGACAACAAGGCGGCTTCCGCCGTGCGTGAGACCCTCGAAACCAAGCGTGCCTGGCTCGCGCAGATCTCCTCGTCCATGGAGTGACATGCGTCTTCACGTTATCCCATCGCCTTTCTACGCGGCGAACGGGCTTGTGCTCGTCCCTTCCGGGGCGGGCACAGCCCTTGTTGTTGACCCTTCTGCAGGCATCCAGCATCTGATCCGCGAAGTTCTTCAGACCGAAGGGGTGAGCGTCGGCGCTGTCCTGCTCACACACGGTCACCCTGACCACGTGTGGGACGCCGCCGAAGTCTTCACGTGGGGCCTTGACGGGACCACCGTGCCCGTCTACCTGCCCGGACCGGACATGTACCGCATGGATGCCCCGGCCTCGTTCCTGCCGATGTCTCCACCCGATTTCGTGGGGGAGTGGGTCAAGCCCACCGACCTGCGTGAGATGCCCGCTGAGTCGGTCGAGTTGACCCCCGGCGTGTGGATTCGGATGGTTCCCGCCCCCGGCCATACGGAGGGATCGGCGGTCTTCCTGGGGCACAGCCCCCTGGACATCCGTGTCAACAACCAGTCGTTCTACGCCAACGAGGAGTGTGTGCCGTGGGCGCTCAGCGCCGACGTCCTGTTCAAGGACAGCGTTGGACGTACCGACATGCCCGGTGGTGACGAAACGCAAATGCGTCACTCACTGCGTACTATTTCCAACGCGTTGGACCCGAACACGATCCTCATCCCCGGCCACGGTCCGGCAACAACGATGGCCGATGAGATACGCTCCAACCAGTATTTGATCCGCGCTCGCCGTATCGGCTAGCGTCGGTGCCTTTTGTTTGCGAAGGATTACGCCATGGCTCGCACGTCCCTGTCAGGTTTCCCCGAATGGCTCCCCGAGGGCCGCATCGTCGAGATGCACGTCCTCGACGAGCTGCGCCGCGTTTTCGAGCTGCACGGTTTCGCTGGTATCGAGACGCGCGCGGTAGAGACCCTGGCCCAGCTTGAAGCCAAGGGCGAGACCTCCAAGGAGATCTACGTCCTGGACCGCCTGCAGGCGCTGAAGGCTGCTGCTTCCGGCGCTCGTGCCCCCAAGGACAAGGGCATGGGTCTGCACTTCGACCTCACCGTGCCCTTCGCGCGTTACGTCGTGGAGAACGCGAACGAGCTGGACTTTCCGTTCAAGCGCTACCAGATTCAGAAGGTCTGGCGCGGCGAGCGCCCCCAAGAGGGGCGTTTCCGTGAGTTCACGCAGGCCGATATCGACGTCGTCGGTAACGGCGAACTGCCCTTCCACTTCGAGGTGGACCTGCCCCTCGTGATGGCTGAGGCGCTCAACAACCTGCCGATCCCGCCGGTGCGCGTACTCGTCAACAACCGTAAGGTCGTACAGGGCGTGTGCGAGTCGCTGGGCGTCACCGACGTTGAGGCGGCCCTGCGCGGCCTGGACAAGATCGACAAGATTGGTCCGGAGGGTGTGGCTCAGGAACTCGCCGAATCCGGTATCGACGGTGACCAGGCATCCGTGCTGCTGCAGATGGCGCAGATTCGCACGGCCGATTCGACCCAGGTGCGCGAGCGCCTGGGCGCGCTGGGTGTGAGCGGAGAGCTGCTCGAGCAGGGCTTGCGCGAGCTGACCGCTCTGCTCGACACCGCAAACAAGCGGATGCCGGGCGCGGTCGTCGCGGACCTGAAGATCGCGCGCGGCCTGGATTACTACACGGGTAGCGTGTATGAGTCGGAGATTGAGGGTCATGAGGACCTGGGGTCGATCTGTTCGGGCGGGCGCTATGACTCCCTGGCGAAGGACGGCAAGCGCACCTACCCGGGTGTGGGCCTGTCCATCGGTGTCTCGCGACTGGTCTCCCGTATGATTTCCGCGCCGTTGGCGCGCGCCTCGCGCAAGGTCCCCACGGCCGTCGTCGTTGCCGTCACGAACGAGGAGCGTCGCGAGCGCTCCGAGGAGATCGCGGCCATCCTGCGCTCGCGTGGTATTTCGACGGACGTCGCACCAAGCGCGGCCAAGTTCGGTAAGCAGATCAAGTTCGCCGACAAGCGTGGTATCCCCTTCGTCTGGTTCCCGGGTGAGGATGGAGCCGACACAGTCAAGGACATTCGCACGGGTGAGCAGGTGGACGCCGACGCCGCCACCTGGGTTATGCCTGAGGCGGACGCAGCCCCTTCGGTCGAGAAGGTGATGCCCTGAGTGTCGGCCTCTGCGGTTGAAGCAGCCCGCGGCCTGGCGGGTGCACTTGAGCAGGCGCTCAGTGCGATGCCCTCGGGTGCTCGCGCGGACGCTGAGAGGGCGCTGCGCCGACTGCAGGACGTTGTGCTGCCTCGTCTAGAGGAAGCCGATGCGCCGCTCCTCGTAGTGGTTGGCGGCTCGACGGGGGCGGGTAAGTCAACGCTCGTCAACTCTTTGCTTGATCGTACGGTGAGTCGGGCGGGCGCTGTTCGTCCGACGACGCGGCGGCCGGTTCTCGTGTGTGCGCCTCAGGCCCGCTCGTGGTTCATGTCGGATCGCGTGCTGCCGCGCCTGGCCAAACATGAGGGTGGGGAGGGCACGAGCCTGGATGCTGTGACGATCACGGTAGACGACTTGATGTGGCCGAGCATGGGCATCCTCGACGCTCCCGACATTGACTCGGTTGAGGAAGGCAATCGACGGCTCGCGTCAGAGTTGCTCGATGGCGCGGACCTCTGGATTTTCGTGACGAGTGCCGCACGCTACGCCGACGCGGTCGCCTGGACGCACCTGGAGGAGGCAGCCGCGCGCGGCTTGCGCGTCTCCATCGTCCTCAACCGTGTCCCCCCGGGTACTGAGGCTGAGATCCGTGCGGATCTTGCCTCGCTCGTGCAGCGACGAGGCCTGGGTGAGGTCCCGATCATCGTCATTACTGAGCAGTCGCTGACCGATGGCCGCCTACCCATTGACGCTATTTACCCGGTCGGTTCTTTCTTGGAGGGAATCGGGCACGATGCGCAGGAGCGTGCGGTGATCGTGCGTCGTGCCCTCACTGGTGCTGTCGCCGCGTCCTTCGAGGAGTCTGATCGTGCTCTGGATGCATCTCGTGATAGCTGCCGTGCAGTGGACTTTGCGCGCGAGGAGCTTGAGGCGACGGTCGTCTCGAGGGCCCACGAGGTTGCCTCGTCCTCGAGCGACGATGTTCTGCGTGGTGAGGTGAGCGCGCGCATCGCCGAGGTGTTGGGGTCCTGGGACATGACACGAACCTTTTCTCGCGTTGTGGCGTCGGTGCGCCAACGCATCGTGGGCGCCGTGCGAGGCATGGCAGCCCCGGAGGAACAGGTGCGTCGCGACCTGACGGGTGGTGTGGCTCAGCGTCTTGGGGACTCCTATCACCGCGCGTGGAACGACGCCCTACGCTTGGCTGCGTCGGTGGGAGAGACCGAGGGACTGGAGCCGATGCTGGACGCGGACGAGGCTGCCGAGCGTGCCCGCCACACCGCGCAGGAATGGACCAGCGAGGTAACGGATATCGTCCGGGGACAGGCACAGTCGTCACGCGTGAGCGGTCGGCTGCTGGCGGGCGGCATCAACGTTGTGACGCTCTCGCTCATGGTCAGCGTTTTCGCGATGACGGGCGGGGTGACCGGGGTCGAAGTTGGCGTCGCCGGTGCCTCTGCTGCGCTGTCGCAGACGATCCTCGAATCCTATTTCGGCGAGCGTACGGTGCGTTCCCTGGCCACGCAGGCGCGCGAGGCGCTCGAACGACTGGCTGCTGACTCACTGGCAGAGGTCGTCGCGCCCGTTGCGACGCGGCTCGACAACTCGCGGGAGCACGAGCGGATTGACGCGCTTGAGTCTGCTCTCGCCACCGCGCGGGAGGCGCTGGTATGAAGCGCGCAGCAACGCCGGTTGCCGCGGCCGCTGCGGAGCTGGACCAGATCACCACGCTCGCGGCCTCTGATATTGAGCCGCAGACACTGGAGCGCATTCGAGAACTCATTGACGTGACGTCGGATCGGGCCGAGATCGACCCGACCTGGTGCGTCATCGGCATGCTCGGCGGCACGGGTGCCGGGAAATCTTCCCTCGTGAACGCTCTTGCCGGGGGAGAGGTCGTATGTGCCGGTGTCTTGCGGCCCACGACAAACGAGGCGTGTGCCGTCCTGCCCACTGGCCGCGAGCCGAAGGAATTGCTCGGCTGGCTGGGCGTGCGAACCCGCGTCTGTGCGCCCGGTGACTTACCGGGCGACACCGCGATTATTGACCTGCCCGACATCGACTCGGTCGAGGCTTCACACGCGCAGGTGGCCGGGCGTCTGGCCACGCGTGTGGACGCCCTTGTCGTCGTTGTTAACCCGCAGAAGTACGCGGATGCGCGCCTGCACGATGAGTGGCTGGAACGCTTGCGCACCTCGCATGCCTCCGTGACAGTTACCTTGACCCACATCGACACGCTCGGCGTGGCTGAGAGAACCTCCATCGTGTCCGACCTGCGCCGCATCCTGGATGAGCGTGGTCTGACGGGCGCTTGCGTTGTCCCAGTCAGTGCGACGACGGGGGAGGGAGTGGCTGAGCTGGCCTCCCATCTGGCAGATGAGGCGGCCCGCGTCTCGCGTCAGGCCGCCCGGGCGCGAGCCGCCCTGAGCCAGGCAGCTCGGCTTATGCGCGACGCGGTGGGCATCGAGGGCACGATTCATGGCGTTGAAACCGAGGGAATGGCAAGTGATCTGGCGAGGGTGGCCGCCGATCTCGTCGGAGTCCCCATTATCGCCG
>ERZ773037.1175-NODE-1175-length-13805-cov-6.196436_pt1 | contig 13805 bp, 6 predicted proteins | sample MGYA00511466_ERZ773037 | MGnify/ENA primary metagenome ERZ773037 (study PRJEB29015, sample SAMEA2738146) | human oral metagenome | biome: human oral; feature: human-associated habitat; material: saliva | place: China | collected 2202 ... | reverse complement strand
TTAACGACGCGCTCGCGCTCAGGGCGTATCGTATACGGGCGGGTGCCCGGTGCCTCTTCTACCGAAGGTGCCGGGCACCCGCTTTGCGCTATAGAACTCACGGGTTAGTGGCTACACGGTGATGAGATGGTATACAGAACCGCGATGCCCTGAGTGCGCTCGCTGCTCTGCCATACCTCGTTTGACCAATTTGGGCAGTGCATACCGAACCTGCCGTGCGGTTAACTGGGTATCTTCTACGAGATCGGCGACCGTAGCGGGCTTCTGCGCTAAGGCAGAATACACCTGTGATTCTGTGGCGGATAGTTCCTGCGGTACGTCAACATGCTGGGAAGACTGTGCCGCCCGTCGATCCCGTGTGGGGTGTGCATCGTCCGTGGAGCGGTAAATGATAACGCGTACCTGAATACCTTCATCAAGGATGCGCGCCTCGCGCAAACCAGCATTGCGTAAGGCCTGTTGTGCCGCCAAAATACCGCCGCCTTCTCCCTCAATGAGCCGGCGACCGTCGCTGAGACGAATATTCTGGCAGATAGCGTACAGTGCCTCATTCACAGCCGCAGGGCGGTGCACAAGACCGACCTGACTAGGTAAGATACCCCAAAAACCACCGGGGCTGATGATCTCAACACGGCCACGCTTGATAAAAATCTGCACGAACTTGCCCGAAGCATCCTGCTCATAACTGCGGTGCACAAGGGCATTCGCCACGAATTCGCGCAGAGCCACCAGAGGAATTTCGGGCTCATCCATCAGACCCGCCCCGTCAGGGGTTGTTACGGTGCGGTTTTTGAGATTACGCACAAGCCAGGCAAGCGCATCTTCAAGCATGGCAGGAATAGGGCCTTCGCCCCGAAAACGGTCATCATTACGGGCTGTACCGCTCATAGACACTACGCCGATAATGCTTGCCCCAGAATAAAACTGCTGCGGATAATCCCCCAGAGCACATAATCCGGCCAAGGTTAAATTGTTCTGCGCGGCGGCGAGAACATTGCGTTTGTGCAGAATTTCCTGGTCAGAGTCATGCCGCAAACGTGCTGAGGAGAGGCGAACCTGACGTAAAAAGTCCTCAGTGTACAGCTCATCTAAATCTTTGATGGACGTTCCAGGAATATTTCGTAGGTCATTCTGTGGTTTATGGCGTTGGGCATACATAAGGCTTAGCGCGTAACTATCCATCGGGTAGTCACCGTCTCCGAGGCGTTGATACGCCACATTACCTTTAAAGCAGGGGCGTTCCTGTACCGGTAACCCTGGAACAGATACGATGAGCACCTGATGATCGCCCAGAACCATATCGGTGGTTTCTACCGCGATTTTTGGTTTGAGATTCTGCGCGGCGTCAATAATTTTTGCTCGTAAATCTTCAAGATCGTAAACCCCCACGGGAGCAAAATCTTGGGATTCGTCCACGCCGCATATGATGGTGCCGCCGTCAGGAAGGTTGGCAAAGCTACAGATAGTCTCAGCAATGGACGACGGGTAACCGTTATGCGCCGACTTCACCTCAACGGTCAGGCTATCCCGACCGAGGAGGCGTAGCTCATTCAGAGTTTGTGTCACTTCTTCAGGCGTATACATGTAAATATTGTAACTCTGAGAGTGACAATATGAGCGTCTGATCGGGGTGAAAGTTACAAATCCGGTAGTTTTGGGTGACAAAATGTAACTTTCAGACGGGTTTGTCACTTTGGCATGAAAAACGCGAGTGAAAGTGACAAAAATGTAACTCTCGATGGCAATTGTGTAACTTTCACCGGGGAGTCAAACGGGTTCCCTTTGAATTTTGCGGACTTCCGAAGAGTACACATACTCGCGGGATGCTTTCGCAAGTGTAAAAGCGGGAGCGGGTAAAACTGGGGTGGACCGATGTTTGCTAGGCTGCGCCGAGTTCTTGGGCGAGAAGCGCCATTTTGCGGCCGCGACCCCAACGGTAATCCCCGATCACGCCGCTCTCACGAATCACTCGGTGGCAGGGAATAATCATGGCAACCGGATTGTGCCCCACCGCGGTTCCCACGGCACGGGCGGCACGCGGGCGACCAATACTCTCAGCCACAGACCCATAACTTTGCACGGCACCCTGCGGAATATTCAAAAGCGCACGCCACACCTGCACCTGAAACGGCGTACCCTTCAAATGCAGGGCGATGCGCTCCCCGCCTCCACCGAAAATACTCAACGCCTGCTCGTGAAAAGGATGCTCACCCTCATGCAGCTGCGCATTCGGGTATTCGGCGCGCAGGCTCGTGAGAGCCGCATCCGGGTTATCGGCGAAGGCCATATGACATATGCCTTTATCCGTTGCGGCGATCAACACAGTGCCAAAAGGGGACGCGGCGTAACGCCAGACGATGCGCAGGTTCGCCCCGCCGTTCTTATACTCGCCGGGGGTCATGCCCTCAATGGTGACGAACGCATCGTGCAGGCGCCCCGTGCCGCTGAACCCGCTCGACCAGGCCGCATCGAGCGTGCTCTGCTGCCCAGCGAGCGCCGCCTTCGCCCGTTCAAGGCTGATATGCTGCAGCATTTTCTTGGGGCTCACTCCCGCCCACTGCTGGAACTGCCGCTGCAGGTATTCAGGGTTCACGTGAACGGCCTGGGCCACCTGCGCGAGCGTGGACCGATCTGCGGCATGGTCATACAGGTACTCGATAGCGGCGGCTATGCGCCCGAACTGGACGGTCTGCTCAATCGGGTCTGTGCTCGCTGCGGAACGGTCTGTGATGCTCAAAGATTCTCCTAGTTCAAGGTCTTAACACTAGAGAATACGGATGTTTCGGGCGGAAAACGACCCGATTCTTGACCTTGTGCGCGGGAGGCATAGAAGTGGCTGCAGAGTCTAGATGACGAGGTACCTGCAAGGTTCAGGTAAAGACTATGTATGATAAAGATGTTTGTATATCACACTCACTGGTGGGAGCACCATGTCTTCTGTATTTAAGCGACCTGACTACTATGACCGGCAGAAAGCAATTGCCCATCTGCGAGACTTTGCAAGGTTCTGGACCCAAGAACGTATTCAGCAATGGCGCGATGACAATATTAAGAACCAAGAAAAGCAGTACGCACAGCAGTTTTGGTCAGATCTTCTCAGCAGCTTTGGGATTATTCCTGAACGAATTAGCTTGTTCGAACGCAACGCGGAGCGCACCAGCACTGGACGAAATGGATATATCGACTTCTTCATGTCTGGTATAGCTATTGGCGAGGCAAAGAGCCTTGGTGAAAATCTTGACGCGGCAGAGGATCAGCTTTTCGACTATCTTGATTCCATTAGCCAGAATGAGTATCCAAAATATGGCATGGTTTCTGATTTTGAGCGTATCCGCATTATTCGCCTGGACGGTTCTGAGCCAAAGGTGGAACTGCTCACCCGCAATATTGCAGAATATTACGACTCATTTCTTTTTCTGATTGGTAAGGAAAGCGTATCAAGGCAGGAACAGGAAGAAGCCTCTATCGTTGCGGCTGATCTTATGGCCAAGCTCTATACCTCATTTCTGGGCGATGACACCGATATACCGGTAGGAGAGAATGCTCCAAAGGACGCTGAAGAAGAAGATGAGCGTGTACAGCAGACGTCGATTCTGATGACTCGCTTGCTTTTCCTGCTCTACGGTGATGATGCGGGTTTGTGGTCTGCCGATCTTTTTTATCGCTGGGTAGAGCAGGAGACGACGTCATCATCACTAGGGCCACAGCTAAACCAGCTTTTTCAGGTGTTAAATACTCCGCCAGCTCGCCGTTCTCATCGTATGAGTGATTTAATGGCGCAGTTCCCATACGTTAATGGCGGTATTTTCAAAGATTCGTTGGATGCTGAGTTCTTCACAGAAGAGAGCCGTGAAGCTCTGTTGGATGCATGCCGTTTTCAATGGAACCGAATTTCGGTTGCTATCTTTGGTGCTATGTTTCAGCTGGTCAAATCTAAAGAAGCACGTCGTGCTGCGGGTGAGCATTACACCAGCGAGAAGAATATCCTAAAGACTCTTGAACCGCTGTTCTTGAGCGAGTTCCGTGAAGAGGCAGACCGTCTGATTCGTAATAAGTCCACATCGTTGAAGGATTTCGATAATTTCCTCAACGATCTTTCAACCCACGTGTTCTGCGACCCAGCCTGTGGAGGCGGTAACTTCCTGAACCTTACGTATGCGAAGCTACGTGAGATTGAGACGGACGTGTTGGTCGAGAAGCGTAACCGTGGCGGTGAGTTTACAGCTTCACTGGATATTTCTATTGACCAGCGTCTTTCTATCAATCAGTTCTATGGTTTTGAGATTAACTGGTGGGCGGCAAAGATTGCTGAAACTGCAATGTTCTTGGTAGATCACCAGGCGAACCTGCGTCTTGCACAGGCCCTTGGGGACGCGCCAAATCGCCTGCCGATTGAGATTGCTGCCCATATTATTCACGACAACGCGCTTCGTCTGGATTGGAAGAAAGCGATTCCTGAGCCAAAGGGGAAGACCTATATCTTTGGTAACCCTCCTTTCTTAGGAGACCATACGCGAACCGCAGAGCAGCTTGCAGACCTTCAGCATGCCTGGGGCTCATCAGTCCAGCTCTCTCGGTTAGATTTTGTAACCGGATGGCATGCGAAAGCTCTGGATTATTATAAGAACCGCACAGGAGATTTCGCTTACGTAACCACTAACTCTATTACGCAGGGAGACCAAACTTCTCGATTATTTGACCCAATCTTTAAAGCGGGGTGGGTGATCAAATTTGCTCATCGAACCTTTGAATGGGATTCGGAAGCTCCTGGAAAAGCTGCGGTGCACTGTGTAATTATCGGGTTTACCCGGAATCAAAAGGTGAAACCCCGGCTATGGGACTACGAACATCCTAAGGGAAACGCCATAGAACGTAAGGTCAAGACTGGTATCAACGCTTATCTAGTTGATGGTGCTAACGTTTTGGTTCGTAAACAGGGTATGCCTATTTCTAAGAATTTGCCTCCTGTTCAGTATGGTTCAAAACCAACTGATGATGGCAACTTTATTATTAGCAAAGAAGAGTATGTAAATCTTCAAAATGATCCAATTATTTCGAAGTATCTTCGCCCATACATCGGTTCTGCCGAGTTACTTCGAGGAACCGAACGTTGGTGCCTATGGCTGGTCGAGCTAGATCCGGCAGATGTAGCAAAAAGCCCCGAGCTGAAATCACGCATAGACGCTGTTAAAAAGTTCCGTTCGGAATCTAAGGCAAAATCCACTCAGGAATATCCCTACCATCATCTATTCCGTCAATTTGGAATTCACGATCAGGGGCGATTTATTGGCATCCCCGAAGTCAGCTCTAGCCGCAGGAAGTACCTTCCTGTCGCGTACTTTGACGAAAAAGTTATCATTTCGAATAAGGTTTATGGTGCTCCCGACGACGGTGGGCTGTTGTTTGCGATCGCGAGTTCTTCCATGTTTATTACTTGGATGAAAACTGTAGGAGGGCGGTTAAAGTCTGATATTAGCTTTTCCAGTACTGTAACGTGGAACAATTTTCCCTTACCTCTGCTTAGAGATTCTGACCGCCAGAAAATTATTGCCGCTGGCCAAAAAGTTTTGGAAGCGCGAGCACTCCAACCTAGTGTTTCTTTAGCTAGCCAGTACGATCCGCGCGCTATGAAGCGTGAACTTTATAATGCTCATAAAGAGCTCGATAAAGTGGTTGATGTGGCTGTATTTGGTGCAAAACAGAGGTGCACTACTGATAAGCAGCGTCTAGAGATTTTGTTCCGGCACTACCTAGAGTTAACGCAAAGGCAAGGATAGTGAGTTGCAGCGGGAGCGTGCTCCCTCTGGCTCGTTACTTCGCCAGCTTCGGAATGTTATTGGGTTCCTCGCGTGCTCGGAATAACGTCCCTCAGCGTCTCAACCGCCCCTGCCGTTCCGGGAGCGGCGGGGGAGACGCCTGAGTAATCACCCCGCCTGTGAGGCGAAAAGCCGGGTGAAATGCGAGTTGTGCGCCATTAGCTCGGTGTAGGTTCCCGATTCGACGATTGCGCCCGCATCCATCACGTAAATACGGTCGGCGTGGCGGAGGGTCCATGCGCGATGCGAAACCAGAATCGTCATATGATCCGCCGCAATCTCGCGCAGAGAGGCAAAAATATCTTCCTCCGTTTCGGCATCAATCGCGCTGGTGGGTTCGTCCAGAATCCACAGGTCGGTATTGCGCAGAATCAGGCGGGCAAGCGCTAAACGCTGCCACTGCCCGCCCGATAGCCCGACCCCGCCCCACTGCTCGCCCAACCGGGTGTCTAAACCGGCAGGCAGGACCCGCACGAACTCGGCGGCGCGGGCCTTTTCGAGTGCATCCCACAGTTGCTCGTCGGTTGCGGAGCGCCCGGAAATCCCCATGAGGAGGTTCTGCCGAACCGTCAGCTCGTAGCGTCCAAAATCCTGGGTGAGAATAGTTGCCAGCCGGTGCCGTTCGGCGGAATCGAGAGCATCCACCGGGGTATTGTCGAAAAGAACACGCCCCTCGTGAGCGGCGAGCATGCCCAGAATCCCATGTACTAGCGTGGTCTTGCCCGCACCGTTTGCCCCCACGAACGCAACTGTTTGACCGCGCTCAATCTCGAAGGATACCCCGCGCACCACGGGTTTTTCAGCGTTGGGGTAGGTGATGGAAAGATTTTCGATGCGCACGCGGCTAAGCGGTGCATCAAGAGTGACGGCCACCTTGCGAGACGGGTTTTCGGAGCCTTCCAGGAACTCTCGATACCGTGTAATTCCGTTAGCCCCGGCGCCGAGCGAGCTCATATCGTGACTCGCTGCAGTCAGCGACATCATGGCGGAAAGTGCGCCCACTATCGCACCAGAGATGATACCCGCGCTCGCCCCGGAGGACACCAGAAAACCTAGCGCACCCACCAGGAATACCGCGCACATTACCCCCGATATTACCTGCAAACGCAGGGCATATGCGGTAAGTTTCACCTCTTCGTCAGCGGCCAGCCCGCGTTGCCGGTTAGCCCGTGCCGCAAAGAACCAGCCTGCTTTCAGGGTCGAAAGTTCTTCAGCGGTATTAGGGTAGGCTATCTGGTTGGTAGCGTACCAGGCCCGGTGATTATGCGCATAAATGCTATCCCAGGCCTGCTCGTTGCGCCGCGTGTACAGCCCCGCTACGAACGCCAACGGAATCAGGCAGAGCAGAAGGCATACCGCCGCCGCAGAACTGACGCGAGCTACCATGACGCAGAGCGAACCCACCATAAGAAACGTGAAGAGAAGTACTCCGGTGCTGGTTACTTGGGTGTGCAGGTGACCGTTGGCGACCGCATCCTGGGCGGCACGCGAGCGCTGCGAAAATGAGCCGCGCGAAATCTGTTCAGGGGTGAGGGAAGCGAGCCTGCGGGCGATCGCCCGGATACCTGTTTGCGCCATACCCGCCCGCAGTGACATATCCAGCGAATTAGACACTTGCTGCAGGGCAAGGTTACCCGCCAGCACGCCCCCGGTTACGCCCGCCCACGTGAGTGCAGTGTGCGTATCCCCGGCGCTGAGCGAGTCGGTGATTGCGGCTATGAGGAACATCTGTACGCTGGGCAGAAACGAGAGCACTGTGAGAAGGGTGAACGAGCTGAGTACAAGAATAGGATGCGCCCGCAGCGCATACCGCAGGGCCCAGAGAGTTTGTCTAATCGTTTTTAACACGATGGTGTTCCTTCTTTCGTGAACCCGGTGTCATCTGCGGATTCGATGCCGTCAGCAACCGGCAAGTCCGACGGCGTGTGTTCCGGCGCATCCTCTATCTGTGAGGCGAAAATTTCGGCGAACCGCCCGCCAGCGCCTAATAGTTCGGCGTAGGTTCCCGATTCGACGATGGTTCCGTGATCCACCACGTGAATGACATCCGCGTGTTTGAGAGTCCAGGCTCGATGTGAGACCAGAATCGTTATATGATCCGCCGCAACTTTGCGCAGGGTAGCGAAAATCTGCTCCTCGGCGTGGGCATCGATAGCGCTGGTTGGTTCGTCCAGAATCCACAGGGCGGTGTTACACAGGATCAGGCGCGCCAATGCTAAACGCTGCCATTGCCCGCCCGATAGCCCGACCCCGCCCCATTGTTCACCAAGCTGGGTGTCCAAACCTTCCGGCAGGGTACGCACAAACTCGGCGGCGCGGGCTTTTTCGAGCGCGTCCCAGAGACGCTGATCGGTTGGCGGTTCCTGGCTCTGCGTGTGAGTGCCCAACAGCAGGTTTTCCCGCACGGTCAGCTCGTACCGCCCGTAGTCCTGGCTGAGCAGGGTGGTGTGCTTAAAAACCTGCTGCACGCTTAGCGAGTCGACCGGAGTATCGTCGAAGAGCACGCTGCCTGCGGTGGTGGGAGTCAGCCCAAGAAGTCCGCGCACCAGCGTAGTTTTCCCCGCGCCGCTGGCACCGACCAAAGCCACTATCTGCCCGCGTTTTATATGCAGGTTCACGTGGTGCAGCGTTGGTGTATCCGCCCCGGGATAGGTGACGCTCAGATTGCGTACAGTGAGTTCGCGCGGAGAATCACCGGTTGCGGGCGGATTATGATGCGTTGTCTCTGAAGCAAGCACATAGCGCGGATTATCCACAAACGCGCGGTACTGAGCAATCGACATCGCCCCGTTCGAGACCTGCCCGAAGGCGTAGCCAACATCCTGCGTGGCCGCGATACAGGTGAGCGTGCCCACCAGCGCACCGGCAATCTCGCCCGCGCTCGCCCCGGAGCTAATCAGGCAGTAGAGCGCACCCATCAGCAACACCGAGCAGATGAGCCCGGCGAACCCCACCACGATGCCGCGCACCGCCTCCAGATTGTATTCCCGCCCGGTGGCACGATCTCGTGCCCGCGCCACACCGTCGGCGAAGAAACCACCGGCCTCCAGGGTCGCGATCTCGCGGGCTGTGCTGGGGTGGGTGAGCGCATCCAGAAAATATGCTTCTTCACGGCGGTCCTCATAAACCTGCCCGTAGATGCGGTAGTCACGCTTCGCCAGCAGAACCATCGCGGCAGAGAGCGGAACCATGCACCCCGCCACAAAGAACGCAGCCGGAAGGCTCGTGCCTGCAATTGTCGCGCACAGCAGCAGAACCATCGCCACGGCGGCACAGAGAGTCACCACGGAATTTGCCTGCGTGGGAATCTCCTGCTTCGTAAGAGATTCACGGGCTGCACGAAGATGCTTCTGCATCTCGGGTTCACTCATCACCTCGGGCTTCACCCGCGCCAGGGTGGTATTGAGCTTCTGATGCGCGGCGGCATTCACGCGCGCCTTCGTCATGGTGAAGAGCGACATGCTTGCCCGCTGCACCAGAAGGTACGTCGCCACGAGGACACCGATTACCGCGGCCCACGTGAGTGATGCTGCAGTATCGCCGGAGGCCACCGAACCCACCGCAGCATTCACCAGCATCACCTGAGCGCTCGGCATGAACGTGAGAAGCAGGGCCGTACAAACCGCGGCAAGGAATGGAACGGACGCCGTGTGAAGGGTTATACGGAATGCCCACGGAATAGAACGAAGAATGTTTAGCACGGTGCCTCCCTGAGGGTTTTTGCCGAAAGGCTGAGTGTGCGGTCGATGCGTATGCGCTCGCAAAAGTCCTCGTCGTGGCTGACGACGATGAGCGCGCCGGTATAGGTATCGAGCGCCTGCACCAGCCAATCCACCGACGAAATATCCAGGTTATTCGTGGGCTCATCCAACAGAAGAAGCTGCGGCACCGGGTCGGTGAGCAGAACCGTCGCCAGCGCGGCACGAAAACGTTCACCCCCGGAAAGCTCCCCAATATGCTGATGCACGCTCTCGCGCCTGAACAGCAGCCGCGCCAGTTGATCGCGAAGATGCTGTTCGCTCGCCTCCGGGTTCGCCCACTGTACGGTTTCAAGGAGGGTGCGTTTAGGGTCAAGCGTGATGCGCTGCGGCAGATAGGCGGCGTTGTCTAGGCGATAGAGCACTCGGTAAGCGGGCGGCACGGGGGAGCGGTAGTCGGGATCATTCGCGTGCGCTATCGCGTTGAGAAGCACGGTCTTGCCGCTGCCGTTTGCTCCCATGATGCGCAAATGTTCGGGTCCGGTCAGGATAAGAGCCTTGGGAAACTCTTGGCGACGAAACGGATAATCAACTTCATAAGATTGTGTTTCACGTGAAACGGTATTTTGGGCGTATGCATTCTTAAGTTCGGTACCCTGTTGTACAGACGCGCAAGGGTCTTTCCCCACCCGCTGTAATTCCAGCACCTTCCGCCCCGCCGGGAGCGCATCCTGAGCAAGTTCCAGATAGATACGCTCCTGCACGCGCAGGTTCTCTTGGGCTTCACTAACTGCCGCACGCGCATCCGCCACCATGCTTTCGTGTGCCGCGCGAAGTTTCCCGGCAGAGCGCTCTGAACTGTTCTTATCCAGGCCCATCGCCAGGCCAGGTTTCCGCTTCGACCGCTCAAAATCGCGGCCTCGCCGAACGTTGCGATCGAGCTTAATCTGGTTCTCGACGCGCTCGCGTTCAGCCTTGCGCGCCTCATTTTTCGCCTCGTTCACGCGGCGATACGCGGCTCTCTGCTCGGCCTTCCGTGCCGCCCGGTAGGTGTCGTAGCTGCCTTCAAAGATGCGCAGATGCGCCCGCCCCTCGCGGTCGGCATGCAGCTCGGCGATCGTATTCATGTGTGCGAGCAAATCGCGGTCGTGGCTGATGATGAGCGCCGGGCAGGCAAGGGTTTCAAGAGTCGCGAAAAGCCGACTTTTCGCGGCAGAATCCAGGTTATTCGTGGGCTCATCCAACAGAATAAACTCGGGGTTTGAGCGCAGAAGCGCGGTGAGTGCGGCAGTGACCGTCTGACCGCCTGAGAAGGTGCCGAGGGGTCGCATCAGAAGGTCGCGAATGGCGTGTGGGTCGGCGGCATCCGTGGTGCGCGCAGGACTAAAACCGTACTCGGCAAGGGTCGCGAGAGTGCGTTCTTCAATATCCCAGGCATCGCCGACAGTGTCGTAAAGGCTGGGGGAGTAGTCACCTGATTCCAGAGCATCGAGCGCTCGCAGAATTTTTGTAATTCCAAAAATATCGGCAAGATGCTGATGCTCGCTCAGCCCCAAATCTTGCGGCAGGTACGCTATGCGTGGTGGGGTGCTGATTGTGCCGTGACTAGGCTTTATCTCGCCAAGAATAAGCCTGAAGAGGGTAGTTTTTCCGGTGCCGTTATCGCCAATAAGCCCGGTGAGCGGGGCAGAAAATACGGCGGAGAGGTCGGTGAAAAGCGGGGGTTCACCCGGATGCGCATACGAAATATGGTCGAGTGTAATGTGTGGCATGAGCCGAGTTCCTTTGGAGTAGGTGCTCGGGTTCCCGCCAGCGCAGCGCGCATTAGGTGTGAGGGCATGAAAAAACCCGAGCATGGTGTGCAGATACACGTAAGCCCGGGTAGTGGGGTGGGCGCATAAAAGCGCTCTGACCTGGTGTTTTGATCCGGGCTATGCTCGGGAGCCGTTCATGTGCTGGTGCCTCCTCGTGTGCCGATGCGCTTCCGTGCGCCTCGGTGGAATAGATAGGAACAATCCGGAATGTGACCCGGATAACCTCTAGTGTAGGGAGTGGCGATAGCGCCTGTCAATCATGGGGCGCATTAATCTTTCAGCTTGCGCGCCACTATCGCCAGGTGGTCGCGGTGCCTCCCGGTGCTGCGGGTGTGAACTTCTTCCACCGTAAAACCTGCCTTCTCGCACAGCGCGGAAAACTCTGGAACGCTCACATAATAGGCGGTTGTCACTGCGTGCGCGAAGGGCAACCCGTGTTCGCCCAGAAACATCCCCAGAAGAAGGCTTCCTCCCGGAATCAACAGCCGATAGAACTCGGTGAGTGTGCCGGTAAGGTGAGCTGGCGGCGTGTGAATGAGCGAATACCAGGCGAGAATTCCCGCGAAAGACCCGTCAGCATAGGGCGTGTGTGCCATATCCATGACCTCGAAGTTAAGATTTGGGGCGCTAGAGGCGGCGCGGGCATGGGCAATAAATTCGGGGGTTACATCTATGCCGGTGACGGGCCGGTCTGCGGAGGCGAGCAGGCGCGCCCAATGCCCGGGGCCGCATCCGGCATCAAGAATACTGCCTGGCACGGATGCGCCCCACGACTTGATTAGGGCAATATCAGTCGGTTCCATCTGATCGAGCGACCCCAGCGCCTCACAATATTCCGCCGCCCGCGCCCCATACCTGCTGCTGACTGTCATTGTTTCCTCACGTGGTGTTTATTGCGCAACGCGATAGGTCGTGTTCCGGTTTCCTTGGCCGCCTTCGCGCACAATAAGGCCAGCATTGAGTAACTTTGTGATTATGTAACGGATCTGTTGTTTCGAGAGATTGCTATGAATACCTGTATATATATCTGCGATGTTTACTGCCCCTTCAGCCCCGCGGATAAACTCGTAAACCTGCTGATCCGATTCCCGTTTTAAAAAAGTTCCATGAGCGGCATACTGTAGAGTGCGCGTTTGCACATCTTCTACCAAATCATATTTAGGTGTTTCTTCATTGGGTTCCCTGCTGATAACTGCTTTAAATCGTGCACCCATATCGGTAAAACGAATGGGCTTAAGACCGGCTTCACGAACTGCCTCCTGCGCTGCGGGTATACCTTCTCCCTCACCTTCGATCACTCGTTTTGTGGTGCCCGGCAGAACCAATTTTTGGCAAATACTGTAAAGCGTAGGGTTTACATGGGCTTTGTACCCATGAGTTTCAAGCTGATCTTCCGTAATAGTCCATAGTCCGCCGGGGTTAATGACCTGAATCTCCCACGGAAGAATACGCACTTGAACCTCATGATGCTGCGTGTTGGGGTTCAGGCTACGATGCACTAGGGCATTAGCAATAATCTCTCGAATTGCTACACCAGGAACCTCTTCACCGTCTTCTAGATGACCGTCAGAACGCTGCAGAACAGGCTTACGAAGATTGCGCATTACCCATTCTATGGTTTCACTGAGTAAATAGGGGATAGGTCCAGAAACGTTGAGTTTATCGAGGTTGCGTGATTTTCCGGTTGTATCAACAACCACCCCATTGACGCTAAGCGTTGGGAAAAATTGCGGTGGATGAAACCCCAAAGCGTATAAGCCGCCAAGGGTAAGTTGCTTCCGATCAGGTGTCAGTACATTGGTGCGAGTCAGAATGTCTTCATCACTAAGGTTTCGCATGCGCGCAGACGATGCGCGAACCTGCTCAACATAGTGAGACACAAAATCTGCATCAAGATCCTCAGGGGTAGAACCCTTAGCAGGCTCGCGGTCGTAGTTGTGCTGTTCCCGCTGACTGAGCATAATGCGTATCTCATAGTCGCTCATGCGGTGATCACCATCGCCAGAACGGATGTAGTAAAACGCTCCCATTTTTGCCGGGCGTTCATGCGCCGCCAATCCTGGTATCTCGATGATAAGGATGTCTTTTCCTCCATAGAGGATATGGTGACTTTCCATGACATTAGGCGGGGAAAGTTTCTTGCGGAGTTTACTTTCGATGACCTTTTCGAGCTGTGAGACATTATAGACACCTATAGGGCGGAAGTTATTGCGCTCGTCAAGACCTAGAATGATGGTGCCGCCTCCCGGCAGATTTGAGAAACTGCCCAGCGTCGCATCCAGACTTTCGGGGTAATTGACATGTGCGGATTTCACTTCGAGACGGCGGGTATCGCTACCGCGTGCGCGCAGATTATGTATAGTCTGTTGTAATTTTTCCGTTGTCCATGGGCTGTCCATAGTTCTCACTATATGCCAGACATAAAAACTTTTCATGTCTGATGTGAGGATTTTATGTCTGAAAAAGCCGATATACCG
>ERZ773037.1174-NODE-1174-length-13811-cov-15.397863_pt1 | contig 13811 bp, 8 predicted proteins | sample MGYA00511466_ERZ773037 | MGnify/ENA primary metagenome ERZ773037 (study PRJEB29015, sample SAMEA2738146) | human oral metagenome | biome: human oral; feature: human-associated habitat; material: saliva | place: China | collected 2202 ... | reverse complement strand
GGGGTCGCCTGGCGATGATCTACATCATCGCCTACGACATCGCCGACAACAAACGGCGCCTCCGCGTCGCTAAAATACTGGAATCCTGGGGCTACCGCATCCAAGAATCCGTATTCCAGCTTCGCCTCGACACCGCCACACTGGCGCGCGTGCGTGCTCGGCTCGCCGCCCTCATCTCAGACGTCGACGACGTCATCCACATCTACCCCATCTGCTCATCCTGCGCCGACCACGCCGACATACTCGGCGCAGCCATAGCGCTGGACGATGTGGGGTTGTGTAGGGGAGTGTGGTGAGGGGCAACGAGGCGGGAGGCTGGTGCATACCGGGACGAGACATGGTGCCTGTTATCTTGAAGCAACAGTGGAACTCGCAGCGGAACTCATAGCTGTACTCAGTCTTGTTTCTTCGGTATCTTCAGGGCCGCGTCCCAATTGTCGGCAGCGAGTGGACGCGGGGCGTGTCCGCACCCAGACTTAACCCTTCCGTCAGAATCGGTCTTATTATTCTGTTTGTTTTCGCTCAGTGTCATGTAGCGAACCTCTGTTTTGCCGGGATAGCCAAGGCATGACCTAAGAAACGCTTTACACCATGGTGTGCTGGAAAGAAGTCGATAGAAGCCCTCTGCTTCAGCAAAGAATTCGTTTCTCCATTCCTCGTTTAGTGTGTCTTTCTCAGGGTCAGGGGCTCCCAGGCATCCTTCGAGATCTTCATAATCGTCAACAAGTGCAAATGCGTCATCGTCTGCGGTTTTGACATAGCTAAGTGCCGAAAAGGATGTGCGCACTACTCCAAGGCCGAGAGGTTTACCCATCCCCATTCGCAGATAACCTTCCATGTGCGCGCTGCTTTCCCCTTGATCAGATTCTGGCTGATGTTGCGATTCCTGCGCGTACTGTCCGAGGAGCTTGGAATCCAGAATCCAAAGTAGAATCCACAGCTCCTCTTTTTGAAGTCCTTCAAAATGGATCGTGCAATGGAAGGTGCTGCTGCGGGGAATCCAGGTTTTCACTGTGGAATAGACGTCTGGATTTGCCTTCTCTTGTTGTCGAAGATTCTCTTCTAATTGCTCTGCCTCGTAACGCTCGAGGGTCGCGTAACCTATGCGCCCGTCACTCTGTTTCTTCTGTTCCGCATCTCTGCGTTTCATTTGGTCTACATCTCCGCGTTTCTTCTGTTCTGCATCTCTACGACGAAAGCCGTATGAAGCTGCCCCAAGGTGGTCTCCCTCGGAATAGTAATCAGGTCTAGGGCGTCCGCTGATCGTGTGGCCTGAAGCATTAGTAAGAAAACGGCGAGCTGAACTTGTATTTGGTCCGAGAAGGGGGCGAAGATTAAGTTTCTCATCCTTAGGCGTTACTTCGCTTGTGTCAACAGCGCTGATCGTGATCCTCCCTCTAAGTGTTGACAATTGCTGATCTTGCTGATTGGCGGCTGCCCCCGCGTCCTTGGGGATGAAGCCAAACATGTGGTCGGCTGGGGAGGCCTCGATCGCGTTGCTAACGGGGAGTACTCCTTGCGCCTGAGCTAAGCTCTGTGGACTCTGCGAGTAGTTGCGTCTGCCGACCTGAGTTGGCATGAGCTCAACGACCTTATTTCCTTGAAGGCGGGCATATGCTAAAAGGCCGGAGTGGTTGATCGGAGGTATGTCCTTGTTTCCTGCTCGATCGATGACGAATCTGTTTGGCTTAGTTGGTGTTTTTGAAGTGGGATCTGTTGAATCGTAGGAATATGAGCAGATAATTCGATCGTAGGTCTCTGCCACTGCGGGATCGATCTCGATTTCTTTATTGCTGGGATGGTCATAGAAGAAGATACGCTCGGATAGCTTAGAGTCGAATATAGACTTTCCTGCCTTGAGGAGATGGTCGGGTGTGGTGGAATAGAACCAGCCAGTATATGCGCTTTCGTCACTATTTGATGTGGCGACCCAGTCTGGAACGTTGAGTTGTGAGTAAGCGTTATCCCCTCTTGCTTTGATTCGCGTGACTATATACGAATCCTTAATCTTCTTTGCCATGAAGTCAATACGCTCTCCGTGCTGGAGCTTGTTCCAGGCAGAGGAGTTCTTGAGGAGTGGATGTGGCTTTTTGTTCTCCCCATCGTCTCCTGTTTCGTGTGTCAGTAGTTTCGCGTAGAGCGCATGTTCCGGACCGTATAATAGTATCCCCCGGTGAGTGCCGTGGTCGTAATTGTCGCTTAGTCTCACCGGTACAAGTCCGAGAGCAGCGGCAGGGTCTGCCCGGTATGTCAGGGTGGTGTTGTGTTCACCGAAAACGCGGAAACGCGAGGCGGTCAAACGTTCGTATGCGTTCGAGATCATGCCTTTGATCATTGTCGGGGAAATGAATGGGTTTCCAGTTGTCGGGTCGGTGGGGACTGAGATTTCAGCCGGTTTTCCTTTTGATTTGTTTTGATTGCCGAAAATGAGGGCAGTCATCACTTCGACTGTTAGGCGGAGGGATCCGCTGTATGTATCAATTTCTAGGTGGTCAAGGGGTGTGGGGAGTCTGTCGCTTAGGAATGTAGTTACCGTTTCAAGAAGGTTAGGGCAGGCGGAGTCGCTCTGTGCTTCACGCTTTGTGTCGTCAGGTACATGCTTTTGAATGGATGTGCGTAGTACTGGAATGCAGTTCACTGATGAATGGAACGAAGTGAACTGTGACTTTTGGTTGTTGCTCGACATGATTAGCTCCACCTTCCCGTAAATAGTTGGTCGACTACGACCGTGTTTCCGTAGTTATCTTCTTCTTGGATGAACTCGAGTGCCGACATATCGTTAGTGGGGGAGTCTTGTTTGCCCTGTTTTGTCTGACGAGTGCCGGTATCGGGGGCAGACTCTTCTTTGCTAGTCGCAACAGACTTGTGCTGCAGATAGCTCACCTTGTGGAACCAGCCGCCGACAGGTGCTGGCTCCGTGCCTTCGGACGATGCCTCGGCTGTGCCGACTGTAAGCGTTAGCTCAACGGCGTCCACGTCGTTCACCCAACGGTACTCGTGAGCCAGAACTTGGCCCTCTGCGGGTTCGTCAGGCAGTTTCACCGGTACCCACAGACGCAGCTCGAAGACCTTCGTCGGATCGAAGTCTCGTCCATCGATTGGCGCGACCGAGAGCTTCGGTGCCTCGGTGGCGGATACCTTATCGAAACCTAACACGGTCCACGTCCCGTTAGTCGCGAACGCCAGGCCCTGAACGTCCCCGCCCGAATGTGTCCGTGCGTACGTGAGGAAGACATCCAAGCATGGTGTGTCACCAGAAACCGGGCGGATAGATGAGCGTGTCAGCATCGCTTTCTGATTCTTGTCAGTCATCGGCGGCTCCCGTCCCTTCAGATTGTTTACGCGCAGCTCCTGGGCCGTTCTCTAGGCGCTTAGACCAGTTCGTTCCGTCATACTTATCCTTCAAATGGCGTAGGACCCGTCCTGCGAGCTCGCGTTGTCCCTTGTAGAGCGCGTCAGTCATGACGCCAGCGCCAGTCGCCGGCTGCTGCAGTGCTTCGCAACCATTGAGATCCCACGATGGAAGGTCAACACCATCACGGTCAGCGCCCTCTACCTTGATTGTTGAAACGACGACCTGGCCCAGGCCTCGCGTTGATCGGCTACCCAAGGGGAGCGTGCCCGCGGTCAACTCGGTGAGCACCAAGCCGAGCAATACGTAGGCGGCGTGAGCGTAGTCGGCGTGGATAGGTTTCGGTTGCTCGCGATCTTCCGAACCAACCCCTGCTTCGTCGGCGCCGACGGTTGTCCCATCGTCTTCCGGCCCCTTCTCAGCTTCGATGTTGTTCAGGAGCTGGCGCAGATCAATGTCGATCGTGATCGGCTCCCAGTGAGTGCCCAGGTAGACGGCCTCAGTGAAGAGACCACCGTCGATGACGCCGCCCGTCCATCGGTCAATCGCGTTGTGCGTGACCTCGATGCGTTTCCCACGCTCAGTCGAGAGACAATCATGGACGGTGACCGCGCCTCGGTACTCCGTGCTGCCGAACATGTAGCGGACCAGGTTCGGCTCCCCAGCGATCTGTTCGTGGAGATCATGGGACGCGAACTTGGACAATTCGTCTCTTGCTGCGAGGACCGTCCGCGCGATGCGCGAGGCCCGCGAGCGCAACGCACCGCGAATCGAGGTTCCCGGTATGAGGAGTTGGGCCTCATCCCAGGGGACAGATGGATCGCGGAGGGGCTCTGTCACTCCGTTGGCGGTGGGATCCGTCTCCTGAGCTTTTTCCTTGCGCTGCTTCGTCAGGTTCTCGTCCTCGGCGACGAAAATGCCGGTCGGTGACCACCAATTGATCGTGATACGTGCGGGCTCTTCCAGACTCCATCCGCCCAGTTCGAGGGGAATCGGCGTCCCTTCCTCGTCCTGACCGATGAGCGTATCGAGAACATCCGCAGGTGCAGTCAGCGTATCGGAATCGGTCGTCCCGCCGGTGCGACGAAGCTTCGGCTCAATAACTTGGATCGTTCCCTGGCCAGAGCCTGTCCGTCCACCGAGGGATACAGCGCCGGATGTCAGGACGTCGACGATGAACTCGAGGATCTTCTTGACGGACTCGGATGACGCAGGCCCCGGAATCCCCTTCGACTGTTCGCGTCCCATCGGTTCGTCATCGCGCCCCTCGGCGGTGATGCGAATGGTGAATGCTATCCCGCGCGGCAAGAATTCGTGCTCGTAGAGAGCCCCGTCCGAGGCCGCCCCGGTCGTCCGGTCGATGCCGACGCCGTGACGCCTCGGCAAGGGGGAATCTCCGGAGTCGCTGTCCTTGTATTCCGGGAAGGAGACGGCGTGGAAGGTGAGTGCGCTCTGCCTGATCGGCAAAGAATCGTCACTGCGCAGGCCACGATCACGGATGGACTTGCCGGTGTCGAGCGAGTTATCGCCCCACAGGGAGATCCAATTTTTCTTAGAGAATGCTCCGCCGTCCTGAGTCGCGGGATGCCCGGCATCTTTCAGCGTCTGGCGGGCGACGTCGCACGCCGCGCGCACGGCCCCTCTGATGGAACGGCCGGGGATCGTCGGCTCTTTAAGGCCGTTGCGACAGAAGCGGATGACGGTTCCCTCTCCGTCGCGTTCGGGGACCTCGTCCACACCGCCGATGTGGAGCTCCGACGTCAGGGTGACGGGAATGGTGAGCTCATAGCGTGTGAATGTCACTTATCTTCGCCTCCTTTGGGCGTCTCCTCGCACACAAAGTGCTTGAGTTTTGCTTTCGTGACCTCAATGGATCGGATGTTGAGAAGGGGATGAGCGACGACGAAGCGTCCGTAGCCCTGCGCCGTCAGCTCGCCCACTCCAAAGGGCGCGAGCTTCAGGAGCTTGGCTCGATCCTCCTCGCTGACGTACACCTGGATCACGGATCCCGCCTGGATAGCTAGGCGACTCGCGCGCGGCCCGTTGTCCGCAGGCGACCATGAGTCGACGCGGCGGTGACGGATCGAGGGGGTACCGACTGCCTCGACGATGATGCCCTCGCGCCTGAATGCGCGAATGAGGTCGTCGGCGGTCCCTCCGGCCCCGAGCCCAGCGGAGCGCGCGATCACGTCGGACGTGAACCACAGCCACACACCCCTGGACGAGGTCGTGGTGCCCTCGCCGGGTGCCGTCCCGTTGGCAGACTTGGATGCATCGCCTGTGGGCTGCGCGATGCCAGCATTGCCGAAACGGCTGCGCGACTCCCGCTCATCGTCTGTCTCTTCACGGAGCGTGCACGTCGCAGACCCGAAGGTGCCCGTGAGCTTGCGAGACCCGAGCCGGGCCTCGCGTGTCTTACCGAGAAGAGAAGAGACAGAGGTGGCCTCCCAGAGCTCATCCGACACCCAGACGTGCGCGCGCATGCACATCTTTTCGGGCAGAGCCTCGACCAGGACGAGTTGCCCCTTGCTGGACGCGCCCGTCTCGTGGTTGATGGCGGTCGTCTGTCGCCCGCGCAGCGGCGGCTTACCGTACCAGCCTCGAGGGGCAGTGTTGGCCCCCTCGCCGTCTCCTCCCTTGGGGGCGAAGAACACGTACCCGCCGCGAACGGGGATCTTCCCCTTATTCTCGGGGGAGTCGCCGTACAGGGTGATGAGCGAGTCCGAGGGCAGCGTCTTGTCCGTCTTGAGTGTCAGGGGAACGGGGTGTCCCTCAGCGTCACTGATGACGGGCAGCGCATCCGAGACGAACAGGTGGCCGCCGGTCACGGCGTTGGTGACGAATGCTTCCTTGTCTCCGTGCTTCTTCGACGACACCAGTCGGTGCATCCAGGGAAGCAGCACCGTTCCGCGCAGGAAGTCCAAGGAGCGGATTTCGTTCGAGAAGGGGACCTCGTAGGACACGATGGGCGAGTTGAGCGTGAGGTCGAGGATCAGGTGGTGCCCGCCGCTGTGCTGAGCTGCGGAACCGTCGAGGGTCCCGACCTGGTGTTGTGTGCCGCTCTGCTGCGGGGCTGGGAGCCCGTTGACAGTGTCTTCGGTGAACTCTGCTGCCAGCCTCTTGAGGCTCGTCCTCAGCGCCTGCGCGCGTGACGAAGCGAAAGCGACGAGCTCGGACGTGGACTGAGCGTTCCACGCTTCAAGCTTGTCCCCGGACACGAGGACCGTGCACTCTCCGTCGCCTCCGCTTCGGCCCGAGCCGATGCCTCGGACCATGAGGCCCGCAACCCCCAGGAGGAAGTGCGCCGCCTCAATCGTCTGTTGATTGGAGATCTCAGCCCCGGCCTCGTCGATGAGGGTGAATGTGCCCGTGAGGACGCCGGCCGCCGCTCGCTCCGTGAAGCGCAGGAACTGGTCGCGCGCCGTCCCCGTGGTCGGGTCGATGGAGAGGGACACCGTGTCGTGGACCGGGATTTTCGAGGCCGGGGTCGCGTCCGAGAAGAGAACGTGACGCGGGTGGGGAGTTGAGCCTGGCTTGCTGTCGGGGTTCTGGCCGAAGAGCCACCGGGCGAACTCGCCCCAATTCTGAGGGGCATTCTCGTCCGGCCCGTCGAGGGCCTTCGCCGCCAACATTGCCTGCTCGCGCAGGACGCCCGTGATGACTGTGCCGCGCACGACCGGCTTGCCGTTGCTGCGCTCGATTGTTGAGTGTGTGCGCCCCGCCTGGCCAACGCCCGTGGACACGCCCCAGTCGGACGTGAACACGATGGTTACGTGGCCGCTCGCACTCGGAGAAGTGGTAGGTGAATCGGTGGTCACTTGGCACCTCCTTTGGTGGGATGGTCTGCTGCTTCCGGTGAGTCATCTCCGTCGGCGTTCTCGCCAATCCGTGAAGCGAGGTAGCCGTCGGGCAAGTTCTCAGACAGGTCGATCAGGTCCAGGAGCCACTTGATCTGCTTGAGGGATTCGTGAGCCTCATCGGAACTCGACGAATGAGGGGGAAGAAGTTTCAGCTGTTTGGCGAGGAGTCCAGCACTGGGTGCGTTCTGTAGCGCGTCGTCCCACTCTGTTGCGGCCTTCTCGGCATCGCCTTCCGCGAGGAGTTTGACGATGCGGTTCGCGCGGGCACGCGGGAACGGATCACCGGTGGTCTGCGTGGGATCGTCCGGTTTCTTGCCGTCGAAGGCCGCGACTGCCCGAAGGATGCGCTCCCATGAGGGCAACGGCTGCAGCTCTGCAGTGGGTGCTTCCTCGGACGATGTCGTGGTTGCGTCCCCGATACGTTCCGGCGCGTAGTGGCCGATCAGGAAGGGACGCTGCGTACGGCCCTTGTACTCGTCCAGCGTGTCATCTGGGTACAGGACCGTCGCGTCGCGCAGGACGTGGAAGTTGATCGTCGAACAGGGGACCGTCCCCGGATACTTACCGAGCTCCTTCCCGCGCGACACCAGCTCTTCCGCCAGATCGTAGGCGATATGGAACGGGAAGTTGCGGCCCACAATGGCCGCACCCGCCGAGGCCGTCAGGGGGCCCGCTTTCTTCGCGCCGGCGACGACGGCAAGTTGTTTCAGAAGCTCGTCCTTCTCCGTGAGTTCCTCGTAGTGGCGGATGTAGGCTTCCGCGAATGGAATCGCGTAGCGACCGTCTGTGTAGACCGTGACGTCATCGCCGCCGACGAGAACGGGCACAATGGGAACGACTGTATCTGGAGTCAGTTTTTGAACGTCGTACCATGACAGTGCGATGGCGTCCTTCACGGCCTGGTCGAGGCGCTTATTCACCACCATGATGAACGTTTGCAAAGCATCGTCGGAATCAGTGTGGACTTCATCAGCGGATACGCAAACCCCAGTTTCTTGAGCCCTATTGTGTGCTGAACCGAGATCACGCATGATGGCACCAACGCCGTTACCGTCAATATGGACGACTCCGACAGACGACAACATGTTCTTGGCATCCTCGGACTCCTCGCCGTCTTGGAACGCAGCCGCAAGCTTGGTTGGATCGAATTCGGGTTCTTGTTTGAGCTCCTTTCCTTGCTTTGCGAGCCGCTCCTTCACATCGTCGACCTGCCGCTTTCGCGACGTCGATGCGAACGCTCGCTTCACGCGCGATGGGAGGGATAGGGGGGAGGACTCGTCGAAGTTATTCGGCTGCAGGGACTCCTGAGAAAACTCCAGATCGCCCAGCGATGCAGATGCGGGAAGAGCAGACTCAGATCCTCGTTCCAGGAACGGGAACTGCGGGAAGCGAGCCGCCGCCGGTCGGCGGCTCAGGGAGTACTCCAAGAACACGCGATCAAGCTCTTGCAGGTCGTCCGCATCTACCGCGCTGGATGATGCCTTGACGAAGACTCCCGTGACGTCGAGGCCTGGTGCTTCGGTCAGAGCACGGAGCGTGACCTCTCGGATCAGTCGCTTCGCTAAATCCTTTGGGTCACCTTGATTGTCAGTGAGGCGGACGATCACCTTGCCGGACGAGTCGGAGACACAGAAGGAGCGCGGAAGAGGCTTCATCTTGGGGAGCTTCTCTGCTTCCTCCTTAACCCAGTGGGACAGCAGCGTGATCTCGAAGGATGCGCCGATCTGCTCACGCAGGCGAGGAGACGAGAGGATGAAGGGCTGATTGCTGTTCGTCTGCAGCATGACGAGGTAACTTGTCATGGTCGTTTCCTCCCTACTCTCCGTTGCGTGGGGGAAGTGTCGTCAGGAGTGAGAAGATGTCTGTCATCATCCGTCCAATTTGGTTGACAACGACTGTGAACGGGCGTCTGAATGGATTGGTATCCCACTTATGTATCGTTGAATCCAGTTTATTCTTCTCATCTGGATCCAGAAGGGAGCTAGGTGGGCATAGAACAATTAGCCCAACGACTGATTCATTGCTACTGTTTGCCTTAATGTCATTCTTGACTCTTTCGTCACGGCCGATGGTGGCAAGTGTGTTGGATAGTAGTTGAGCTTGTTCGTTTGATATTGGGACTCGATTTTTTCCAATCAAGCAGAGGATAACTAGGTCATACTCGGTGAATGTGTCGAAATTGTACTTGTATTCTCGTGTTTCTGATGTTATGTCGATAGATTGGTTTGTGATGTTATCCTTGTTTAATAGTTTTGAGTAGTGTAGCTGAGCCTCGACATTGTCGCATTCTGCTTTGTCGCCGATGAGTAGGATCGTTCTGTTTCTGAGTCCATGATCAATTCGCTCCTTTAGTTTCATCCAGTTGCTTCCGATGGTGTCGACGACGAAATATGTCGGGATGAGTGCAATGAGCGTATAAGAGAGAGGGAATAGAAATTGGTTTGCTATATCTTCACATTCATTGTTGATTAATAGTCCGCCGATAAGCAAGAGAGCTGCGGCGCAGGCAAGGCCAATGCAGATCCAGATCTGGGTGGCGTAGCGCTTGAAGAGGTGTTGTGTGCTTTTTTGATTCATGGTGGAAAATCCTGTGTTGTTCATGCGGTCACAGCGTCTATGACGCCCATGCCGAAGCTTGTGTGTGAGCCGACGTTCGTGTATGCGGACAGGGCCATGAGGCGCGAGAAAATGCGGGTTGCTTCGGCGCCTTCGACGCCGCTGATGCGCAGGTGGCCCTCGTGGGCGGGGATTTGGCGTGAGCTAAGGCGGCCCTGGCCTGAGTTGCGTGGCATCACCAGTGACACCGTGGATGAGTGTGTGAAATCCTGGGTCGCCAGCACACTCGCCATGGCATGGCGGTCGATGCGTGGGGGAGCGAGCCTCCGATTCCACGTCCACCAGCGCTGCTGGAGGCTCGTCGCAATCGTCGCCGGGGATAGGGTTGGCATGTGATGGCCCTTCGATGAAAATGTCGTCGGCGTGACCAGGCGTATCTCCCACGTGGTGTTCTGATCGCGCTGCGCCAGCTCCTCCCACGACTCTTGGGCGATGACCTGCCCTTCGCGGGCGATCAGTACCGCGTCGTCCTCGGTGCCCGCGCCCACGCGCATGACGCCTCCCCATGACAGCCATGCATCCAGCGTGTCGACCAGGCGATCATCCAGGAAACGCACCTCCACGCCGAACGTGGATTCTGAGTGGCATAGCTCCCCGAGTGAATACGGTTTCACGCTGCCCGCGCCGTGCGGTGGCCGGTGCGCCAGCGTTGGGAACTGGGAAGCTCTGGCCGGGCTGATACCCGGCGGTAAGTCCAACACTGCTGACAGGGCGGCGTGAAGCCGCCTAGGTGTGGCTGGCACCCCTTCGGGTGCGTCAAAGCTCACGTAAACGGACGCTGGCATCGATGCCTCCCATCACTTGCGTGTGACTGTCGTCTCTGACGGTAGCATAGAATGTCTGACAGATCATGTCCAACTGTCAAGTGTTGCGCCTAGTTAACTAACGCCTGCATAAAAAGGTTTTCCCGCAAGATAGCTGTCTTGAGTATCGATATTTATTTCAATTAATGAACAACTGTCTAGTGTATTGTTGGACTCATCTGCGAATTTGGGGACTGGGAGCTGCTATGAGCCTGCCGCCCGTCGTCAAAAATGCTCAAATCCTTACCCGCCGCCACAAATTAGGTCAAGACTTCTTAAAATGTGAAACCCCTCTGGGAGGTTTGTCAGGAACCTTGAGATGATTGACACTATGGCGCGTTGTCTGGACTGACCAGGGGCCGCGTCTCCGTTAGCATAGCAGCACAGAAACGAGGAACTCTGATGCACCAACGCTCATGGAAGGCCCTCATCGCGGGAGGAGCCGCCCTCACGGTCGGCTTAACCCTCACCGCGCTCGGAGCGCCCTCCCACGCAGAAGGCGTCGCCGGAATCACCTCCGAGGCGCGCGCCCAGGATGAGGTCATGAACTACGCGGTCAACCTGCCCGCCACCGCCTCGCGCTACGACTTCAACGCGGCCGTCTCCAAGGCCTCGGAAAATGGCGTGGTCCTGGCCCAATACCCCGAATTCAACTCCTTCTTCGTCCAGTCGGTGAAGGCAGCCTACGCGCCCGACCTCGGCAAGAGCCTCGTGGCCGCAGGCATCTCCTACGACTCCATCGGCCCCACCCGCTACAAGACTGTCACGGGTGACGAGGTCCGCACCGAGCAGCCCACGAAGACCGACGCCGAAGCGAACGCCGTCAACGAGGCCGCCGCCGAGCATGAGACCGGCCTGTCCGCCGAGTCCCAGCTCAACGACTTCACCCCCGACGAGGGCGACGCCAACGCCTGGGGCCTGTCCGCCATCGGCGCGGTCGAAGCCCAACAGGTTGACGTGCCTCGCGCGACAGTCACCGTCGCCGTCATGGACACCGGCATCGACCCCGACCACAAGGACTTGAAGGACCGCATCGACGCCTCGCGCTCGGTCGGCTGCCAGGTTAACGGCATCCCCAACCAGGACCCTTCGGCCTGGAAGGATGACCACTACCACGGCACGCACGTCGCCGGCACCATCGCGGCCTCGCACAACGGCTACGGTGTGGACGGCGTGGCACCCGACGCGACCCTGATCGCCATCAAGACCTCGAACAAGGCCGGCTCCTTCTACCCCGAGTACGTGGCCTGCGCCTTCGACTGGGCGGCCGAGCACAACGTCGACGTGTCGAACTCCAGCTACTACATGGACCCCTACGCCTTCTGGTTGCCGAACGAGGCCTCCCAGGCCGCGGGCCTCGAAGCGGCGTCGCGCGCGGTGCACTACTCGAAGGAGCACGGCGTCGTTAACTTCGCCTCCGAGGGCAACTCCGACGACGACCACGACAACCCGACGATCGACAAGGATTCCCCCAACGACGTTGAGGGCGCGGCCGTTGAGCGTAACGTCGCGGGCGGCATCGACGTCCCGGCCATGCTGAGCGATTCGGTCCTGTCCGTCTCCGCGCTGAAGCTGCCGACCGGTGCCGACCCGGCTACCGCGAAGCTAGAGCGCGCTGGGTTCTCCAACTACGGCAAGAACTCGGTCGACGTGGCCGCACCCGGCCAGCGCATCTGGTCCACGATGCCCACCTGGGAGAAGGATCCGCCGTTCGGCTACCTGTCGGGCACGTCCATGGCCTCCCCGCATGCGGCGGGCGTGGCCGCGCTGGTCAAGGAGATCCACCCGGATTACACGGCCGATGAGGTCATCGCGCTGGTCAAGAAGCAGGCCGGCTACACCTACGACCGACTCGCTGAGCCGACGGACGGCAAGGAATACCGCGGCGCGGGCCTGGTCAACGCGCTCGACGCGGTCCTGAAGGATCAGCCCAAGCCCGTCATGGGCAGCATCGAGTACTCCTACGACGGCGGCACCGACTGGCGTCCGCTGGCCGACGCCCACGTCGCGGGCATGATCTACGTGCGCACCACAGTCACGGGTCCGGTCACCACGGCCACCATGAAGGTCGAGGATCAGGATCCCGTGACGGTTGAGGGCACCGGCGAGTTCACCGGCAACCAGGTCGTCCTCCTCGGCGGCCCCTACGACACCAGCAAGCTGCCCGCCGACGAGCCCTTCGCCTCGGTCACTGTGACCGCGGAGGGCCGCAACAAGGACGAGCGCGCCGATGACGATGTCGCGGACGCCGTCCACTTCCACGTCGATGCATCCGCCCACGAGGGCGGCGCGTGGGTGAACGACCCCGCCGGTTGGAAGTACTGCTACAAGGACTCGACGTGCGCAAAGGGTCCGCTCGCCATCGGCGCGGACAGCTACTACTTCGACGAGAACGGCATCCTGGGCACCGGCTGGGTCTCCTACGACGGTGCGTGGCACTGGCTGGGTGCCTCCGGCCGCATTGCGACCGGCTGGACCAAGGTCGCCGACGCCTGGTACTACATGGACAACTCCGGCGCGATGACGACGGGGTGGACGCAGGTGCGCGGCTCCTGGTTCTACCTGGCGGACTCCGGCAAGATGGCCATGGGCTGGACGAAGATCGGCGACTCCTGGTACTACTTCCAGGAGTCGGGCGCGATGGCGACCGGCTGGGTCAACGACGGTGGCACCTGGTACTACCTGAACGAGTCCGGCCAGATGGTGACCGGACGCGTCCAGATCGATGGCACGTGGTACACCTTCGACGCCTCGGGTGCCTTGCGCCGCTGAGCCGCCACTGACGAGGCCGTGGCCCCTTCCCCGGTCACGCGTCCTCGCGCTCTCCTGAGAGCATGAGAAAGCGGGCGGGTCCGAACGTATGGTTCGGACCCGCCCGCTCATATGTTCCAGAGCGAGAAAGGGGCTTCGGGCACTCGAAGCGCCCTAGCATCGTTCCGGTGTGTCAGCCCAGCGAATCGAAGAGGACCTGCAGGCCCTCCGCCATGGTCGGGTGCGCGACCGGGAGGAAGCGGAGCTGCTCGTAGGTCAGGCCACCGGCCATCGCGAGCTGTACGGCGGTAATCACCTCGGAGACGTTCGGGCCGATCAGCGTCGCGCCCAGGATCTGGTGCGTGTTCGCGTCCACGACGGCCTTCCAGAAGCCCTCGCCCGCGTAGCGCATCGTCTTGGCGCGCGGAA
>ERZ773037.1172-NODE-1172-length-13826-cov-11.498366_pt1 | contig 13826 bp, 24 predicted proteins | sample MGYA00511466_ERZ773037 | MGnify/ENA primary metagenome ERZ773037 (study PRJEB29015, sample SAMEA2738146) | human oral metagenome | biome: human oral; feature: human-associated habitat; material: saliva | place: China | collected 2202 ... | reverse complement strand
GTGTTTGACATCTGTAGGCATGGATTGCGTGTTTGAAAGTAGAATACTGGTAACCATTAGGATGAGTTTTGAGATACTCCGTGTGAAGAGATAAGATAGAAACACCCTTCTTGCTAAGCCGTTTCACATAATCAGGAACAAGTGCCTCTAACTCCAACTTACGAGCAGAAGGCGGACGGTTACGAGAATGCCCATCTGAAAACAAGTCCGCTAGCTTATCATCTGAAAGCGACAGAATTTGCTCCATGGACAAGCCACTTTCTTGGAATTTACGGACATACTTGCGGAGGGTGTTACGAGATATATGGAAAGTACTAGAAATACTTCTTATTCCCATACCAGATGCGTAACAGCGCAATAAATTCTTTAATTTTGTCATATAAATAATAGTTTTATGTTTTTAATGCCGGCCAGGGCAGTAACACAAAACTACAAAATGACCCTAAAAAACTAGCGTTTCAAAGGGTCATTCTTATTTTGGTGAGGTGGGTCTCATTATTTTAACCTTACTGGGTCTAAAATACTTGCCAGGGTGGGTCAAATTAGTGTGGCTTTTCCACCTGCTCGTTTGTGATATACAAGGAAATTCCTTGATAGTGTAATTACGTATGTTTTCATAATTTCATTTACTTTTACTTCATTAATTCGGGGTTGTTCGTAATGTTGCCAATAACAACCTTTTTTGTTTCATTTATCCATGTCTGCGACATCGGCAAGCCAAAACCCTTAGGGAGCGTTGAGTTAACGGCTACAAACTCAGCTTGCCGTTCATCATATTTCACGACAAAGCGACAATTCCGCCCCGTGAGTATATCCCCCTCAAAGATTTTCTTTCCGTTCTTATCTTTCAGTCCCGTGTACTGACATAGATGCACGACCTCCACGCTATCACCTTTGGCGTTTAACACAAGATGTTCAGCCGTATGTGTCTTGTATGCCCCAATACCTACCATCCATGTTCCGCCCTTTCCTGTAGGCTTACCTTTAAACAATAGTTCACGCTTCATAATCTTATTTATTTGCTACGTTGTTCGTAAAAATCTATTTCCTTTTTGAGTTCCTCGACCATCATAGCGTTGAGTTCTTTCCATTCCTCCTTACTGTTTGTGAACAAATACCACTCTTTTAATTTGAGATTCTCGTTGTAGAACTTTGGACATCCGTCTTGCAATTCATTCAAGAAGATTGAATACTTATCGTTGTGCGGATGCACACATACAAACTCTCTTTTCACAATCTTGTAGTCTGCGATTGTGACGATAATATCACCTTTTGTAAGCTGATTAATTTCTATTACTCTTTTCATATTAATCTTCTATTTTGATTGGTTTTCCATATCCGTCCATAGCCCCTAAGACTATGATGTCTCCGTTCTCTATTTTGAAACCAGCTTTAACGTTGCCGTCAAAGTCAATTTCAATATAACCATTTTTGTTTGGTCTATTTACTCTTTTCATATTACTTTTCCGTTTTTAGTTCCTTGAACACTCCGCATCCTTCACTACCATGTAGCAGGTAGTGGAAAGATTCGCAAATTACACTGTTCTTGCAACCACCCTGCTCGTGCAAGTCGCACTTGTCGCAATCTACTTCCTTACTTGTTTCAAGAAAGATATACTGCTTGTCGTTTATTGTTATTCCGTTCATAACCCCAATGCTTGTTTAATTTGTTTCTTATAGTGTTCGTTGGCTGCCTGTTTGGAATCTGAAAGTGAGATATAACAACTGATAAAATAGCCATTACAGAATAAATGAAATTCGTTATAAACAAATTCTATCCTGTAGAACCAGTTAAACACTGTTACGGCAAAGTATGGTCCATCTTTGTGAACTCTTTGCCACTTCAATTTTGGTATATTCTCCACCACGCTCTCACGCCCTGCGTTGAAAGCACTCTTGATGTCCTTTTCTTGATACAAAGGCATGTTAGGGAAATTGCCATCCTTGAAGCGTATAGCGTTCTCTTGTGCCTTTGTAAGATATTCTTCTGCTAAATCTTTCTTTTCTTTCATATTGATTTGCTTTTTATTATGTAAATAAATCAAGTTGCTTTACAATTTTTCCGCTATTAGTCTTGTACTCTCCAAGACACTCCTTCTTAAATCTTTCCTCCATAGCATCGAAATAACCTTTGTCTATTTCGCAACCATAAAAGTCAAAATCTAATCTGTATGCAGCGATTCTACTGCTTCCACTACCTACATGAGTGTCAAGAATCTTGTCACCAGCTATTGCAAAAGTGTTTAGCAAATAAGCGTATAATTCTATTGGTTTTTGTGTTGGATGAATTTTATCACCAGTCCTATTATCGAATCTGAATAATTTTGATGGTAAATTAAAAGACGTCCATGCGAATTCAACTTGCGAAAAGTTTTCCCATGGTTGAATTTTATCCCAACATATAAAACACCTTGTTGGAGGCAGATCAAAATAGTTACCTCCCCAGATTATTTGATTCTTGCTTACTCTAAATAACTCTTTAAAGTAATCTTTCCCTGGCGCAATATCCCAATTGTCTATACGACATTTATTAAAGATTCTGCTTTTTAGTTTACCACTTCCATAGGAACTGTTCTTAGGCAATCCATATGGAGGGTCTACAATTGCCAAATCAAAGAATCTATCTGGTATAGATCTTAAATATTCAACACAATCGATATTATAGACTTTACTAACACTCATTAATCTAAACTTACAAAGTGAATACATGTTCCAGTTTCTTCTTGATACTCAACAGGCACCCACCACAGTGGAGCGTCTGGAGGGTCAGGAAGATATCTCTTGCACTGGTTACGAAGTTTACAAGCTACACCAAAACAATAGGCGTAATCTGAGTTGACATTGTTAGTTCGCATATTTCTTTTTATTGTTATCTGCGGCTGACACCGCCCATAGGAATAATATTGTAGGTCTTAAATCTGTCTACTAATCTGCCAAAGCCATCGTTACGTTCGAAACGCTTGCGCAAAGCTTTGTCGTCAAGGTTGGTAGTCAGATGAGCACACTTACCATATTGTGTCCAAATCTCATTGCGAGCATGGAGGAACTCATCAGTAAGCAATCCAGTGTCCATACCGAAGAATGTCTTATCCTGTATGCCTATGTCATTAAGACAGATGTTTACAGGTGTACATTGAAAACCTCTGTTTTCCTCTTCATTAAAAGTAAATCGGTCAAGGTTGTTGTGCAAGGTGTAGTAATTGACCATTTGCGTTACAGATAAGTTATAAAAGAAACGAGGTGAGCGTATACGCATGAGATATTCAGAAAATACTTGCATGAGCATTGTCTTGCCGACACCAACACCACCTTGCAGCATTATATTCTTGTGTAGTTTGTATCCACGACCAGGGAATACTTCTTCTGCAAGCGGACAACCATTGAAGTAGTAGAGTAGAAAGCGTATTACATTTCGATTATTATCATCAATTACGAATTGGCGACGTTGTCGTGCAAGCACGACGTTATTAGCTATATAGAGCAGTAGATTAGCATGTGCTTTATATATGCCCTCGTCTTGTAAATCAAATGATGCGAGCCGTGCCTTTTCAATATCATGATGTACTTTCAATGCTACATCATGCAGCTCCAACCAAGTTGAAGATGACTTTTCTTTGTTTCTACATGAAGCAAGGACAGCCTGGTCCCAATCAACATTACCAGTAGGCTTCTTGTGATACATTGCGAGTGCATCAGCAAGAGTTTTAGGATATTCGTTCATAGTTATTTATTCATTTCAATTATACATCTTGTCCTCCGAACCCACCATTATAAGTATAGTCTGGCTGTGATGGTTCTTCAGATGTTGTTTGAGGCGGATACTTTTTGTGCATCCACGATATAAAATGTCTGTGCGCATCACCAATACTTTCATGTCCTACACCATCCATGGTACATTTCAAGTGGGTTGAGAACTCATCAATACGCTGCTTAAATTCTTCACTGTTAATTTTCAGCTGCATACATACAGGCTCATTCCACTGTTTGTTCTCCAGCATTTCCTTTATTTCATCGTCATAGGTCATCTGTTTAGTATTCACCTTACTTACAGTTCGCTTTGACGCAGAGATATTGCCACCTTTCCTGCCATTCTTATATCGTGTAAGGCTGACATCTATATTAGGCTTCATTAGAATGAATATCCCCTCAGCTGTTGGCGACAAATCAGGAACGTTACCAGTAAAACCGTATTCCATGATTGCATTATAAACCTCGCACTGCACATCCTTATCCATGAGTTTTAATCCCTCCCAATAGGAGCGATAGACAATGAAACTGTCTCTTTTAATTTCCTCCATGCTAAACTTCCTTTATACGTATGCCATGCACAGAAAGCATGAGTTTACGTTTGATGATGTACTCTTTTGTCCTTATTCCTTTTGTATCTTCGACTATTGTTTGTCCTGTATTGCAATCAATATAGACGAAGTCTGCGATGTATGAACAGGCACGTTCAAGGAGTACACGTGTTGTTCGTCCTTTGAAGTCTTTTCCACATTCACCATACTGGGCAGGTATAAGTTCATACTTTACCTGCTCTCGCAGGTTTGCAATAATACCAGCACGCTGCATCATCTGCAAGGTAGCAGAGCGGTAATGCTCTTTTTTAGAAGCATGTTTACCGACACGCTTTGCACCGTATTTATTGCAAGCCCCACGAGAGAGTTTCTTATATTCGTCAATCTTCATTGTCAGCGTTCAAATCATGTCGGAACACATCTAAGACCTTAGTTTCATCGAGGGTGGCAATGCTATAGTCAATCATTGTTCCTCCGAAGAAAACATCAATGGCATTCTTAGCATCTGCAATAGTATCAGCATTGACGAAATAGTAGTTTGGAGTTTTCTTCTCCTTACCTGTTTTCTCGTTAAGGGTGATATAATTCACCTTTGCCTTAAACCACTTTTCCTTGCTGCCATCTCCGATTAGCTCTGTACAGCGTGAGCGCTTGATAGTTACTATATCGGTGATAGTACCATAAACAGAAACTTCTTTTGTTGTACTTGCCTCAGCCTCTGTGAAAGATAAGGCATCAACAACAAACTGTTCGAGGACTTTTGCCTGAGCACCATTTTCTAAAGTGCGCTCCATGCGCACGCCTACTTCAAATAACATCATAGAGAACCTCCTTTCGTTACATCTTTTTTACACGTATCTTCGTTATTGAATTCGGGGCAAGAGTATGCTATACGGTCGTATAGTGTATTAGCATAATCTCGCATGTGTTCCAATTGCTTAGATAGTTGTTCCCTTTCAAATGAATTCATCAAATCAGGAGTATATAAGGCACGTGTTGCTTTCACAATACGTTCATTGAGTTCTGCAAGCTCAAACTTCATTCTGTCTACATGTGTTTCTGTTAAGGCGTAACCTTTATCAAATACACTTTTAGGAGACCAACTTATATAGCCGTCCTCATATTCAACGAGGTAGCCCATCATATTTTCGCAATCATCTTTATAGAACTTGCATCCAATCGTTTCTTGCGCAGTATATAAATCACAAGGTTCAGCTTTCACAGTTTTGATACAAGCGTATTGTTTTACTTCTTTAGATTTTCCCATCTTTCTACTTGTTTAATTTTGTTAGGGTTTCCTTACTTGGTTTGAAGCGCACAGATTTGTGTGCAGGAACGGTGATAGGCTTTCCTGTCTTGATGTCGTTCACCTTACGTTCAGACTTATTAACGACTACGAAAGAGCCGAAGCCACGAAGTTGAATACTTTCGCCCTTGGCGAGTGTCTCAGCAATGACACGTAGTACACCGTCTACGGTCTTGAATGCTGTTGATAGCGTAACCTTTTCAGATACAGCTACCTCTTTTGCTAACATGTTCTTGTTCATGTCAATTTAGATTTGAGTTTTGTTAATAACTTATTTATAGAATACTGCCTGCTTGAGGCTGATAGAGTTTTTATATTCGCATACAGTCCATCTGCTTTTTCCAGCTCAAAGATGATGTTTTTAATATCTGTCTTGCAGAACTCATATTTTTTCGGTTTCTCCATTGTAACAGGGATTAAGAAACATATCCGTAAGTTGGTCGAAATACATCTTATCCGTTGGAATATCATCTGTGGATGCCATTATCTGATTAGCTACAGACCGTTTATTCTGTATGATGTTATAGAGAGTATGGTCAATAGTTCCACGACCAATGAGATAATAGCATGTAACATTGTCTTTCTGTCCGATGCGATGCGCACGGTCTTCACATTGACAACAGTCTGAATAGGTCCAGGGAAACTCACAAAACGCCACGTTAGATGAGGCTGTAAGCGTAAGACCGACACCTGCAGCTTTGATAGAACAGATTATTAGCTGTGCTTGTCCTGATTGGAAGGCATCAACGGCAGCCTGTTTCATCATCATGCTATCACGCCCCGTAACTGTAACCGCCTTTGGAAATGCTTTTTTCAATTCATCAACAATCTCGTGCAGAGAACAGAACAGAATAAGAGGCTTTCCATTTGCAAGAAACGTGCGGCAGAAGTCGATAGCTTGTTTTACCTTGCCTTTGGCTGCTATCGAACGTAGCGCCATAAATTTAACAAGAGCTTCCATTCGCATTTTGCGAGCTACCTCATAATCAGTACACTCCTTGTATTCACGTAGATAAGTAGCAAGGTCCTCTGCTGCACAAGCATACTCCTCGCTATTGGATATATCCACATAGAGGTCGGTACGTGTCTTGTCTGGTAACTGTGTGAGCACCTTTGCCTTTTCTCTACGTATCATGCAGCGAGAATACAGTTCAGAAGAAAGTTTGTCGAGGTTTTTTACCTCGTCTGGCTCCTGGCTTCTGTTCTCTCTGTTTAAGTCTCCACCACCATACTCTTGCAAGAAGTGAGTGCGTCCTCCAAACTCTGGTAACCTGCCCATGATAGACAATTGTGCGATGAGGTCAGCTGGACGATTGACAACAGGAGTACCAGATAGCAAGATGCGATAAGGCTTACCCTCTGCTATGCCTCGTGTGAAGATAGTCTGTTGTGCTGAAGGGTCTTTAACCCTGTGGCTTTCGTCAATGATGATAGAGCGAAAGATTTTTATTGCAGGGTTGAATACAACATCTTTCAGTCGGAATGAGCCTTTTTGTTTGATATCCCAGACAAAGTATTTGCGCAGACTCTCGTAGTTACAAATGGCTACATGGTGCATTCTCATCTTAAGGAGATATGGCCACGTTGTCTGTACAGCATTTTCAAGTACAAGTGCTTTTTTGTCAGTGAACTTCTCGAACTCACGCTGCCAGTTAATCTTAAGTGATGATGGACAGACAACAAGGCATGGATAAGCATTTGCTGTATCAACAATGCCGATGCTTTGTAAAGTCTTACCTAATCCAGGCTCATCCCCGATTAAGAGACGTTTCATTTCCATTCCAGCTAAGATGCCCTCACGCTGGTATGGATAAGGTTCTATTTTGAGATTATGTTTCAGTTCTTTCATAATGAATAACACCAGTATTTGTATGCTAAATCCTCATACTTTTCTCTTCCACGACTGTATACATCATCGCCACGCTTTATAAACTTCTTAAATACTCTGTTGTTCTGTTTTGATATTGCGTATATGAAATCATTATCACTGTGTGCGATGTCCATGTACCAAGCACGGCTACGGTCCCAATCGAAGAAGTCTATAGCATCGTTGAACTCTGCATCTGTAGCAGCTGCTGTTGTTTTAAGGTCTCCTCCGAAGTTAGCAGCCTGCAACCACCAGTCCCATTTGCATCGAGTGTCAAGAGTGAAACAGAAACCTCCGTTATCAAATTCTTGCCCATTGTTCACCATGAAACGTTGCGTGTCCGCTATCTCTAAGACCTTTGCGAGAAATGGGTCATGCCGTGCTTCTGCACGTAATGCACGTTGCATTTCACGTGCATGTAGCCATATTTCTTCATCTACAGGCTCACCATCTACCAGTTTATTGATGAAATCAACTCTTGTGGGTTCTGTAATTAAGGCATCTACTATGCTACCGAAGTAGAAAGCTGCCTCACGGTCGCCATATTGAGGTCGTGGGTAGAGTTGTTCTTTAAGTGCAGTGAGGTCAGAGTTGGAGACCTCACTGCGGTTATAGTATTCATCTGGATTATGAGTTGTCATGGTTATTTTGCTTTTACTTCATCCTCATACCTAACATGTGGCGAATTTATAAATTCTGCATTAGCCTTATCGTTTGCATATTTCTCAACAGCTGTAATCTGTTTCTTGAACATTTTCGTCAAGTCCTCTACACTCATATACATACCGTCCTTACTCCACCAGAATGAAACAATATTGATGATACCCTCTGCATCAAGAGCAACTATCTTTTTCTTTACAGAGGTCTTAGGAGTATAAGCAGGAGTAGAGACAGAGGCAGAATCGAAAAGATTACCTACTTCCTGTGCTTGCGACTGAATTTCCTTTGCAGCCTTGGCTTCCTCTTCCTTACGCTTACGCTCTGCTTCAAGTCGTGCAGCCTCAGCAGCTTCTTTTGCCGCAAGTTCCTGTTTCATGCGTTCTTGTTCCTCTGCATTGGCTTTTGCCATGCGCTCGAGTTCAGCATGCTTAGAATTTAGTGCATCTACGATAGTATCTTTATAGTCACCAATCTCTGTAGTGTATTGTTCGTTGAACTGTGCAAGCAAGCGTGATTGAACACTTGCACGAATGTTAGCAGCCTCATCTGTTGATAATATCTGTGGAATAAGAACAGAGAGTGTAAGATGGTTGAACAAATCAGCAGGCATTGCTGTAGGATAGTCAACAATCTTCACGGACTGTGTATCGAAGTTTTCAAGTGTAAGTGATGTGTTGAGTGTAGTTAGTTCATTGATACGTTGTGTGATGTACCTACTAAACAACTGTCTGAAATCATCTTCTACATCTGTTTCATATTTTGTGAGTGCCTGCTGCTTTTGCAGTTTCATCGACTCTTCACGTCTACGCTTTTCTTCCTCCTCACGTTTCTTTGCTGCGAACTGATTACGAAAAGCCTGTATCTGATTAGGTACGTTTCCTGCCTTGGTTGGGTCGATAGAGTTTTCCATACCTGTAAACTCGGTGCGTATCTGGTCAAACATCTTCGTGATAGGTGAACGCTGCTCATTCATTAACTTAACCGTCTTGCGTGATTTCTCAAGATAGGCTGCACAACGCTGGTCGAGTTCATCACTCATTCCTTTCTCCTTTATTTCGGATAGCAGTTGAGCACCAGCATTAGTACAACGCACTGAACGCTGTTGGTTTTCATTGTAAATCTTTGGCGCATTTTGTGCTATCATCTGCACATTCTCTGGGCGCACGATACTTAATTCTGTACTCATAGTTACTTATATTTTGCGATTAGAACACATCATCATTGGCAGTACCTTCTGCGCTTGCTGTCTCAGTAGGATTTACGACAACACCATCAGAAGTATCCGCAGCTGGTCCGAAATTCTCTTCGGTCTGGATAACCTCACCTGTAGTGGTGTCTACAACTTTGCCAACTCCGTAGATGTCATCATTAATTTCTACATCCTCGGTTTGCTGAGACTCCAATTGAGTACCACGACCGATACGAGCCTTTGGATAAGTCTTGAAAGCGTGCTTGATGAGCTTCGCAACAAGGAAGCCTTTATCAATCTGTCCACCATCAGCAACATATAGGTCATTGGGCTTACCGTTCACATACGAACGTGCGTTGTTATCCCATTTGCGATTTTGCTTTTCGCTGTAGCCTTGCAGTCGCTTCCAGTCTTCTGGGAGCAAAACAGCATAATCAGTAGAACCGTCATTTCGTGTAATCTTCATGAAAGCTGCTACAATCTCGTTGGAGGTATGAGGCAGACGGCAGGTGTAGTTCACGAACTTGTTACCATTCTGTTCCCCAAACTCGAAACCATCCTCCGAGTACACGATGACAGGATTGTCTGCGTGGCGTATCTGACCACAGCGAGCACGGAGGACAAGTTCACCATACCCTGATACTGTGAGTACGCACTGTGTTACGTACACATTCTTCCCATCCTGTCCCTTGCCAATATTAACAGAGCGGGAAAGTAGGTATGCTTGTGCTCGTACTCCTGGCTCAACACTTAAGCCTGATATAGCAACATCAAGGAATGACGTGAATATTGAGAATTTACTACACTTGGTACGTAGGTCTTCCTTTTCGCAAATTATGCTGTTGAAAAATCTGCTCTCTCTCTCGTAAGCAGCGTCACCACTGACACCTGTGGTGTTTGCCCACATTGTGTCATAGATTTGTACGAATTTCTCTCGTACTCTTTCGTCTGTAACAATCTCTGTACTTTTCAGAGCGTTGATTTCTTCGACTGTAAGATTGATTTTACTCATAATTTTTATTGTTAGAATGATTTTATTTATTGTTATAAATCTCTTCTCTCCAGTTTGGGTTATTCTTGGCATACCACATAATATACTCAAATCTTTTTTTAAGCCTGGATAGCCCGTTCTCTTTTATTTTTTTCGTTTTTCGTTCCATATTTACTGGTTGTTATAGTCTTGTTCTGTTCGTTGAAGCAGCCGAAGTTGGGCTGTTTCATATTCCATCTTTCCAGGGCGCACGTATGGCTGTATCTTTCCTGCTCTACGCCAGCGTTCCACATTCTTTCGTCCGAATATCTTGTATGCTTGTCTTGTTGACATAAAATCAGGGTCGTCCTTGTCTTCATGCAGCATCTTAACAATGTTTGCCGACAGGTCTCGCAGAAATGTGCGGTAGCTGACTGTTTTGTCTGTGAAGTCAATACGCATGTCACTCTTCGTTTGCAAGCTCTCTCAGTTCGTTTATCTTGTTATGACTGTTCCAATATTTACCAAGACGGAAAGTGAGATAACCCAATAAGAAACCTGCTATTTTGGTAAGAAACAATAGAAATATATTGTCACAGTCAGAGGCTACAAGGATTGTTATTATCATAGCCAATACTACTAAGACATTTATACGCCAATTAAGGTGGGCTTTGAAAAACCTATTCATAGTTATTTTTTTTGTTTATACAGATTGGTGATTGCATATATTCAACATATTTCTTGAACATATTGCAGTAACGTCCATTGATGCCGTTATGTGCATTTGAACAAGACTTACAAGAGTTTGGCATGATACTACTCTGCTCGTTCAACATAGATAAGCCGTTCGCCTACTTCCATGCGAGTACTTCGCTTGCCGCCGAACAAAGCGTTAGCCTTGCTTGCTTGAGCTCGCACAGTGTCCATCCATTCAATAGGGAAACTGACGGCTTCGCCAACTTTCAATGCTTTGATGCGAGACATCACATTTTTACGCTTTGATTGTACTTTTTCAGTCATTTTCTTTGCTTTACAATTATTAATGTTTAACTTTATGATGCAAAGATAATCAAATAAGATTATATTAATCAATTATGATTAATTATATAACGTTTATTAACTTTTTGGCGATTAATAAAAATCAAAATAGATTATGAAGATAAATAAGGTTAATATTGGGCTGACAATTGAGCAGCGTCTAAATGAACTCAACATGTCCAAGGCTGAATTTGGAAGACTCATAGGTATTCCACAGCAAAACGTGAATAGAATTCTTACACGAGTAAGTATTGATACAGATAAATTAATTGAGATAAGTGAAGCTTTGCAGTATAATTTCTTTAAAGAATATTTTGATGATTCTGCTATTATCTCAGCAGACCGTGGAAGCATTGCAGCTGGTGGGAGTATCACTGGCACTACTACTACGATAGGGGAGGTTGCAAAGTCTACTATAACTAACAATTTTGGAGAAAGCTGCAGCGATGGCAAGCCGTCACCAATAGTACAGACATTGACAGAAAGTGTTGCCACTTTGACAAGAGAGCTGGAAACAAGCCAGGAACAAAAAAGCAGGCTAATTGGAATTATAGAAAAATTGACAGAAAAATAGCATGCGGGGTATAAAAAAAACGATTATACTTATTTTTCTAGCAATATCGAACTTTGTTTATTCTCAGTCAATACTGGGTGTTAGGTTCGGTTCAAGCTACGAAGATACGAAAAAAACACTTGAAGATAGATTTGGGCGTTACATTGAAGAAGATAAGGGAAATCTAGCTATATATGATTTCGATATGGGAACTTTTCACTTTAACTCGGGAACTTTGTGTTTTCAATGGAAAGAAAGGGGCTCAAAGTTTTTCCGTGCTGAATTCCAAAAGTGGAGTGGTACGAGAAATGTTGAAAGTATGAAAGCTGAAAGAGAGTATCTTAAACGGCTTATAGCATCAAAATACGAAATCTTTGAATTTAAAAATCGTCAAGGTTTTATCTGTTATGAATTCTTAGGAGAAGAAACAGATGGAATTACTATACATGGTAAAATTAGCCTTGAACGAACAAGAGGGAAAGATAATATTGAAAGACTTTACCTTTTCTTAATTTACTATCCTATTGCAGAATTTATAGAAGAAAACGCAGATTTTTAACAATATATGGAAAGAGACAAGGAACTTGAAAAACTGAAACTTCTGATGCATGCCATTGGTTCTGTGGATAATGCAGAACCTTTGGAATGGGAACAGGAACTACGAGTGGGTGCGTGGTTGGTACTTCACAATGAACCAGGAAGCGACAGAGAGGAATGGAGGCAAGAGCTTCTAAGCCAATATCCAACAGAAGTAGTTGATACTTTCGGAACAGACCCAGCACAGGCTTTTGCAGCTATGGATGACTGGTGGGAGAATGCAACATACGAGGATGAGAATACATGCTTATGTGAAACTTATCAAGGTTGGTCGCTCATCTTTGCCAACGAGAAATCGGTTATGGTGTTTGATGAACTTTCAAGCCTGAAACTTAAATTAAACCGTTTAGGCTTGTTAAAAAATCTCAGATGATAAGTTGTGCGTCAGACGCAAGATAACGCAACCAGCGCAAAATAAAGTGGCAAATAAGCAATATTATCATCAAGAATTATAAGGAACAAAACATTAACGAGATGATGTAAAGAGTAGCAAAAAATACACCTGTATACCAAGGATGTTCAAAATGCCTATATTTCGCTAATATTTGCAGCGGCACAGGCAGCAGTGGAAGAGATGAAGTAATTTCTTAAAAATAAATCTTATTAGGCGGCATACCAATGTATTAACGGAGGTATGCCACCTATTTTTATAAAAAGGGAGCACCTCAATGTAAGCAAGAGCATCTTGTTGAATATAAACGTGACTCCAATTCGTTTAAATAAATATCAACAACTACGAATTAAATGATCAACATAAGAGAGTGTATCGCAGGACTTAACCTGTGCGATACACTCTCTTTCTCTTTGCCTAATCTAACGTTGTGATTAATGAGCTTATCACGTTGTCATAAGCTCGGTATATTCAATAAAGTTTCAGAGTCAATCTTTCCAGCACAGAATCTCCATTTGCTTCTAATTATCCAGTAGCCTTACACAAAGAGTGTCTATGGATTCAGCTAATATAATAAGGAGAAATCTCGTCAAACTAGGAAGGATCATCAGCTGATAATACAAGTTCTGTCAGATAGACAGTATATATCCTGTCATACTCTAAGTTAGAGTACGATATTATACACGTTTGTATAACGAGTTATACACGTTTGTATAATTAGTTATACACGCTTGTATAAAAGACTATTGATTAGTTATCATTGATAGGATATATACTTATGATGGAGTCTGACAGATCATATAACATCAGATTATACCAACCTTGTTGTACAAAGCTTATCAGCTTTACAGTATATGGAATACTTGAGTTCGGGATAAGTTTAGTATGAAAAAAGTTCCAAGTGCCTTGATTTTTCCACATACACTGGCAGTGCCTCTGGCTTGTTCTCAAAGAAGC
>ERZ773037.1170-NODE-1170-length-13867-cov-6.538734_pt1 | contig 13867 bp, 11 predicted proteins | sample MGYA00511466_ERZ773037 | MGnify/ENA primary metagenome ERZ773037 (study PRJEB29015, sample SAMEA2738146) | human oral metagenome | biome: human oral; feature: human-associated habitat; material: saliva | place: China | collected 2202 ... | reverse complement strand
CTAATCCGATTTGTTCTAAATCTGCTGGAGTTAATTTCTCAGATACTTTACCTAACAATTCTGTTTGCCCACTATCGGCATTTAATTGTCCTGTTAAAATTTTAATCATCGTTGTTTTCCCTGAACCAGACGGTCCTAAGAATCCAAAAATCTCTCCTTTATTCACCTCAAAAGAAATCTCTTCTAAAGCTACTTTTTGATTAAATTTTTTTGTAACATTTTTTACGTTAATCATGTTTATCCCCTCTTTACTCATTTCCTAACTGATGAATTCATTATAGGATAAATTTCTTGTTCTCAGTAGTGTCTTAAGTCACTACCTACCATGACTTTCGTCACGATTTCCCATGCAAATTGTCACGACAAAAAAGCATACCGAAATCGGTATGCTTCCCTGTTATTAATTAAACTCTCTACCACAATATGCCTCTATACGATAATATAATCAATAGAACATACAGTAATTCAAAACCTATAAAGAGTTTTTTCATTTTTACACACAACGCCACATATTCTCGAATAAAAGCTGATGGAATATAGTAACTTGCAGTGGAGCAACCTAACCCATCTCCTTGCATTCCAATTTGACGTGCATACGTACTCGTACGAAATACATGATAGTCATTTGTCACAAATAAAAATCGAGGATTTTGAACGAATTGCTCGCCTAACTCTTTAGAGAACAATAAATTTTCATAAGTTGTTGTAGATTTTTCTTCTAATAAAATGGCTTCTTTTGGTACATCTGTATTTTCCACTAAATAATTATAGATTGCTTGTGCTTCAGATATTTTTTCATCACTACCTTGTCCACCACTGGCAATCAGTCGAATATGAGGATTTTTTGATCGATAAAATGCCTGAACAGCTTTATCAATTCTTCTCTTCAATAAGGGAGTAACTCTTTCCCCATTTAACAAACCAGCTCCATGAATAATAATAAAATCATAATGCTGCTTCTTCGGTAACCATAAATAGACAAATGAGTACATCATAAAGCCTACAAATGCAAAGCCAAACACAATATACGAATAGACGATAAACATTAATAGTATATTGATCCAATGATAATAAATGAAAAATCCATCCGTTACGAGTCCCATTCGAATCCACATCAAAACAAAGAAAAGTAAAATCACAATCCCCATAATTGGAGATAAAAGATTCGCTTTAGAAAAGCCTTCTTTTTTCAACAAAATAAATCCATTAATAATTAAAAATACGCCACTTAAAAAAATCAAAATGGGAATGAGTAGAATTAATGCAACCATCACTAAATGAGCATTTTCATGACCAAAACTAAAAATGAGTTCTGCAATGGATAAATAGAGGAAAAATACCTCAATCACTAATAAAGCTGGATTCCATAAACTGCGATTATCTTTCCACATAGAAAAGAGGAAGGCCACTAATACAATAATCGTAATGATATATAAAAACATACTAACCTACTTTCTTAATCTGCTAAAATTTTTTCGAAATCAAAAACTTCACCTTTTTGTTTATCACTTAAAATCAAAGCAATCACTATTCCTACTAAAGCTGGAACAACCCATCCTAACGATAAAGTAGAGAATGGTAATTGATTCATCACTGTAGATAATACGGTTAATTTTAAGGTATCTCCTAATACCGTTAATACAGATACGAGAACTGTTAACCCTACTGTTAACTGCATTCCAACTTTAGAAAGTGGAATAAATTTATTTAAAAGAATTAATACAACCATAATAATCGTAATTGGATATAAAATTAATAGTACTGGTAATGAAAATTTAATTACTGTGTTTAATCCTAAATTAGAAATTCCAAATCCGATTAAAGAGAAAACTGTTGCATATACTTTATAAGAATATTTAGGGAATAATTCCTCAAAGAATTCTCCAGTTGAAACAATTAACCCAACCGTTGTTGTAAAGCATGTTAAAATAACCATCGCACCTAAAAATACTTGTCCAAATACTCCAAAAATATCTTTTGAAGCAGCTGCCAAAATATAAGAACCTTTATTAACTGCCTTATCTGCTAATACATCTGCTGGCACTGTAAAATGATTTCCTAAATTTGCTAGTCCTAAATACAAAATACTAAATCCTACAGCCGTTACTAAACCTACACCAATAATGGTTTTTGTAAATTCTTCTTTTGAAGAGAAATGGAATTTTTTTAACGTATTTACTGCTACCACACAGAAGGCAACTGAAGCTAGAGCATCTAATGTATTGTATCCTTCAATAAATCCATTTCCAAACGAACCACCACTTTGATAAGTTGTTGCGGCTTCCATTGGTACTACTCCTGCGTATTTAATCGCTCCTAATAACACTAATACTAAAATTAATCCTGCAAATAATGGGGTTAAAATTTTCCCAATACTATTTAAAATCGTAGAACGATGAATCGCAATCCAATATGCTGCAGCAAAATAGAATACTGTATAAATAAATAATGATAAGGTACCTGTAATTCCTATTGAGGCTAAAGCTGATTCAAACGGTTGAATACTAATTGAATACGAAACCGTCGCTGTTCTTGGAATCGCAAAGAATGGTCCAATCGATAAATATAAAATGGCTAAAAATGCTACCGCAAATACTGGATGAACTTTACTTTCTAATTCATGTTTAAAACTTCCATTACTCGTTGCACCTACAATTAATGTAATAATGGGAATACCCACACCTGATAAAATAAATCCTGCAATTGCTGGCCAGAAATACTCACCAGAAAATAATCCTAATGAAGGAGGAAAAATTAAATTCCCTGCTCCAAAAAAGAAACCAAATAATAATAAACCTGTTAACAAGCCCTTCTTCATCTTACACTCTCCTTTTATTTCTTATATATACGAAAGAGCACGTTGTAAAGCAACGTACTCTCCCTACAATAATTGTCTTTTATTGATTATGAAACAAATGAACCATTTGGCATTTCTTGAGGAGCTAAGACTACTTGTAACACTCCATCTTTTTCTGCCGATAAGATCATCCCTTGACTAATTTGTCCTCTCATCTTACGTGGTTTTAAGTTTGCAACAATTACAACTTTTTTACCAACAAACTCTTCTGGATTTGGATACCATTGAGCGATACCTGATAGAATTTGACGGTGTCCGCCAGCATCTCCTGCATCTAATCGGAATTGTAATAATTTATCTGCACCTTCTACTGGTTTACAATCAATGACTTCCGCAACTTTTAATTCTAACTTATCAAAGTCATCGTATTTAATTGATTCTTTTTCAGATGTTAATTCCACTTCTTCTGGATTCCATTCTGTTGCTACTTCTTCTTTAACGGTTCCACCCATTTTACCTTGAATATAAGCAACTTCTTCTTCCATATCTAAACGTGGGAAAATTGGTTGTCCTTTTTCAACAACTTTTGTCCCAGCTGGAATTACTCCAAATGTATGAAGTGAAGGATAATCACGTAAAGATTCTTCTTGAATTCCTAATTGTGCTAAGATTTCTCCTGGCGTTTGTGTTAAGAATGGTTGTAAAGCTACCGCAATAATACGTAAGCTTTCTGCTAAATAGCTCATTGTACGAGCTAATTCTTCTTGACGAGCTTCATCTTTTACAGCTGCCCACGGAGTTGTTTCATCAATATATTTATTTGTACGAGAAACAAATTTCCAAATCGCAGATAATGCAACTGAGAATTGCATTTCTTCCATCGCTGCTTCTACTTCTTCAATCATCATTTTTGAAGCTTCTACTAATTCATGATCAAAGCTTGAAACAGGAGCTGAATATGCTGGAATTGTTCCATCGAAATATTTATTAATCATCGCTACTGTACGGTTTAATAAGTTTCCTAAGTCATTTGCTAAGTCATAATTAATACGTTCTACAAATGATTCTGGTGTGAAAATACCGTCTGAACCAAATGGTACTTCACGTAATAAATAATAACGTAAAGCATCTAAACCATAACGTTCAATTAATGTGTTAGGGTCTACAACATTTCCTTTAGATTTAGACATTTTACCGTCTTTCATTAATAACCAACCATGAGCAAAAATTTTCTTCGGTAATGGTAAGTCTAATGCCATTAACATAATTGGCCAATAAATCGTATGGAAACGAACGATTTCTTTTCCGATAAAGTGTACATCTGCTGGCCAATAACGATTGAATAATGTCTCATCATCACTTCCATATCCTAAAGCGGTAATATAATTTGATAAAGCATCAATCCATACATAAATGACATGTTTTGGATCATTTGGTACTGGAATTCCCCAGTCAAATGATGTACGAGAAACGGCTAAATCTTCCAGACCTGGCTTAATGAAGTTATTAATCATTTCATTTTTACGAGATTCTGGTTGAATAAATTCTGGATGTTCTTCATAGTATTGTAATAGGCGATCGGCATATTTACTCATTCTGAAGAAATAAGATTCTTCTTTCACTAATTGGACTTCATGACCACTTGGAGCCACTCCTCCAATCATTTTCCCATCTGCATCACGATACACTTCGACTAATTGAGATTCTGTAAAGTATTCCTCATCACTAACAGAATACCAACCTTCGTATTCCCCTAGATAAATATCGCCATTATCCATTAATTTTTGGAAAATTTTCTGTACAGATTTTTTATGACGAGGTTGTGTTGTACGAATAAAATCATCATAAGAAACATCTAATTTTTTCCACAAATCTTGGATACCAAAAATAATGTTATCGACAAATTCAATTTCGCTCACTCCTGCTTCTTGAGCTTTTTGTTGAATTTTTTGTCCGTGTTCATCTGTCCCTGTTAAGAAATAAGTATCATAACCTTGTAATTTTTTATAACGAATCATTGCATCACTTGCTACAGTTGTATATGCATGTCCGATATGTAATTGTCCACTTGGGTAATAAATTGGTGTTGTTAAATAAAAAGTTTTCTTATCTTCCGCCATTTGGCAGTATCCCCCTTAAATCTATAGATAGTGTTATTTTACCATAACGATTCCTAGAATTAAACCACTAACTCTTTTCTGAGCAAGTCATTATTCTCAATCTTTTTTTTGTGAAAAAGCCCAAAATCTTTGCCCGATATAATTAAATGCAACAAATAAAACCATCCCTACCAATAACGCAATATTTCCTTGTACATTTGTAGAGAGTCCTGATAATAACCATGTAACAAGTGGCTTCGCGAAGCCATAAGCAAGGACGTAACAAATCGTAATATTCATAATAAATTTCAAAATAGTATACAAATCATGACCTTTTTGCTGGAAAGTATATCGCTTATTCAACAAATAACTCACGATGCTACCTACAATATAATTCAACGCACTTGAAATCCAATAACTCCAAGCTAATACATTAAAGCAAAAAAACATAATCGCTGTTCCAACCAGTGTATTGACGACTCCTACTAATATAAATCTTAGAAAAGTCGCATCAAAAAAAGATGATAAAATTTTTTTCAAAACTTTTCCTCCCTATAAAAAAGAGGAGCGCTACGCACTCCCACTTTCTAATCTATTCGTTATCGTTTGTAGATGAACGAGGAATTATAATTCATCCTCTTCTTCGTCATAATCGCCATCTAACTCGTCATCACTAATAATAGATAAATCTTCATCTGCACTAACTTCTTCATCTAAGTCTTCGTCAGCACCTAATTCACTTAAATCTGAACGATATGCATCTAATTCTGTTTCTTCTTCATCATCTACATCATCGTCTAAGTCGATAACATCATCATCATCTTCGTCTTCTAACAAGCCATCTTCATCTTCTGGATCATCATCATTGTAATCGATAAGATCTTCTTCAGTTCCAAAGGCATTAACTTTTTTACGTTTTTTACGACGTTTTTTCAAGTCCTCATCATCCATTGATGAAACAATTTCTTCATCGATTGAATCAATTGGATACCATGAACGTAAGCCCCAACGATTTTCTCCAAGTGAAATGAAGCTTCCATCAATATTTAAATCTGTATAAAAACGAGCCATGCGTGCTTCTAATTGCTCATCGCTTAACTCCATATATGATTGAACTTCTACTAATAATTGATTAAAGTCCATTACTTCTTGTTTTACTTCCAAGATAGCATGTGCTACTTCAACCATTGATAATTCATTTTTGTTGATTCCATCCAGTGCTTTTAATTCCAAAGGATACACTTCCTTTCCCCATATTCCTTAACAGTATAGCACACAAAAGCTATAGAACGCTACTATTGCATAATGTTTTCTTTAAGAATTTCCATATTTACTGTAAATTCTCCTAAATTTTCTCCTAATTGAGAAAGTTGGTATTCAAAGGAAATTTGTTTCCAGTCAGATGAAACTTCTACATTCTTCGTTTTAATCTCAAACAAAATTTTTTGTCCTTGCGCTAATTGATAACGACCCTTTGTTCTCTTTTGATGTTGGAATAATAATTGGCTAGCTACTTCGCCTTTACGGAATAATTGAATTTCTCCATCAGACACTAGCAAATCAACTTTTGTCATCGTTTCTTTTTCGTGATAAGACAATGCTAATTGTTTGTTTTCAACTTTCCATTCAATAGATTCAATCGGTGCTTCTAATTTTGTCTGTAACGTTTCTCCAGCTTGAATAATTTTTGTATGTACTCGAATCATTTTGACACCTCCATTCATTCTTTATGAAAAGAGAGAAGGAGTGAATAAGAAGTCGGAAATTCCGTTTTCTATTCACCCCCAGCGGTTATTTAACTGAACCCATCATAAAAAATCCTCTTCTACTACGTTTCAGTTCTCTCAATTGATTAATATTTTGCTAATTCTTCTTGTAATAATTGGTTTACAACTCCAGGATTTGCTTTTCCTTTTGTTTGTTTCATAATTTGACCCACTAAGAAGCCAACTGCACGATCTTTACCATTTTTAAAGTCTTCAATCGATTGTGCGTTATTCGCTAACACATCTTGAATTATTGGTAATAATTGTGATGGATCACTTAATTGAATCATTCCATGTTTTTCAACAACTTGACGAGCAGTTCCGCCTTCTTCAGCTAATAATAAGAATACTTTCTTCGCTAATTTAGAGCTGATTGTGCCATCACCAATTAATTGAATCATTTCTGCTAAACTTTGTGGTGTTAATAATAAATCTTTTAATTCTAATTTTTTACTATTTAAGTGAGCAGAAATATCTCCCATTAACCAGTTAGAAGCTAATTTTGGATCGCTCCCTGCTGCAACTGTTTCATCAAAGAAATCAGACATTTCTTTTGATAATGTTAAGACCATTGCATCATATTCTGGTAATCCAAACTCACGAATATAACGTTCACGACGAACATTTGGCATTTCAGGAATTGATTGACGTACTTCTTCTACCCATTCATCTGAAATTTCTAAGTTTGGTAAATCTGGTTCTGGGAAGTAACGGTAGTCACTTGACCCTTCTTTCACACGCATTAAAATAGTTTGACCATTTGATTCATCAAAACGTCTTGTTTCTTGACCAATCACGCCACCGCTACGTAATACTTGAGCTTGACGAACTTCTTCAAATGCTAAACCTTTACGAACATTATTGAATGAGTTTAAGTTTTTCAACTCTGTTTTTGTACCGAATTTTTCTTGACCATAAGGACGTAGAGAAATATTCGCATCACAACGCATTGATCCTTCTTCCATTTTCACATCTGATACGCCTGTAAACATAATAATTTGACGTAATGCTTCTAAGTAAGCATATGCTTCTTCAGGAGAACGCATATCCGCTTCAGATACAATCTCAATTAATGGAGTTCCTTGACGGTTTAAGTCGACATATGAGAAGCCATCCGTTCCATGAGTATTTTTACCAGCATCTTCTTCTAAGTGAACACGTTCGATACGGATACGTTTTGTTTTTCCTTCTACTTCAATATCAATCCATCCATCATGACCGATTGGGTAATCAAATTGAGAAATTTGATATGCTTTTGGATTATCAGGGTAGAAATAGTTTTTACGGTCAAATTTAGTGTGTTGAGAAATTTCACAGTTTAATGCTAATGCAGCACGCATTCCGAACTCAATCGCACGTTTATTAATAACTGGAAGCACCCCTGGATAACCCCAGTCAATAACGGTTGTATTTGTATTTGGATCTGCTCCAAAATGAGCTGGTGAAGGAGAGAAGATTTTTGAATCTGTTTTTAACTCTACGTGAACTTCTAGCCCAATAATTGTTTCAAAATTCATCTTATTTTCCTCCTTATACGTTTGCTTGTTTTAAGTAATAGTCATTTGCTTGTTCAAATGCAAATGCTGCTTGATAAATGGTTTGTTCTTGGAAGTAATTTCCGATTAATTGAATACCAATTGGTAATCCTTCGCTAGAGAATCCAGCAGGTACAGAAATCGCTGGAAGTCCTGCTAAGTTTACAGGAACGGTTAATAAGTCTGCCATATACATTTCAATTGGATCATCATTTCTTTCTCCAATTCCATAAGCAGTTGAAGTTGTTACAGGTCCTAAAATCAAATCATAGTTTGCAAATACATTGGCAAAATCTTGTTTAATTAATGTACGAACTTGTCCTGCTTTCTTGAAGTATGCATCATAGTAACCAGAACTTAATGAGAATGTTCCTAACATAATACGACGTTTTACTTCCATACCGAATCCTTCTGTACGGCTCATCACATATAAATCTTCTAAAGTTTTCGCTTCAGCTGAACGGTGTCCATAACGAATACCGTCAAAACGTTGTAAGTTAGAAGATGCTTCTGAAGAAGCAATAATATAATATGCAGGAATACCATATTTAGAATGAGGTAAGCTCACTTCTTCTACCGTTGCTCCTAATGCACGATATTGTTCTGCAGCTTTTAAGACTGCTTTACGAATTTCAGGATCAATTCCATCTCCTAAATACTCTACTGGTAAAGCAATTTTTAATCCTTTAATATTTCCATTAATTTGTTGGTAATAATTTGGAACAGGTACATTCACACTTGTAGAATCACGGTGATCGTATCCGCTAATTGCTTCTAACACTAATGCATTATCTTTAACCGTACGAGTTAATGGTCCAATTTGGTCTAAACTTGATGCAAAGGCAATTAATCCATAACGAGATACACGACCATAAGTTGGTTTCATTCCGACAATCCCTGTAAAACTTGCAGGTTGACGAATCGAACCACCTGTATCAGAACCTAAAGTAGCTAATACTTCTCCAGCTGCTACAGCTGCTGCAGAACCACCTGAAGATCCTCCAGGAACTTTTGTTAAATCCCAAGGATTTCTAGTTTTTTTGAAATAAGAATTTTCTGTTGAACCTCCCATGGCAAATTCATCCATGTTTAATTTTCCGACATTCACGGCACCTGTTTTTTTCAACAAGTCCATCACATGCGCATCATAAATTGGATTGAAATCTTCCAACATACGACTTGCAGCTGTTGTGATTAAATCACGAGTTACAATATTATCTTTAATCCCGATTGGTAAACCTTGAAGAGAAAGAGTTGAATCATAACCTTTTTCATCAGCAGCTTTTGCTTGAGCCATTGCTTCTTCTTCATTTAACGCTAAGAAAGCTCCAACTTTATCATCTACTGCTTGAATTTTTTCAAATGTTGCACTTGTTAATTCTTGAGAAGTAAATTTCTTTTGAACTAAACCTTCATGCAAGCTTACTAATGTTTGATTTTCTAATAAACTCATGCGTCTTACTCCTCTCCTTCACCCATAATCGCAGGTACTTGGATAAATCCATCCTCGCTTGTTTTTACATTTCTCATTAATAAATCACGATCTGTTCCTTTTACAGGCACATCTTCACGGAAAACATTCACTAATGAATATCCATGAGTTGTAACTTCTACTCCTGTTGTATCCACTTCTTTTAATTGTTCTACCATATCTATGATATCACTCATTTGCTCTGTGAAATGTAAAATTTCATGATCTGCAAATGATAATTTCGCCAATTTTGCAACGTGACGTACTTCTGATTCTTCAATTGCCATGACTGTTCCTCACTTTCTACTTTTCTTTCGTTTCTATTGTAAAAGGCACTTACCTTTTATGTCAATCTTTAATCAAAAACATGGTACGTAAACACACCTTGAGCTGTATCTTGCATTAAGAATGCTTCCATTCCATTAATCGATGAAATACGAACTTCTACTGGTGTTGCTTTTGGTAAATATTTATTGGCAACATCTGTTACATGTTGTGCTAAAGCAATAATTTCTGATTCCCCATAAAATTGAGTCATAATATTAACAACCATTTTTTTAGGAGCATTTTCTTGATAATAAACTTTTGCGGTTACTCCTGATAAATTCGGGAAGAAGTTTTGAACTTCTGTTCTAAAGTTTTCAAATGCTGATGATTCCTCTGTTGGATTCCCATCAATTAATGGTAATACTACAATTTTTTGATTCATATTTGTCCAATTTGTAATTTCAGTACCTTCTACTGAAGTAGCTTCTAAAACATAAACTCCTCCACCGATATCATCTTTTGGAGCTTGTTTAAAGATTCCAAATACAATCGGCACTGTCTTTAATGCATCATTTTGACGTAAACGAGTTAATACTGTATTAGCAATTGATTTTGCTTGTTTCAACATTTCTTCATTAGAAATTTCTTGTTCAGCATCTTTATCTCCCGCAGTGTAATAATCCACTGAATTCATCGCAAGACCAATACTAATTCCACCTAATTCATAATTGTTTTCTGTTTGAATCATGAAATCTTGTTCTAAAATTTGAGCTAAATAATATGGATTTCTCTTACTTGGATCTGTCTCGCCATTATCTTCTGGATTTAACCCATCTGGATTTTTTTCAGATTTACGAGCGACCCATTGATTCGTAGTAGTCGAATCAATCACTTGTCCTTCCCTAAAGAAATATTGATTTGTCGGGAAAACTGCACGTGATAATTCAATTAATCCTGATTCAAAGTTTCTTAAGTTGAATCCAGTATTTAAACTTAATGTTGCTCCACGAGTCTTACTGACCTGATACTTCCCATCCATAATCAACGCTCGATAGAATTGATTCGAAAGTTGGTTCGTCGTTGGTTGAGCCACTTTTGCACGTGAAGATTCTGATTCAACATTTTTTTGTGTTGCCTGATTAATATTCGCACACCCTGCTAGTAACATCATTGTTGCACTAGCTAAAGTGATGATTTTTTTCTTCATAACTATTCCTTTCCTTCAATCATTGTTCTAAATTGTTCTTCATCCCATACTAAAATTCCTAGAGATTCAGCTTTGGTTAACTTACTTCCGGCTTGAGCGCCTGCAATCACTAAGTCTGTTTTTTTAGAAACGGATCCTGTCACTTTTCCACCTAAAGATTCAATCGCTTCTTTGGCTTCTTGTCTTGTCATCTGCTCTAACGTTCCTGTTAACACAACTGTTTTTCCAGCTAATAAAGAATCTTCTTCAGGAGCTGCCTTAGCTTTTCCTAAATAACGCATATTAACGCCTGCCGTTTTTAATTCTTCTAACATTTCCTGAACGGTTTCTTGCTTAAAATAAGCCAAAACACTATGCGCAATAACTTCGCCTAGCCCTTCAATAGCAACCAATTCTTCCACGGTCGCTTTTTGAAGGTTTTCCATTGTTTCAAAATGCATTGCTAAATCTTTTGCCGCTTTTGATCCTACATTTCGAATCCCTAGTCCCGTTAATAAACGCTCTAACGAGTTTTGTTTACTCGTTTCAATTGCCTGTAAAATTTTCTGAGCAGATTTTTCTTGAATTTTATCGAGTGTTAATAATTGCTCCATTGTTAAGTGATATAAATCTGCCACATCGTGGACCAATCCACTTTCAAATAATTGATGAATAATTCTTGTTCCTACTCCAGACATATTCATCGCATCCCGTGAAACAAAATGAGTTAACCCTTCTTTTAAAAGAGCAGGACATTTTGGATTCATACATCTTAACGCAACCTCTTCTTCTAAATGCACGAGTGGATTCGAGCAAGAAGGGCATTTTTCTGGAAACTCATACGGTTCTATTCCTTCTGGACGTTTTTCTAAAATCACTCGAGTGACTTCAGGTATAATATCGCCGGCTTTATGAACGACAACCGTATCTCCAATTCGAATATCTCTTTCTCGTATTAAATCGACATTATGTAAGCTGGCACGTTTCACAGTAGTTCCCGCAAGAAATACCGCATCCATCACGGCCGTTGGTGTCACTACTCCCGTACGTCCAACTGTCCATTCAATATCTCGAACAATTGTCTGTGCTTCTTCAGCAGGGAATTTATAAGCGATTGCCCATTTTGGAGCTTTTACAGTGAAGCCTATTTCTTCTTGCGCTTTAAAGTCATTGACCTTAATCACAATTCCATCAATTTCATAAGGCAAGTTATTTCTTTCTACTGTCATTTTTTCAATAAATGCCCATACTTCATCAATCGAATGACAAAGTGCTCTATCTGGATTCGTGACAAATCCTAACGTTTGCATCTTTTCTAACAATTCCATTTGAGAAGATACTTCTAAGGCTTCAACACTAGGACTTTGATATAGAAACACTGCTAAATTTCGACTAGCTGCTACTTTAGAATCTAATTGTCTTAAACTTCCTGCAGCTGCATTTCTAGGATTGGCAAATACTTCTAACCCTTCTTCTTCTCTTGATTGATTTAATTGTTGGAATGATTTCTTTGGCATATAACATTCCCCACGAACTTCAATCGACCATGGTTGGCTTAAGGAAAGTGGAACGGATTTAACCGTTCTAATATTATGCGTAATATCTTCCCCTATTACGCCATCTCCTCTTGTAGCGCCTAAGACTAATTGTCCTTCTTGATACGTTAGCGCTACAGATAAACCGTCAATTTTCAATTCACAAACATAATCAATCGTACGATTTGTTAATTTTTTAATCCGATCATCAAAAGCTTGTAAGTCTTCTTTTGAAAAAGCATTTGATAAACTCAACATCGGATTTTGATGGGTAACTTTTTCAAACCCTTCTAAAACAACTCCCCCAACACGTTGAGTTGGAGAATCTGGAGTAACCAATTGCGGATACTCCGTTTCTAATCGTACTAGTTCATGATACGTTTCATCATACTCATGATCCGTAACGGTTGGACGATCTTGAACATAATATTCATGACTCCAACGATTTAATTGTTCTCTTAATTGTTGGATTTTTTGTTCTACTGAAGTATCCATTTACGACTCCTCTATTCTTTCAATTGGGGCAAAACTCGCTAATAATCGTTTAATCCCCATTCCTGCAAAAGCTACATCAATTTCTTGATTCGTGCCTTCACCAGTTACTTTTACGACTGTCCCAACATTCCATTTCTTATGCATCACTTTGTCGCCGACTTTCCATACAGCTTCTTCATTTTCATCAACTGTTTGTTTGCGTACTTGTCGAATGACTGATGGCTGAATGCTAGAAGGCTGAACGGCTTTTGGTTGATATGCAGTTGCCTGAGATTTCGCTCGATATTTGTCAAATAACGAACCTGAAGAAGAATTTTTTGAAACAAACGAAGAAGATTCTCTATTTGTAAATCCATAGGATTGCTGTTGTTGAGAATCGAATAATTCTTCTCCGATTTCTAATACAAATCTTGATGGACGGTTCGTTTGTGTACGTCCATATAATAATCTTGAATATGCATTCGTTAAAAATAATTTTTGTTCTGCACGAGTAATTCCTACATATGCTAGGCGACGTTCTTCTTCTACATCATCATGTTCCATAATACTTCTTAAACTTGGGAAAATCCCTTCTTCTAATCCGATAATAAATACAACTGGAAACTCTAGCCCTTTAGCTGCATGAAGCGTCATTAATGTCACCATACGACCATCTCCATCGTCACTATCTGCATCAGAAACTAAAGATAAATCTGTTAAAAATTGTAATAATGGAG
>ERZ773037.1157-NODE-1157-length-13954-cov-2.635010_pt1 | contig 13954 bp, 13 predicted proteins | sample MGYA00511466_ERZ773037 | MGnify/ENA primary metagenome ERZ773037 (study PRJEB29015, sample SAMEA2738146) | human oral metagenome | biome: human oral; feature: human-associated habitat; material: saliva | place: China | collected 2202 ... | reverse complement strand
ACTATAACCCGGCACTGACCCTTAGGAAGTCAAACTTTACGCTAAGAGACCTTTCTGTAGAGAAGGTGGGAGAGCCATTTCCTTTGGAGATTTTGAAGGGGATAGTATAAGCTAGAAAGGAAAATAAATCATGAAACTGAGTGAATTCCCTTATGAGAGGGTGGATTTTACAAAAATGGAAAGGGAGCTTTCGGATTTAACGAAGGCCTTGGACAAGGCAGAGTCCGTAGAGGAGGTCTTTGCCATTCATAAGAAGTATTACAAGATGCAGGATGATGTGATGACGGCGATGGTGCTTGCGAATTTTCGGAACAATATCGATATGACCGATGAGTTCTATGAAAAGGAGAAGGACTACTATGACGAAAAGATGCCGGGCTTTTGGAATGCTATGGTGGAATACCAGAAGAAACTCTATCATTCTCCTTTCAAAAAAGAGATGGAAGAGAAAATCGGGCATGTTGCCTTTAAGAACATTGAACTATCGATAAAAGGCATTGATGAGAAGCTCATTCCCCTTATGCAAAAGGAAAATGAGCTCACTACCGCCTATGGAAAGCTTCTTGGAACGGCAACGATTGAATGGGAGGGAGAGGAATTAAACCTTTCTCTTATGCGCCCCTATCTGACAAGCGTGGACCGTTCTGTTCGGGAAAGAGCATGGGAGAAGTATAGTGCTTTTTTTGAGGAGCATAGGGAGGAGCTGAATTCCCTCTATGATGAGTTGGTAAAGAACCGAACTGAGCAAGGACGCCTGCTTGGCTATCCTGATTTTACCGAACTCGGCTATGCACGGATGAATCGTAATTGCTACGGTGAGAAGGAAATTGAAAGCTTCCGAAATCAGGTGAAGTGTGACCTTGTTCCCTTTGTGGAAAAGCTGCATGAAAAGAGAAGAAAGAGACTGGGACTCGAGCATCTCTACTATTATGATGAAGATGTTTTCTTCCCGGAGGGAAATCCCGCGCCGTGCGGAAGCCCGGAAGAAATCATGGCAGCAGGAGAGAAGATGTACGATGAGCTTTCTCCGGAGACCTCTACTTTCATGCGAAAAATGCGGGAAATGGAGCTTTTTGATGTCTTGGGAAGGAAAAATAAGAGTACCGGCGGCTACATGGATATGCTTCCGAACTACAAGATGCCTCTTGTTTTTGCAAACTTTAACGGAACTGCAGGAGATATCGATGTGATTACCCATGAGTGCGGACATGCCTTTCAGGGCTATTTGACTGCGCATCTTCCGATTAGGGAGCATAATGACTTAACTTCCGAAACGGCGGAAACCCATTCCATGTCCATGGAATTTTTCACGGAGCCCTGGATGGAGCTGTTTTTTGGCGATAGAGCGGGGGACTACAGGGAAATGCATTTTGAAGATACGCTGATGTTTATTCCCTACGGCACCATGGTCGATGAATTCCAAAATATTGTGTACAAGAACCCGGAAATGACTCCGGAAGAGCGAAATGAGCTTTGGAAGAAGCTTGAAAAGGAATACAGACCGCACCTTGATTATAAGGACAATGCTTTCTTAAATGAGGGAAGACTTTGGCAGAAGCAGAGCCATATCTATGAAAATCCCTATTACTACATTGATTACTGTCTTGCTGCGGTAAATGCTTTGCAGTACAAGGCTTTCATGAAGCGGGATTTCAAGGAAGCGTGGAAGAGCTATATGGAGTTTTCTCACCTTTCCGCCTCCCTTTTCTTTACCGAACTGGAGAAGAAGGCAGGACTCATGAGTCCCTTTGAGGAGGGAAGCCTAAGGAAACTTGTGGAAGGGCTCAAGGACTAAATTCCATATCGTAATCTTTACTATGAAATCTTGGAAAAGTGTCAAAATCAGGCCGAAATAACCCTGAAAAAGTGTCAGAATCAGGCTAAAAAACATTGGAAAAGTGTCAAAATTGGCTTGAAAACACCTTGGAAAAGTGTCAAAATCTAAGTCAAAACACCTTGGAAAAATGTCATTGGCCGGCTTAAGAGAAATGACTTATGGCGCTGTTATGCCGGATTTTGGAGAAAAGATGCTGAAAAGAAAAATTGAAAAAGACCTTTTGAATTGGATTACTAGTGGAGAAAAAGCCTTACTGATTTATGGTGTTCGTCAGGCCGGAAAGACCTATATTATTCGAGCATGCCTAGAGCAGTCAGGATCTGATTATGTTGAGTTTAACCTAATTAGTCAAGCGGAAATAGTAGATATTTTGCGGGAAGCAAGTAGCATTGATGATCTTATTTTAAAGCTGTCCTTGTACAGCAGTAAGAAGATTATTCCCGGAAAAACAATCATTTTCTTTGATGAAATTCAGCGATACAAAGAAATTGTTACTAAGATAAAGTTTCTTGTAGAAGACAAGCGTTTTCGCTATGTATTATCAGGATCTTTGCTTGGAATTGAACTGGTGAATCTAAAGTCTGCACCGGTAGGATATTTGCAGACTTTAAAAATGTTTCCCCTTGATTTTGAAGAGTTCCTTCAAATCTTTCATGTTGAGGATAAAGTATTAGAGAGGCTTCGCAGCTCTTTTTTATCCAGGACTCCGGTAGATGAAGTTCTTCATAAAAAAATAATGGAGATATTTCATTTGTATCTCATTATAGGGGGGATGCCTGCTGCTGTGGAACAATATCGTAAAACAGAAAATATAGATAATGTTATAGAAGAACACATAGCTATTATCGAGCAATATAAGTTGGATTTTACACAGTACGAGGAAGAGAATCGAAAATTATTGCTTACGCAAATTTATGAGCTGATTCCCGCGGAATTAAATGAAAAAAATAAGCGTTTTAAGCTTGCAGATCTTAAGGCGAATCTTCGATTTGAACGAGTTTCTGATAGTTTTACATGGCTTTGGAAGGCCGGAGTTGCACTGGCAACTTTTAATACGACAGAACCGACAGTTCCGCTTTTACTCAACGAAAAAAGTGCTTTATTTAAATTGTTTTTGTCCGATGTGGGTTTGCTCACAAGTTTGTATGGAAAGTCCTGTAAATTAAAAATTGTTAGCAAAGAAAAAGATATCAATAAGGGCTCTGTGTATGAAAATGTGATTGCTCAGGAGCTTTGTGCACATAATTATCCCTTGTATTATTATAGCAATAAGAAAAAAGGAGAACTGGACTTTATTATCGAGCATGCAGGAGAAGTGCTTCCTATTGAAGTAAAAAGCGGAAAGGATTATGAAAAACATTCCGCTTTGGACAACATATTGCGCGTTCCTGAATATGGTATAAAGAATGCTTATGTCTTTAGCAATGATAATGTCAAAACAAGGGGACAAGTCAGCTATTTTCCAATCTATATGGTGATGTTTTTAGAAGAGAAATCCATTGACTTTGTAGATATATCTTTGGATAAGTATAGGCTGTAATTAGTGGCATTGATTAGAAGGGAGCATAATAATCATTGACAAATCATTTAGCCAAATATAGTATAGATTAAAAAAGTGGGAAATCCCACATACGTAGGAGGAAAATGATGGAAGCAGCAAAGGAGTATAATGTTCACCTCGACAGTAAGAAGCGAGTTACTTTGCGCGGTGCTTTATACCAATATTATAACGTTAAGGAATATGAAAATGGTTGTATTATACTAGAGCCTCGCGAATTGACGGTTCCGGATACTATTTCTGCACGTACTTTGAAAGATATGGATAAGGCTATCAGCAATTATAAACAAGGATACATATCAGATCCTATAGATCTCTCGGATTTTGAATAGTGTGAACATATGAGTTTTATAATACGTATGGGACTTCCGGAGATGGAAGAATTGTGGAATAAACTTCAAACTGAATATAGAGTTGGGACAATCAGTAAAAATGATGCAATTATTTTCAAAAAGTGGGGAAAAGCTTTAAAGTTGTTATCAGAAAATCCCAGACATCCTAGTCTTAGAACGCACGATATAGAAGCATTATCGGAGCGATATGGAGAACGTGTGTGGCAATCCTATCTTGAAAATAAAACCAGTGGAGCAATGAGAATGTATTGGGTATATGGCCCTGATCAAAAGTCTATCACTATTATCGGACTGGAGCCTCATCCGGAGGATAAGAAGAATGGTGCATATGAAAGAATTATTCTATCAGACCTCCCTCTAATGAAAAAAGATGAATCATAATATAAGAAAAAATCAGTATGAGTTTTTTTATTTGGCTTTATAGTGTTGTGACTTTAATAGATGGGGGCTGTAAAAAATCAATTTTGATTTTTAGCCCCCATCTATTTTAGTGGTTTAATTGCTTTTCTTCTATGAAAAATCCATGCTTTTCTTTTATGAAAAAATCATATTCTTTTCAATAAAAATTTATGTTCTTTTCTTTTTCTCCTGTAAAGCCCAAAAGGCCAGTCCGATGACGCTTATTCCGAAAAGAGTAAAGCTGAACGGATTACTCCGGTCTTCGGTTTTGACAAATCCTCTTCCTTTTCTCTCTACGCCGAGGACAGTGGGAGTCGGCCTCTCTTCCCCTAAAATTTCCCCGTTAGAAGAAACCGCTTCTCTACTTGCGGAAAGTACTTCAGGAGTTTGGCTTTCCTCGACAATCGGTGTACGAGAACCGCCACCGCTGTTTCCGCCGCCATTGCCGTTACCATTTCCATTGCCGGGATTCACCGGATTTACAGGGTTTGTAGGATTCACCGGTTCTGTCGGATTTTCAGGAGTTTTCGGATCTTCCGGTCGTATAATTTCCCCGCCGCATATTCTGTCACTGTCTAATCTATAGAGCGGCTGCTCTCCGAAAGAAGGGAGGCTCTCCAAATTGCCTGTGAGGTAGACCGAGAGATCTTCACTGCTTCCATCAACAAAATGAAGCCTCGTCTTTACGAAATGCGGGCTGTAGGTAGTCCGGGAAACTTTGTATCCGTTAGGGAATGTTACAGAATCCAGACTCTCGCCTAACTCTGTGCGAAGAACTTTTTCGATATCCTTTTTATCTTCATCGGTAATCACGGCGTCTGCCGTTTTATTATCGACATAACGCATGTTTTTGGCAAAAATATAATTGTGGTAACCGGTTTCTTCCGACATGGCATCGTTCAGGTTCACTCTTAAGTTTCGCACAAATTCGTCGCCCTTGTATACAGGATAAAGGATTTCCTTATTGTATTTTACAAGATATACCCCATCCGGTGGTAAGACCTTATCTTTTAGTTCGGGGGTTCTGAGCGTTTCCCCTTCGTTTAAAGTACTCTTTAAGTACTCTTTCAGGGACCGGACAGCATTTCCTGTTCCGCGTTTTTCATAAACGTAGTTTTTATCCGGAGAAAGCTCTAGGTTCTCCAAGTCGGCATTTTTCAAGGGAAAGACGGAGCTTACGTTTAATACAGTGCTATAGGTGATGGGAAGAGTGACATCCACATCTCCGTTTTTTTCCGTTTTTACAGTGAGCTGAATACCGTAATCGAGTGTCTCTCCATGAGTAAAATCAATCATGTGCTCGTCCACATCAGGCACAATATCCTGTGCTACTTCTACAGAAAGAACACCGGTTAGGGCATTATTAATGATGCGGTTGAACTTTCCTTTAATCTCCTTTATTTCCTCTTTCGTAAGAGTGGTATTCTCTTTAAATCGCCCTTCATCAAAAGGAAAATAGAGATTCCCACTAAGGAAGTTTACCAATTCTTCGCGAATCTCTCCAAGACTTTGCAGACTCCCGACATTCACTCTTGCATGCTTAGTGTTTCCGCTTTCATCCGTATACTCTACGCTGTAGTAGTACTGTTTTTCCCTGCCTTCTCCTTCAGACTGGATATTTCTATCCGTAAAATGAATCTCCTTTATTTCCGGATAATTCTCTTTCAGGAAGCGGATGATTTCTCCCATGTTATGATCACAGATTTCCTTATCTTTCGGAAGATTAAATTGATTTACATTTCCGCTTACTATGAAGTTAAAGGTTTCCGAGTTGGTGCCCTTTAAGGGGATAAGATATTTTTTGCCCGGCTCTCCGGTATCTTTGTCGAATCCTTGATAAACCAGGTAGGCAAGCTTTTCTCCGTCATCGAACTTTTTAAAGCGAATGGCAGGAAAACTTCCGCCAGCCATAACGCCGTCAGGGGGTAAAAGACCGCCTAAAGCCTTATCGTCGTCATCCAAAGAGGGAGAAGGATCAATCTTCTCCCGAATCGTCTTGGCAAGTTTTGCGAGAATCGGATTGCTGTTTGCATTGCCGGAGAGGTCCAAGTAATAAGCTCTTCCGTCTTTTTCTTTATAGTACTCCTCTTTATCCAGATTTATGGAAACGGAGATCGGATTCAGTTTATTGTCGCCAAAATAGCTATAGAAGTCCTCTTTTTTATTCAGTTTTTCAAAAGCAAAAAGATCTTCAAATTCCCCTCCTCCCGGAAAATTGCTGTAGGATGCCCCCTCCTCTAAACGGCTATAGTGTGCGGAATTCATATTGCTGCTTGTTACGGAAGATTCCGTTTCTTCGTTTTCCTCGCTAAGGAAGGAACCTTCGGACTCGGTCACCGGTTCACCCCAGGTAGGGCCTAAGCTAAGGGCTGAGGTGCTCAGGGTGAGCACAAGCAGTAAGGGAATGAAATGTTTCCTTTTCATACATTTTCTCCTTCATATTTTTTCGCTGAACTTAGATTCATGCATTAAAATATTAAATTAATTGATAAGCAGCTATAAATATACTATTAACAGGAGAAAAAGTCATGCATAAAATTTATTTATCAAATTAGTTTATTTAAGGACTAAATTTATTTATGGACAAAGTTTCCCATGCTTCTCGGGATTATGAAGAAAAGAAGAATCTTGACAAGGAAAAGAAAAATCTTAATCGCCTCCGAAGAATCCCATGATTACGATACCGATTACCGCGAGGGCAACGGCAAAGTACTGCTTCTTCGAGAGTCTTTCCTTTAAGAAGATGTGTGCCCAGAGAGCGGAGAAGATACAGTAACTGGAAATGAGGGGTGCGGAAGCTACGGCGTTTGCGGCAAGGGCTATGATGTACGCCGCCTGTCCTGCGGTCTCACTCATGGCACCGAGAAGCTTTGCTCCGTCATAACTCGGGAAAAACTTTGTCTTCTTCACGAAGATAAGATAGAGCAGTGTGATGATTCCGACTACGAGGAAGGTATATTCGTAGGCTACATTTGCGGAATCTTCGGAAAGACGATGCACGAAGATAGAATCCATAAGGGTTCTTTCTGCAGGATTATCCGATATCGGAGACAAAACCACCGCATCCATAAAGGTTCCGAGACCGTCAATGATGCAGTAGGCGATAGAGAAGAAGATAGCCAGGAAGCTGTTCATATGCTTCATGCCGGGTTCTTCCCCGGATTCCTTCAGCTCCGCTTCTTCCTTCTGCTTTTGAAAATAAGAAAGAAGAACAATCGCAACAATAACAAGAACCGTCGCGATAAGTTGCGGAAAGCTGAGCGTTTGCTTTAAGAAAAGAAAAGACAAAAATGCCGCTACCGCTCCGGATGTATTACAAATCGGAGAGGTGATGGAGAGCTCTATATAGCGAAGTCCGATGTAGCCCAGGAGCATCGAGAAGATATAGAGGAAAGATACGGGAAGATAAACTAAAACCGTCTGGAGATTAAACGTTACTCCATTTACAAGAACTTGATATGTTGCATGAGAGCCCATCACGAGTCCTACAGCAACAATCATCTTTAGATGGCTGTTAGTATCCTTCTCCGGGGAGCCGAGCTTGGAAAAAAAGTCGGAACCGGACCAGAAAAAGACAGCAACCAAGGAAAGAATAAACCACATAATAACCCTTTCTGATAATCATGAATAGAATTGCAACAAATTGATTCTCTATAGTTCACGATAAGATAAAGCATTCGGAATGTGAACTGTCTTGCAAAGTAAAAGCAATTGTAAGACTTTCAAAAAAGACCGAAAAATTAATACAAAATTAAACGTTCCATAAAAAATCACGCATAATATAGCAAAATTATTTATATTTGACAAGCGAGATATTTAGCACGGAGGAAAATGCTACAGATATTGAATAGAGGAAAATGCTAAAATCAGATCAACCAAGAATAATCCTGACGGCAATCCAAAACATAATCCACAAAAACAGTGCAATCTTTGATTTGGAAAAGAATCATATATCTTTTTCCTATCAAAATAAAATGATAAGTATTTTGCGGAATATAATCCGCATTAAAAAAAGGACGTCTCATGGGCATGAATTCCAGAGACTGAATCTGTGTATCGAAGTCTTGTACCAACTTACTTGCAGCGGTCAAACTGACCTGAGAGAGAAAGGTGATGTGAGACAGTAACATTTGTGTGGCGCGTTCTGAAACAATAATAGAATATTTACTTGTTTCTGCCATTTTTTGCTACCTCATTTATCTTATTTTTCAGCATGTTTGTGAGTTCAGGAAGAGAATAACCTGCAATCCCTCTTAAACGATCTTCTTCAACGGAGAGTAATTCTTCACGTAAATGAAGCATTTTTTCTCTACGGTTATAGGTGGCGATATCCATAACGACTAAATCACCTTCTCCATTTTTGGTAAGGAAAACAGGCTCCTCTGTTTTTTTGCAGAGCTCTGCAATTTCATTATAGTTTTGCCGTATTGCGGCTGATGGGCGTATATTCATATCTTTTCCCCTCGACTTAAAACATAGTAATTTTATAGTATAATAATATCCATATTATACTACATCGTCAATAGAGTTTAGGGATTTTCTCCTCTAGGTTTTTTTGCAACGATGGAGAAAAAGGCGCATCGCTTACCAACACGGAAATATTTTCAAAATCGGCAGTCTTAAAGAACCCGACTGCATTTTCCTTTGTGGTATCACAGAGAAGAATAGTTTTGTCCGCATTTTCCATCATGGACTTTTTGACAAGTCCCTGAGAATCGTCCCCTTCAAAAACTCCCTTTTCCTGAATGGCTTTACAGGAAAGAATGGCAAGTTCGGCATGGAAGTTTTTAATAAATGCGGAAGTAAATTCACCGACGATAGAGAGACTTTGGTGCTTTAATACTCCGGGACAGAGAAAACAGGTCAGGTTTTGTGCGTGGGAAAGTTCGTTGGCAATGTTTATGCCGTTTGTAATGACCGTGATATTCTGTTTTGTCTTTAAAATGGGAGCCAGCTGACAAACAGTGGAAGAAGAATCCAGGAAGAGCACCATGCCGTCTTTGATTAAGCTATCCGTCTTTCTGGCAATGCTTTGCTTCTTATCTAAATTCTCAATTTGTCGCATATTAATGGGACTTTCTTTGGCCGACTTTACAATGAGAGAGACATAACCGTGTGCTCTTTTAATCATACCGTCTTCTTCTAAAGAAATTAAATCCCTTCTTATTGTAGAGCGGGAGGCATAAAGTCTTTTGCAAAGATAGTTCATGCTTGCAATGCCGTTATGCTGATTCAGGTTTTCTACAATTTCCCTTTTTCTTTCGTGGATATCCATCTTACTACTCCTTTATTTGAGAAGGTTATGCCGTCTACAATGCACGTTTTGAAAAAATGTATACATTTTTCCTTAATGCGCGTCCTATGCCGAGTATGCAATAGTTCGCTTTAGAGAGTTTCTTAGAGAAAGGCATGGGAAGGTGATCTTGAACAAAAATGTTCATACTTGAACAGTATAGCACAGAAAACGGAAATATTTTCAATAATATGTTCAAAGATATAATTACTTTGTTTAATATGCTATATTCTGCTTGGCAAAAAACGGTTGGAGATAGGCATTATGAAGAAGGTTCTTGCTTTTGATATGGGCGCAACATCCATAAGAGGAATAGTGGGTTATCAGGAAAATGGGAAGTTCTGCACAAAAGAAGTAATGAGGATGTCCCATAAGATTCAGAATAAAGACGGTAGGCTGTATTGGGACTTTAACGCTATCGCAAAGAAAGTGGAGAATACCATTTTAGAAAATCCCGATGTTTCCGCTATCGGTATAGATACTTGGGGAGTGGATTTCGGGGTAATCGACAAAGAAGGAAATCTTCTACAGGCACCTCATTCCTACAGAGACGAGAAGTTCGCTGAAGGAAGAGAAGAAGCAAGGGCTTTATTGGATGAGTTCGAGCTTTTCCAAAACAGCGGAAACCAGATTATGACCATCAATACGGTTTATCAGCTTCTTAGCTTAAAGAAATTCGATAGGGAAATTTACGATAAGGCAGATAAGATTTTAATGATGCCGGATCTCCTTTTCTACCTATTAACGGGAGAAAAAATCGGAGAAGAGAGTATTTGGTCTACGACGGGGCTGTATGACTTATCGAAAAAGCAGGTCTCAGAGCAGCTTTTTGAGAAGCTCAAGCTAAAGAGAGAATTAGTTCCTGAGATTGTGCGGGCGGGAGAGCGCAAGGGGAACACGAAGAATTCCAAGCTGGAGAGCTTGAGAGCCTTATCTATCGACGTTATTCCGGTTTTAGGACATGATACGGCAAGTGCACTTCTCATGATTGAAGATACAAAGGATTCGCTTTTCTTAAGCTGCGGCACTTGGTCTTTGATCGGTACATCGGTAGAGGACGCGAAGGTGAGTAGAGAAGTTTATGAGAAGAACCTTACAAATGAACTGAGTTACAAGTCCGAGACGCTTTTCTTTAAGAATATCACCGGTCTCTACCTATTAGAAAAGTACAAGGCGGAGATTGAGGAAAGACTCGGAAGAAAAATAGCCTTCCAGGAAATCACCGACTTTGTAAAGAAAGACAAAGAAGCCGGATTCCTCCTTGACATGGATGCAGAGGTTTTCGGAAGAGAAGGGATAGCGGTTAAAAAAGAAATCGATGCTTTTCTCCTTTCCCGCGGGGGAACTGTACCGAAAGAAGATTTTTCTTACTTTACCCTGATTTATGACAGTATGGTAGAAAAATACAGAGAAGTAAAAGAGGATATTGAACATATCTTGGGGAGAAACTTTACAAAGCTCCATATGATAGGGGGAGGCGCAAGGTCAGAGGTTCTCGCGGAAAAGATTGCGAGGAAGCTGAAGGTTCGGGTTAAGGCAGGGCCTTATGAGAGCTCCGCACTCGGAAATATTCTTCTCTTGCTTCTTCAGGAAAAGGAAGTGGGAAGTATAGAAGAGGGGAGAAAGCTGATTTACGAGGCTTCGGAAGTAAAGGAATATTCTTAAAAGCCGGAGTGTTCCATAAAGGAAATTCCTTCATAATAGAAGGTAATAGAAGGCTTTCAAGAAACAGAAAAATCGTTTTAGCTGGCAGTTTCCAAGCATTTTGCTTGAAAATCAAAAAATATATTGGGGTTTATTCAGATAAAGGAGGAAGTATGAATCATCCAAGAATTGGTATCAGACCGACAATCGACGGAAGATGGGGAGGAGTAAGAGAGTCACTGGAAGCGCAAACCATGAATATGGCGAAAAGCGCTGCAAAGCTCATTTCGGAGAATCTTCGTTATCCTGACGGAGAGCCTGTAGAGGTTGTGATTTCCCCGACTACCATCGGCGGCGGCGGAGAAGCGGCTATCTGCGAAGAATACTTTGCAAAGGAAAATGTAGTGGGAACGCTGACCGTTACACCTTGCTGGTGCTACGGAACAGAGACCATGGACTTAAATCCGAATACCATTAAGGCGGTTTGGGGCTTTAACGGAACAGAAAGACCGGGTGCGGTATATCTTGCGGCAGTTATGGCGGCTTATGCACAGAGAGGTCTTCCGGCTTTCTCTATCTATGGAACAGAGGTACAGGATAAGGACGGCAGCGGAATTACCGAAGATGTCGAGAAGAAGATTTTAGACTTTGCAAGAGCTGCAGTCGGTGTAGGTATTATGAAGAATAAGTCCTATGTCAATATCGGCGCGGTTTCCATGGGTATTGCAGGCAGTGTGGTAAATGTGGATTTTCTCCAGAAGTACTTCTTACAGAAGTATCTCGGAATGAGAACCGAATGGGTAGATATGACAGAAGTTCTTCGCAGAATTAATCTGGAGATTTACGATCCTGAAGAATATAAGAAAGCTTTAGCTTGGGTTAAGGAGAACTGCAAGGAAGGTTACGATACCAATGCAGGAAAGAACTTCCCCGAGGTAATTACAAAGTCCAGATTCATTCCGGATGACAAGCAGTGGGAGTTCTGCGTAAAGCATGCTCTTATCGTTAGAGATATTCTTTATGGAAATCCGAAGTTGAACGATCTCGGCTGGCATGAAGAGGCACTTGGCAGAAATGCCATCGCAGGCGGTTTCCAGGGGCAGAGAATGTGGACAGACTGGCTTCCGAATGCGGACTTTACGGAGGCAATCATGGCTTCCGGCTTTAACTGGAACGGAAAGAAGATGCCGACACCTTTTGCAACGGAGAACGACACCTTAAACGGTGTGGCAATGATGTTCGGATGGCTTTCCACAGGTAAGGCTCCCATCTTCTCCGATGTAAGAACTTACTGGTCTCCGGAGGCGGTGAAGAGAGTCAGCGGAAAAGAGCTTAGCGGATACGCAAAGAACGGTATTATTCACCTGATTAACTCCGGCGCAAGCTGTCTGGATGCCAGTGCTGCGGCAAAGGATGAGAAGGGCAACGGCACCATGAAGGAGTGGTGGAATCTGACAGAGGCCGACATTAAGGCTTGCTGCGAGGCTACCGACTGGTGCAGAGCGAACTATGAGTACTTCAGAGGCGGCGGATTCTCCTCTCATTTCAGAACAGCTGCAGAGATGCCTGTTACCATGATTCGTGTAAATATCGTTGAGGGAGTGGGTCCGACCTTACAGGTTATTGAGGGGCATACCTGTGTACTCGATAACGATGTACATAAGATTTTGGATGAGAGAACAGACAGAACCTGGCCGACCACTTGGTTTGCTCCGAAGATTGGCGTAGGTGCTGCGGACTCCGTTTACAATGTTATGGCTAAGTGGGGGGCTAACCACGGCGCAACCGTAGAAGGTCACGTTGGAGACAGACTCCTTACCCTAGCTTCCATGCTGAGAATTCCGGTAGCTTTCCACAATGTGGAAGAGGAAAGAATCTTTAGACCCCATTCCTTTAACGGATTCGGCACAGCGGACTTAGAGGGACAGGACTACAGAGCCTGTGCGTACTACGGACCCTTATATAAGTAAGAGCGGATAAGCTGAAGGCTCCCGAGCTTAAGACGAGGGAGCTGAGGCTGAAAAAGAAGCTAAAACTTATCTATTTATAGAGAAAAATGAAGTGAGATCTAAAGAGAGAAATGGATTTTTAGGGCTTTTTAGAGCAAGAAATCCTTCTCCCATTTCAGTGAGAAAAGAGGAAGATTTATGTTAATGGAAAAGGAAAGACTGCTTCTTATCGAGTATGGCAAGAAACTGGTAAAAGCAGGACTTACCAAGGGTACGGGAGGAAACTTAAGTATCTTTGACAGGGCACATGGCCACGTGGCTATCACTCCTTCCGGAATCGATTTTTTTGAAATTCAGCCGGAAGACATCGTAATCATCGACTTGGACGGAAACGTAGTAGAGGGAAAGAGAGTGCCTTCCTCCGAATGGGCGATGCATATCATGCCCTATAAGTACAGAGAGGATATCGATGCGGTGATTCATGCACACACCATGTATGCTACAGTTTTGGCCTGTTTAAGAGAAGATTTACCCGCTACCCACTATATGATTGCGGTAGCAGGGCCAACGGTAAGAGTGGCAAAGTATGCGACCTACGGCAGTAAGGAGCTTGCAGAGAACGCCTTTGAAGCAATGAAGGATAGAAAAGCCGTAATTTTGGCAAATCACGGCATTCTTGCAGGAGCAAAGGACCTCCTCAATGCGTTCAATATCATTGAAGAAATCGAGTACTGCTCCGAGGTATACACCAAGGCAAAAGCAATAGGGGAGCCTGTCATTCTTCCGAAGGAAGAAATGGAACTTATGGCAGAGAAATTCAAGACCTACGGGCAGAGAGTGAGCACGAAAAAAGACTAGGAGGAAGACTTTATGGAAGCTTTATTGTCAATGAAAAATATAAAGAAATCTTTCTCCGGCGTA
>ERZ773037.1155-NODE-1155-length-13969-cov-7.814719_pt1 | contig 13969 bp, 16 predicted proteins | sample MGYA00511466_ERZ773037 | MGnify/ENA primary metagenome ERZ773037 (study PRJEB29015, sample SAMEA2738146) | human oral metagenome | biome: human oral; feature: human-associated habitat; material: saliva | place: China | collected 2202 ... | reverse complement strand
AAATTCGCTTTATAAAAGCTTTTTAGATATCTAATAAACTTTGCGGGGGTGACTCGACAAAATCGATTTCTACGAAATCACGATTTTTGAGTCACTCCCTACTTTTATCTATCTATAAAAAGTTAAGCCTTTTCTCTTTACAAACTTTAGTCTTAGGTTTATAATAAACCTATAATAAATAATTAAATTATCTTCGGGGCAGGGTGAAATTCCCGACCGGCGGTTAAAGTCCGCGAGCGCAAGCTGATTTGGTGAAATTCCAAAACCGACAGTACAGTCTGGATGATAGAAGATATAGTCGTATTCACTTAACTTATTAATTGATAAATATTTGTTTATGATATTTTCAATTTATATTTTAACCGAATCAACCATACCTTTAGTCCCGCTTTAGTATATTATTTGAAGCGTGATGAAATAAGAATAATGATATTTATCTATCTCTGATAGATTTATTTAGCTACCCTTATTACATCACCTTTACATAATTGGAAGGCGGTTATTTTTTTGCCTATGAAGATGGAAAGAGGTTCAATATGTACAAAAAAAATATTCATTCACTTACACTAAGTGGAATGCTTGCAGTTATTGCACTACTTCTATCTTTCTTTAGCTTTGCGGTACCATTTTTACCACCGTTTCTAAAGTTTGATTTTACATTTATACCATTGTTTATGGCTCTATTATTAATAGACTACAAACATGCACTTTTAGTTTCTTTACTAAAAAACTTCTTGCATTTTGCGCTTATTACACATGAGCCAACTGGAGCCATAGCTAACTTAGCTGTAGAATTTATCTTCTTAAGCATCATTGTTTTATTCTACAAAAAAGGATTCACTAAGGTTATTATCGGTGGCGTAGTAGCTACTTTAGCAATAACAGCATTTATGTCTCTATTCAACTACTTTGTTCTTTTACCAGCATATGGTTATATTATGGACTTAGCTGATATTACAAAAAACGTTAAAACTATTGTAACTGCAGGAATTATTCCATTTAACCTTCTTAAAGGTGCATTAGTAACATTCTTATTCTTCGTAACAATCAAAGTTTACGAAAATATACCTACTACAATTAAGGCAAGATTTTCATAAAATTAACAAAATTAGAGGAGTTGACAAAATGTCAACTCCTCTTTATTTTTATAGATATTCTATTTTATCTACTTTTTCCTCGTTATTATTTTGAGTATTTGTCGTTTGATAGTTTGTACCATCTATATTTTGATTAAACGTTTCTTGTCCTTGGTTATTCTGATTATTTTGTGTACTGTAAGGATATCCTCCATTAGTCATATACGGATTAAACGGCAGTTGCTCCGGCTCTTTTCTTACAAATAACATAATAGCTACGATTAAGTATGGTATATAAATTAGGAAGAATAGTAAAAATGAAAATAACCCTACTCCTATCGCAGTTAATAAAAATAACACACCTGATACTATTCTAGACTTCATTGTTAATGTTGCCACCAAAGCAAGTACAGCTAATACTAAAAATATAATAAAGCCTACTTTAAAAGCTATATCTAACGTTCTTGCTGCATCCGCTGCTGTTTGTCCAGGAGGCGCCTCTCTTAAATAACCTTTTATAAAGTCTGGATTTTCCGCTAGTTGTTTTCCTAATCCTGTAAAAATTGCTAACCCTAACGCTCCTGTGAAAATAAATAACAATGCATTAGCTATCCACGCTAAAACTTTTTCTGTTGTTCTTTTAAATGGTTGCATATTAATCTCCTTTTATATATATAAAACAATTATAACATAAAACTATAATTATATATAGCTATTTTGTATTATAGGAGAATATTAAAATGTAGATTTTTCTGTAGTATTTCCTATTTTTGAGAAATATTATATAATTATTAGTACCTTTTAATATCTCTTTTTCTTCTTCGTGTTTATACTTTTTTATTAATTTTATATAAAGGAGTATGAATTATGAAAAAATTCATCATAATAAACAAGAAAAAAGTGTTTATCTCAAGGAAAAAATATAACTTATTAAAAACAATAGACAATAGGTATTACTATACAAAAAAATTAGATCAAAAAAATAAATTAATACATTTTTCCAGTTATGATACAGAGAGCTTTAACGCTGTTAATCAGGTCAAAGATACTAGGTCTTTACCAAGCCAACTTTATGAAACAAAAGAAATTTATAATGCATTATATAAGGCTATAAATAAGCTAGATAAGAGTGAAAAAGTAATAATTTTAGGCATATATTTTAAAAATTATTCTCTCAGAAAATTAGCTAGTATCAGACATACAAACGCTATGGCTATAAGTAGACAAAGGGATAAAATACTTAAGAAATTAAGAAAAGATCTTATTAAATTTGATGATTATTATTAATTTTTGTTACAAACCTTAGATTTTTTAAGGTATATATATGAGAGGGGGCTTTTTAGGGAGGTAAAAAAGTATGAAAGACTATAATCTTTCTGATAAACAGGAAGAAGAATTTCAAAAATTAGTTGAAGAAAAACAACAATTAATACTATTAGCCTTAAAAAAGGTTAACATCGCACCTAAAGATTATAGGGAGTTCTATGGGTTTGCGTTAGATGGTTTACTTGTTAGTTTTTTGATTCTAGAAGCTGGGGAGATTAAAAAAGATGATTTTGATAAATTTTCTTTTTCAACAATGAAAAGAAAAATTATCGATGAAATCCGTCGTAGAAATCGACAAAAAATAATTAATTTTGAAGAGGTAGAAAAAACTACTCTATTTTCTGAACCTGACTTTAATATCATAAAGTTTGAATTTTTTTCAAGTATAGATAGCGAATTGACAGATCAAGAAAAAGAGTTTTTTAGTACATTTATGAAAACTAATAATTTTGATAAAACTATAAAATTAAGAAAGATTTCTAAATCACAGGGTTATAGATTATTAAAAAGTATAAAAAACAAATGTACCACCACTTTGCTAAATACAAAACACAATTAAAACAAATAAATGTTTCCACTCCTCTCAAAAGGTGTTTTAAAAGAGATGTATATTAAATAAAATTATTCAGTAATTTATACTTTCTTTTGAAACACCTCTTTGTTTTCAATTGATTTTCCATTGATTCTAGTTTAAAATTACTATGATGTTTTAAATAACATATTATAAAATTTATTTAGAACTTTGCAAACAATTAGAAAGAGGTGTTTTTATGCATGATATGACCAAAGGTCCTATATTATCAAAAATAATACACTTTTCTATTTTTATTTTTATTGGAGGGCTACTTCAAAACTTATACCTAATTATTGACTCTATTATTCTTGGTCATTACGTAGGAGAAAGTGGAATAGCTATCGTAGGTGTCGCAAACCCTATCAACTTCATTGTTATGGGATTTCTTATTGGTTCTGCCTACGGTTTCGGGGTAATTATGGCCAGAAGCTTTGGAGCTGGTGATTTTAAAGAGTTTAGGAAATATTTCTTTAACTCTATTATTTTATCTATTATTATCGGAATAGTATTTACTATTGTTCTATCATTAGTCAACTCTTATCTTCTTGAGCTTATTAGTACTCCAGCCGAGTTGTTTGATGGTGCACATAAATTCTTATTTATATTATATATAGGTTGTGCTTCTTCTTTAATTTACAATTTATTCGCTGCTACTCTTAGAAGTATCGGTAATAGTTTCACTCCCGTCTTATTCTTATTACTTTCAGTAGTAATAAATGCTATTTTAGCTTATGTTTTTGTTGCTGTGTTTGGTTGGGGAGTAGAAGGAAGCGCGGTGGCAACTATAATCGCACAGGCCGCTTCGGCTCTTTGTTGCTATATTTATATAAACAGAAAATACCCTCAAATACGACTTACTAAACAAGATGCTGTATTAGATATCTCTCATATGAAAAATCTTATTTTACAAGGCGCTCCTATGGGAATGCAGTTTTCTTTTACAGGTATCGGACTAATAGTTGTTCAAAAATTTCTTAATGGATTTGGAACTAACTATATCGCCGGATACAGTGTAGGTGTACGTATTCAAAATATTGTATCTTATGTCTACGTTGCTTTAGGTACTGCTATTTCAACATTTATTAGCCAAAACATCGGAGCTAAAAGAATGTACCGCATACCAAAAGCCGTTAAATATACGACATTAATTACAATAGGTTGCGCTATTTTTAGTACAATTGTTATTAGATTCTTCGGACCAAACTTTATTTCATTATTTACTACCGCACCTAACGAAGAATTAACACATGCTACAGTAACCTACTTTAACAACGTTACTCTTGCCTATATTCCTTTAGGCCTTATAATACTTTATCGTAGTGCATTACAAGGATACGGATTCCCAATTACTGCGATGATGGCAGGTATTATCGAGTTAATCAACCGTGTTGTTATAGTAATTTTCCTTACAGATACATTTGGATTCTTAGCAATCTGTCTTGCAGACTCTGTAAACTGGGTAATTACTGCAGTATTCCTACTAACAGTATACTTTATAGCTACACGTTCACATAAAAATAAGAATAAAGAGTTTTATATAGAACCTAGTATGTAAAAGAAGTGACTTGATAAAATTCAAGTCACTTCTTTTATTTTATTAATATTATATTTTTCCTAAATATATCTTCTTGTTGTGCTTTTAAATTATATATGCGAGATACTTTTATATCATGAACAAAATAACCGCTAGTCTTACTATTTAAAACTGGTACTAAAGTAATATTGCTTTGATTATTTATTTCTCGTATTATACTAGCTTTATCTTCTTTAGCCGCTAATATTCTAAATACTTTTGTTCCAAAAAATTCGTTGTAATCAGCTTTTGTTGTATTAGTTAATATGTGTAATAATATTCTTTGGATTTTCTTTTTGCTATATCTTTTTGTAGATATACTATTTACCAGCTCTTGATAGTTATCGGCTATATTCGCCATGTCATATATTCTATTTTCTAGACCTTCATTGACATCATATATGTTTTTTAACCCCACTTTTCCTAGAGATAATATCTTATATTTTATTAAGTCAAAAAAGTCCTCTTCCGATAAAATTTTGCTTGCTCGAATATTTTCAATCATTTCTTTAGATAAATAGTTTGTTACTACACTATCATCTATATTTTTTCTTATCGCTGTTGCACTCAAAAATTTCTTATCTTCTATTTCTTCTTTATTAAGCCCTTGACCTTCCCTTTTAATTGGTAAAAGTTTAATATGAGGTGCATATTTATGAATATTTTTATAATAACTATACGCTAAAATAAAATTTGGTATATCATTTTGCAATCCTAGTATCTTACTATTAATAGTCGCAAAATTATACCCTTGCTTTAACAATTCCCTATACTGGTCTTCTGTTATATTTTGTTGCTTATTATAAATTTCTTCAAACAGCTCTATTGAAGTATCTTCTGTTCCAAAAATAAGATGTGTGATTCCTGAATTCGATAAAATTTCTATACTTTTTTTGGCAAAGTCATCGCTATACGCTACACTTGCTAAATAAGGAAGAGCAATCACCATATCGCAGCCTGCTCTAACAGCTTCTTCTGCTCGAATATAACCATCTACTATAGCTACTTCTCCCCTTTGCGTGAAGAATTCACTCATAACACAAATGATTTCTCCACCACCATTTTTTTCTATTATTTTTTTTGCTTGATCTATTAAATATTTATGACCACTATGAAGTGGATTAAATTCAGCTATTATACCTATTCTCATATTTTTCCTCATTAATTTAAGCCTTTTCAATTATTTGACTATACATTTATATTGTGTTATATTTAAAGAACACAGAGTATTCATAATTCTATCCTAATTTTAATAGAGCAACTAGATTTTTCTAGTTGCTCTCATTTTTATCATTACTATTAGACGTAGCTGAATTATCTACGTATATATCAACTGTCCATCCTAATACTGAACCATCGTCTGCTGCTACTTTACTTACAGAGAATTGTCTTGATTTATGATCTTCTTTAGCAAGACGCGCAACCTCGCTATTCCCATATTCCATAGCTTCTTTTTGTGATTTAAACACTTTCCCTGTTGTTCCTAAACCTTCATTTCCAGAAATCTTTTTACCAGCATATTCTTGTGATTTTATTACACCGCTAGATGAACTAGAGCTATTTGATCCTTGACTAGGACTAGTAATTACATTCTTAGCATTGCTATTTGATGATTGCTTAGAATGCGAACCAGATTGTTGTTGATTTCCTTGATTTTCTTGATTAGTACTACTATTGTCATCTTTTTTATCTTCATTTTTATTTGATGATTCATCTTTACTATTTGATTTATCTTCATTCTTACTTTCATTCTTTTCTGTAACTTGGTTATTAGTCTTTTTCTGATTATCCTCACCGTTAAAATAACTAACACCAAAATAGACTACACCTACAACTACTATTGCAGATACAAGCCCTATCAATATTTTAAATAGTTTATTATTTTTCATAGTTAGTTTTTCCTCTATCAGATAATTTTCATACTCTATTATAACACTTATTTTAATAATTAGCTAAGATTTATATAAATTTTCTATTTATAGTGTTATCTCAAAGATTTTACCTAGCTCCTTAACTAATAAAAATTAGTTTAAAATCGAGCTTTTACAGTTAATAATTAGAACATTAATTTTTTTTAAAAAAACTAACTTAAGCTCTGTTCTTGCACACAACCTAAGTTAGTTTTACTTATTATTTTTGTTTAATATTTACAGTTACTTCACCTTTATTATTGCGTCCTAAAGTATATTCGTAACTTTTTTTATTCTCTTTAGCTAGACGATTAATTTCTTCATCAGCATATTTGTGTGCATCTTGAGAGTTTTTAAATGTACCTGGTGTTGAAGATGTTGAAGTATTTGAACTTCCACTGTTATCTTCGCTTGATCTTGATGTGTTAGTGTTATTATTTGAGCTATTATTTCTTGAGCTACTATTTGATGATCTGTTACTTCTATTTGAGTTATTGTCTCTATTTTCTTTTGAGCTATTGTTTGAAGAGTTATTATCAGATGAATCATTTGAAGAGTTATTATCTGAGTCTTGACCTTCTCTATATTTTTGCTCATCAGTTTTATTATCATCAGATGAAGACTCGTCATCTTTGTTATCAGATGAAGATTCTTTATCCTTATCTTTATCCTTGTCTTTATCTGTAGTTGTTGTAGAATTTTCACTTGATTTTTTACTTGATGAACTATCCCCACCAGAGAAATAACTTATCCCTATAAAGATAGCACTACATAAAAAGATTGCTAGAACAATTCCCCATAAAACTTTTAATAATTTATTATCCTTCATTTTTTATCAGTCCTTCTTCTTTATTTTTTTCAAAATTTCCAATACAAAACTTATAATTTCCAAAAACCTATCACGTTACATTATAGTATTTGTACCTTAATAATAATTAAAACTCCTTAAAATGTGTATACCAAATTCCGGTTTAATCATACTTCACACTTTTTCAGTGAATATATTATATCATATTTTCACTATAAATTCACAATAACTATACTAACTTTGTTAAATTTACTTTTTTATATTTCTTGGGAAATTTTAAATTTTTCTTCGATATATATAGTGTCAGAGGCCAAAGACAAAATACAAATAATATATAAAAGGAGATTTTCACATGAGAATATTAAAAAAAGTTTTAAAATTAAACTACGCCGAAGAAAAAGGTGACAAACAAGTTGTAAAAAGCTATACTTTTGACGCTAACACTACTGTCGATGAGACTACATTAAAAGATGTTGGAGATAATATCGGAAAGTTATTATCAAAAACTATCGATAATATTACTGTAACAACTAAAGAACTTATCTAATAAAGGAGAAATAAACTATGGAAAAAAAATTAAATTTATACTTTACTACTGCAGATAAAAAATCTTATCACATCACATTAAATTATCCAAAAGATAACTTAACAAAAGCGGAGGCTGAAGCTGTAGGTCAAAAAATCATTGCTACAAAAGTATTTAACAATGAAAAACGTACACTAGCAGAATTCAAAAAAGCCTCTTATGTAACCACTGAAGAAACTGTTCTTCAATAATTTGGAAGGAGGCGGGTGCGGCGAAAGTCGCACCTTTTTTATTATGGATATTCTTAATTTTATTAATACTGTAGGTTTCCCAATTTTTGTTGCGGTATTTTTTATAGTGAAACTGGATAAAACCTTACAAAACATTGGAAAAAGCGTTAATGATTTAATTAAAATAATCGAAATCAAATTAGATAGTAAAACTACTGATTTAAAATAATGGAGGCTTCTTATGGCTACACAAGAAACTATGGTTAATTGGGCTAAAAACAATCTTTATCGTTGGATTGATATGGACGGAATGTACGGAGCACAGTGCGTCGACCTCACTATGGCATATACTCAAAACTTCGGTAATTATAGGATGTTCGGTAACGCTATCGATTATCTAAAAAATCCACTCCCAAAAGGATGGCGTAGATATTTAAAAGGACAAGCTACTATAGCTCCTGGCGATATAGCTATTTGGCAATGGGGACCTTGGGATATATACGGTCATGTTGGTATTGTCATCAAAGTACAAGGTAATATGATTACTTCTGTAGAACAAAATGTTGACGGTACCCCTTCTCGAGGCGGTACAGCTAAGTTAATGACTAGAGATGATACCCACCTAGTAGGCTTTATTAGACCAAACTACGATAATGAGGATGCTTGGAAACTTGTAGAAGAAACCGGGCAATTCAAAGTTAACGTTACTTCTATTAACGTTCGAGATAAACCTAGCATCCAAGGGCATATAGTAGCTAACTATTCCTTTGGAGAAAAAGTAAATTATGACAGCTACGTTATGAATGAGGGCTTTATCTGGATTAGTTATATCTCTTATTCCAATGAACGTCGCTATATGGCTACAGGAAACTGTAAAAATAACACTCGCACTAGTTATTGGGGAAGTTTTAGTTAAACAACATATAAAAAATCCTTAAAGTTCAAAAGACTTTAAGGATTTTTCTTATTAAATATTATTTATTTTTTCTGAAATTTAGTGAAGCAATTAATAATACTGCACCTAATAACGCACCTACTACTAATGCAAGTAAGTACATTAATGGATTACTTACAGCACCTACTGCTATCGCGAAGATACCACCATGCGGTGCTTTTGATACAGAACCGAATACCATACTTAATGCTCCTGCAACCCCACTTGATAAGAATAATGGTGGAATTACACGTAATGGATTACTTGCTGCGAATGGAATAGCACCCTCAGTAATAAACGCTAATCCCATTACGTAGTTTACTAAAGCACCACTACGTTGTGATTTTGGCCAAATAGATTTATTAATTGTTGCTGAAATAGCAATTGCTAATGGAGGTACCATACCTCCGATCATTACTGCTGCCATTACATCACTTCCAGCTGTTCCTGAAGCAGTTAGTAGAGCTGTACCTGTTACATATGCCGCTTTATTAATTGGACCACCCATATCGATAGCCATCATAGATGCAGCTACGAAACCAAGGATGAATTTTCCACTTCCACTTAAACCACCTAGGAAACCTTGTAATCCAACCATCACTGACGCCATTGGAGCATTAATTACATAAATCATTAATAGACCAATAATTAGTGATCCTAAAATAGGGAATAAGAAGATTGGTTTTATTCCATCTAATGAACGAGGCATCCAACTAAATGCATATTTTAACGCAATAATAATTCCACCAGCTAAGAAACCAGCTACTAATGCTCCTAAAAATCCGGATGGTGTATAAGTTAATACATCACTTTTCAGTCCAAGAATACTAGGGTCAGCTAGGATACCACCGACCATACCAACGATAAACCCTGGTCTATCCGCAATACTACGTCCAATAAATCCGGCAAGGATTGGTAACATCATACTAAATGAAATTTTACCTAAGTAGAATAACACTTCAGCAAAACTATTGTAAGAAGCATCTTTTGGATCAAATGAGTTAATACCCCAAATAAATGAAATAGCGATTAAAATACCACCTGCAACTACGAAAGGTAACATGTTACTTACACCTTCCATTAGGTGTTTATAAGCACGACGACCTAAACTTTCGTCACCTTTTGATTCCTCAGAAGATTCCTTTGTTCCATCATAATGATAGATAGGTGCTTTACCATCTAAAATAGTTTGAATAAGTTCTTTTGGTTTATTAATACCATCAGCAACTTTTGTAATTATTGTTGGATGTCCATCAAAACGAGCAACTTCTACTTTTTTATCGGCAGCAACGATAATACCTGCTGCTCTTTCAATATCTTCTTTAGTCAGTTTATTTTCTACACCGATTTGACCATTTGTTTCAACTTTAACATCTAGTCCCATCTCTTTGGCAGTTTCTTTTATTTTTTCAGCCGCCATAAATGTGTGAGCAATACCTGTAGGACAAGCTGTAACAGCTATAATATAAGGTTTTTCTCCACTTGGTTTAACTTCTTCTTTTTTCTCTTCTTTTGGAGCTTCTGTTTTTGCTACGAAGTCAGAAAATACTTTTTCTACATCTTCTTTAGTTGTTGCTGCATCTAAACCTGCTTTTACTTCTGGATCCATTAAAGCTTGAGATAATGAAGCTAAAGCTTTTAAGTGTTCATCTGCTCCACCATCTGGTGCACAAATCATAAAGATATGTTTTGCTGGTTGTCCATCAAAACTTTCCCACTCTACACCTTCATTACTTTTAGCGTAAACAATCATAGCTTTGTCAAAATCAGCACTTTTAGCATGAGGAATTGCTACATTTTCACCAACACCTGTAGTTGATTGAGCTTCACGCGCTAACAAAGCATTTAAAAAATTATCTTTACTTTTAATAACATTTTTTTCTACTAACATAGTAGTCAATTTGTCTAATGCTTCTTTTTTATTTGCAGCACTAAAACCAAACTGTGTTAAATCGTAATTAATAACATCTGTTAATTTCATTAAAAAGTCTCCTTAATTATTTTTTATCTATTTTAGTTTTTTTACATTAATTTGAGGTACAAGTTCTTCAATTAGAGCTTTACTTCCTACACCTACTGAGAATGATGTAGCTCCTCCTGCTGCAGAAGCATATTTTAAAGCTTCAGCATAGTCTTTTGTTTCGTTATATTTTGCAACAAACATAGCTAACATACTATCCCCAGCCGCAACAGTTGAAACAATTTTTCCTTTTGCTACATTCACTTCAAACACTTCATTCGCCTCTGTAAGTAAGATTGCGCCATTTGCTCCACGTGAAACAAGTACATTTTTTGCACCACGTTCTTGAAGTTTTTTAGCATAATCTAGTATTTCATCTAAACCATTTAATGTTACACCAAACATTTCCCCTAATTCAAATTCATTAGGTTTTACTACAAATGGTTTATATTGTAATGTATCTAACACTAAGTCTTTATTACTATCAACTATTAATGTCGCACCTGATTCAGATACTTTTTTAGCAATAGCTTTAAAGTCTTCTACACCCATTCCTGCAATAACATTCCCTGATAAAAATACTACATCTTCTGATGTTAATTTATCTAATTTTTTAAAGAATTCATTAACATTTTCTTCGTTTACAGCACTACTTTGACCGTTAATTTCTGTTTCAGTTTCAGTAGTTAATTTCATATTAATACGAGTTGCACCTAATGTTTCAACAAAATCATATTTAACATCAAGTTTGTCTAACTCAGTTTTTATGAAATATCCTGTAAATCCTGCAACAAATCCTAATGCACAAGTATCTACCCCAACATTTTTTAGTAACATTGAAATGTTGATACCTTTTCCTCCAACAACATACTTAGCTTCACCTGTTCTATTTAATTTTCCAAGACCAAAGTTTTCTGCTGTTGTTAACATGTCTACCGCTGGATTTAAAGTTATTGTATAATACACTTACACTTCCTCCTTTTACTTAGTCGCTATTATATTTTTGTAACTTGTATATTTTTCTGGCACTTCATAAGATAATATTGTTACCTCATCTAATTCAGCAAATTTCTGGAATTTTCTATGCCCAAATTTTATTTTATCTGCTAGTACATATTTTTTCTTGCTGTTTTGAATAGCTAGACTTTTAATAAAAGCTTCACCTTCATCAGCTGTTGTAATACCAAAGTTTTCATCAACTCCGTTACATCCAATAAAACACATATCAAAGCTATAATTTTTTAATTGTTCTATAGCTGCAGGCCCCACTACCGCCTGTGTCGAATGTTTTAAAGTTCCACCCAATATAATAGTGTGTATTTTATTATTAATAAGTTTTGGCAAATGATAAGTAGAGTTAGTAACTACCGTTATTCTTTTATCACGTAAGTAATCAATCAATTCATATGTAGATGTACCCGCATCTAAATAAATCGTCTGACCAGACTGAATTATGTTTTGATTAATATACTTTGCAGTTTCTTTCTTCTCCGCCAAGTATTCTGAGCGTTTCATCGCAACACTCTCTTCACTTCCACGTGCTGATGAACGTTTTACCGCACCACCATGTGTTCTATACAACAAATTCTTCTCTTCTAAGTTTGTAAGATCACGTCTAATAGTAGCTTCTGATACATCACAAAAATTTACTAATTCATGTAATGTTACAGAACCTGTTTCCTCTAATAATTTTAAAATCTTATTTTGTCTTTCATTTACCAATTTCTTATTCTCCTTAACCCCCAAATTCATTATACTTAATATATAACAACTGTTCAATCAAATTCAAGCAAAAACAATCAAAAGCAATCAATTTTATTGATTAATTTGAATGTTTTTACACAAAACGAAGATTGATTTTCATTTTATTTGAGCGTTTCGATAAAGATATACTTATTTCGAGATAGTGACAAAAAAACACCTATAGAGTATCTTTATTTTTTAAGATTCTCTATAGGTATTATTTATTTTAAAATAGACCTGCTATTCTTTTTAATTCATCTTTTTGTGCTTCTTCAAACTCATCACTAAAGTCTAACATAAACGGTGCCACAATCGGTGAACTCGCTGGAGTTGGTGTTCCTGGTTTATAATCAGGTAAGTTTGGAGACATTGTCGGTGGGTATGCTGGTGATGGTGTTCCAGGCTTAATATCCGGTATTTCTGATGGCTTATTCGGATTCATAGTCGGCGGGCATGCTGGTGACGGTGTTCCAGGTTTAACTTCCGGTAATTCTGGTTCTGGATCAGGATTTGGTGTCACTTTTGGATCCGGATCTGGTTTTGGTTCTGGTTTCGGTTCTGGTTTTGGTGTTGGATTAGGGTCAATTAAACAAACTCCTTCTAACTCTATCACACCTACAAAACGATAACCATCAATCTCCGGTGCATTAATTACATTATCACTAGCTACTAGTATAGTTGGAGCAACTGGATTCCCAGAAAATGCATTAGTATCGTTTATTGTATAAACTAATGAACCTCCTCCAACTAACATAATAACAAGCATTTTTCTTCCTTGTTTATTTCTTAATAGGTAAAAGGCCAATCCTGCTAATACACCTGCTCCTACTAGGTAACCATAACCTACTACATCCCCAGTATTAGGTAATGTTTTTGGTTTATTAACTGGTGCTCCATTTTTTTCATAAACCAGTTTGTAAACTGAACATTCTTTGACTCTTTCATCTTTTCCTAACGCTCGGATTGCAGTTTTCTCTTCAGCGGATAAACTAGCTTTATCTACATAAGCGATATTTGCTCCTCCATTTTTAGCTGCCTTTAAACCTTTCCACTGATTACTACTTAACTTAGCTTCAACATCTATTTTTGAATTGTTTGCGAGTGCTGGTTGTGCATATAGTAAGCTACTTGCCGATAATGTTAATAATAATAATTTTTTCTTCATGATATACCTTTCCCCTTTTTGTTATTGTTATTTTTGTAAATTTAATATTTTTCTCCTTTATTTATTTTATATTATATCATACAGCTTATAATTTTTCCATTACTTATATAAAAGGTAATATAATGAATTAATAGATTAACAATA
>ERZ773037.1146-NODE-1146-length-14020-cov-17.638453_pt1 | contig 14020 bp, 8 predicted proteins | sample MGYA00511466_ERZ773037 | MGnify/ENA primary metagenome ERZ773037 (study PRJEB29015, sample SAMEA2738146) | human oral metagenome | biome: human oral; feature: human-associated habitat; material: saliva | place: China | collected 2202 ... | reverse complement strand
CGTAACTCGCTTGCCTTCATTCCCTTTTGTGCCAATGAGCTAAGGAATAAAGCTATACCAACGAGTGCATCACGTCCATAATGGCTCTCTGGGTAAATAACTCCACCATTACCTTCACCACCGATAACGGCTCCCACTTCCTTCATCTTTGTGGTTACGTTGACCTCACCGACCGCTGATGCATAATACTTGCAGCCATGCTTCTCGGTAACATCACGTAGAGCACGTGTTGAAGAGAGGTTGCTAACGGTATTACCTTTCACATGGTCGAGGATATAGTCAGCCACAGTGACGAGTGTGTACTCCTCTCCATACATCTTACCATCCTCTTGGATGAATGCTAAACGATCCACATCAGGGTCAACAACGATACCGAGATCATAGCCACCTTTGGCTACCTCATCCATAATACCCGTCAAGTTCTTCTCAATAGGCTCTGGGTTATGAGCGAAGTCACCTGTTGGTTCACCATTAAGGAACTTATATTCAACGCCTAGACGGTCTAGCAACTTAGGGAGAATAACGCCACCAACAGAATTGATAGAGTCTACAACCACACGGAACTTACGCTTCTTGACTGCCTCAAGGTCGAGCAATTCAAGCTTCATAACCGCATCTATGTGACGTTCATCAAATGAGTTATCATCCGTATAACTCCCTACTCCATCTACAACAGCATATTCGAAGTCTTCACGTGCAGCAATATCAAGTACCTCAGCACCATCAGCAGCAGTCAAGAACTCACCTTCCTCGTTCAGAAGTTTCAGTGCATTCCAGTGACGAGGGTTGTGAGAAGCAGTGATAATAATACCTCCATCAGCACCACTCATACGTACAGCAAGCTCTGTGGTAGGCGTTGTAGCAAGCCCAATGTTGATTACATCTGCTCCAATACCCATTAACGTGCCACATACCACATTCTTAACCATAGGTCCAGAGATACGAGCATCACGCCCAACAACTATCTTTAGCTTCTTTCCTGGGTGCTTACGAGCAATGAAAGTAGCGTAGGCTGATGTGAACTTAACAATATCCAGCGGGTTTAAAGTATCCCCCGCACGACCTCCGATAGTACCACGGATGCCGGAAATAGATTTTATAAGAGTCATGCTTGAATATCTTTATGAGGGCAGTCAGCTACCCTCTATTATATATTAATGTGCTGGATGTTAGAAACCGCGCTGATAAGTTATATCATAGAAACATGGATAAACATTGCGAGACGCCTCTATCTGCCCTTGTTGTGATGGGACAATTAACTTCACATGAGCTAGTGTTGATGTTGCTGAAGTGATACGTCCTATCTTAATATAAGGTAATGGTACGAGCCAACCAGCAGGTACAGATGCCGTCTTATAAACATCATACATCACACTAGAAGATGGGTCAAACGAGGCAGTATAAGTACCACTTGTGTTTGTCACAGACATCTTATCTACCTTACCTCCAAAGTATAGTACATTGTTCGTAAGCTGTAAGGTGTCTTTTAAGAGATTGTCTTCACGGAAGCGACAAAGCACAGTTGCGGTTTCACCTTGCTGAATAGCCCTACCTGTCCCCTTATCTACTATCTGCATATACACGCCTGTGTTCTTAAATAGCACATACTGGTTCTTGGTGACATCAGTCGTGAAGCCCTGTTTCTCAAACATCTCTTCCGTAATGACATTAATGCTATGCTTGATGATATAGTCGTTCATCGCTTTCTTCTCTCTATCGAGTTGATTGGCATAAGTCTCGCTCTTACTACATGAACCAAAAGCGAGTATTACCGCCAACATCGTTATGAGAAATGATATCTTCTTCATCCTTCTTATTTCGTTTCTATCGTTTAAATATACCTTGCAAAGGTAAGAAAAGTATTTTAGATAGGGCTTATCCTATATTAGAAAATATATTAAATAGCGTTTGCCAGCCTGCTGTAATCTCATTCCTTTTGCTTGTTAGCACGAGTTAGACGACTTAATTTCCTTATAAATGAGGATTGTCAGGATAAGTCATCATCCGTACCTTTGCAGCACAAAAACATTTAAATTAAGCCATCTTATATGTTAAATGCCTTATTATTTGCGTCCCTGACTATCAGTGGGGCAGCCGGAATAAACCCTGACTCAATAGCGAACAAGAACGTATCACTTGATGAGATCGTAGTAACTGACTTTAAGCAAAACAAGAGAAACCTAACCCCTACGGCAGTATCAACCATTAGCACTCAGCAATTACAGAACCAGCAGATTGTGAATCTAAAGGAGTTAACGGCTGTGATGCCTAACTTCTATATGCCTGACTATGGTTCGTATGCCAATACACCGGTATATATCCGTGGTATAGGTTCGAAGAGTAAGGGCTCTGCGGTGGGCTTCTATGTTGATGGTGTGCCCCACTTTGAGTCATCAGCATTCAACATTGACCTCAGTGATATTGCCGCCGTGGATGTGTTCCGAGGTCCACAAGGCACTTTATACGGGCGTAACTCTATTGCAGGCATTATTAATGTCTACACACATAACCCTCTTGACTATCAAAAGACACGCATCAAAGTTGGTTATGGAAGGTTTAACGACTTTGTTGCACAGGCTTCTAACTATTCAAAAGTGAGTGACCAATTCGGTATCTCTACGGCTATTTCCTATCATCACAACGATGGTATGTTTACCAATCACTTCCTAAATGAGAAGGCTGACAAGCTGAATGAGGGCGAAGGACGCATAGGACTCTATTGGAGACCCAACACGAATTGGCTCATCCATCTCAATAGTACGCTCACACATAGTAAGCAGAATGGATATCCTTATGCGCCTTATGACATTGTAAAAGATGAGCTGTCGCCTATCAGTTATAACCGCAATAGCCCTTACAAACGTCTTATCTCTTCTACTGGTTTCAATGTACGATATGAGAACGGACATATTAGTTTCAATAGTCAGACATCTTATCAATTCATCAAGTCACACCAAGGACTTGACCAGGACTTCACCCCGAAGGACATATTCTTCACTGATAATAGCTATCATCAGAATATGTTATCACAGGACATCACCTTGAAGTCGAATGACAAGGGGCGTTACCAATGGATTATTGGCGTGTTTGGTATGTTGCTACATTCCAACCAATTCGCTGAAACGAGCTATTACACGAGGAATTTCTCAACGCCTACTACCTATAAGAACCCCACTACGGGCTATGCAATCTATCATCAAAGCTCATATAATATATGGAGAGGCTTATCAGCAACAGCGGGTTTACGCTTTGATTACGAGCACGCAAAGACGAGTTACAACCAGGAGAAGGTGACGCTTACAACAGGCGCAACGGCTCATGTAAGGGACTTTATTAGTAGTGCTAGCTTCCGCCAATTCACACCTAAGTTCACGCTTCAATATCTCACAAACAAGGATAACCTCTACTATGCAAGTGTCACTAGGGGTTATAAGCCAGGCGGATTTAACACGATATTCAAGACTGATGCCGAGCGTACTTACGCTCCAGAATACAGCTGGAACTATGAGGTTGGAGCACGATTGAAGTTCTTGAATGGGCGAATGACAGCCGAGGCTGATTTATTCTACATTGACTGGCGACACATGCAAACGACTTACACTGTCCCTGGTGTGGGTAACGTGATTGCTAATGCAGGGCACACCGATAGCAAGGGTTTCGAGCTTTCAATGGCTTATCATCCAATCAAGAGTTTACAGCTCACGATGAATTATGGATACACCCATGCTCGTTACTTGGAATACAAGAAGAGTGCTAACGAGGACTTCTCAGGTAATAGGCTTCCTATGGTGCCTAACCACACGCTATCCTTAGATGGTACTTACACCATTATGCAGGCTGGATGGTTTGATAAGGTGGTATTTAATGCTGGTTTAACAGGTCTCGGTCGTATCTATTGGGCTGATGATAACATCGTCCGACAGAACTTCTATGCAACGCTCAATGCGAAAGTTAGTATCACAAAGGGTATAGTTACATGGGACCTATGGGGTAAGAATCTAACGGGAACTGACTATATGGCGTATGGCTTCAAGATGTCAACGGGTAACTACGCACAGAAGGGTAAGCCTCTATCCTTCGGTACTTCTGTCAGCGTGACATTCTAGAATTAGGGCAGAAAAACCAACGAATCACATGTTCAATAGTATATCTTCAAAGAAACTAAGTCTCGGTACGTTCTTCTGTCTATACATCGCACAGATGGTACCTTCATCCTTTCTCATGACAGCCTTACAGGTAATCATGAGGGAAGGGCAATATAGTCTTGCAACCATCGGACTGCTAAACCTCGTCCGACTACCATGGACGATTAAGTTCCTCTGGTCGCCCTTCATTGACCGACATTGCATAACAGTGGGCGACTACAAACGAACGATTGTCACCACGGAACTGATATATGCCGTTGCACTCTTAGCCACTGGGCTCATCAATGTGCACTCGGAAATTACGCTCGTCATCATCCTTGCCTGCATCTCCATGCTCGCCTCTGCTACACAAGACATAGCTACTGATGCGCTTGCCATACTCGCCTTCAAGAAACACGATCATAGTATGCTGAACAGCATGCAATCTATGGGAGCCTTTGGAGGCGCTGTCATTGGTGGAGGGCTATTGCTCATCTTACTTAAAAGCTATGGTTGGAATGTCGTAGTGCCCTGCCTAGCCTTATTTGTTACGATGATGATCATTCCCTTACTGCTCAATACTCATATCAGAATAGAGAATGAGAAGCCACGAGAGCGTGCCAAGTGGACGGATATCTTCCGCTTCTTTACACGTAAGCAAATATGGCCACAGATAGGATTCCTAATGCTCTATTATATGGGCATAATAGGTATTCTATCCATGTTACGCCCTTACCTCGTTGATAAGGGTTACGACATGAAGGAGATTGGCTTCCTTACGGGAATCGTTGGTACCACTGCCTCCTTTATTATGGCATGGTTCTCTGGAGTACTCATACGCCGAATCGGAATACATAAAGCACGTATCATCATTGCAGGGCTCATCATTCTGGCACCCGTATATTTCCTTGCAATGACCTTCACCGACTTCAATAAGGTAGCATTCGTCATGGGCATCATTTACATTCAGGCTTGTTACGGACTAGCTACCGTGGTTCTCTACACCTCAGCCATGCGATGTGTTCGCCCTGGCAGAGAGGGTACAGACTTCACGATACAGATTGTAATCAGTCATATAAGCGGGCTGCTCGTTGCCGTACTAGCGGGAACCGTGGCACACCTCTTCGCTTATCGCGGTCTCTACATAGCCGAAACTGCGGTCGCTATCATTAGCCTCATCTATGTACTTATAGCCTTTAGACGGGAGAAGAACTCATAATTGTAACCGAAAATGACACGTACGTGTTACCGAAATGACACATACGTGTAAATGAAATGACTCGTATGTGTTACAGGTGGTAACACATACGTGTCACTGAGCTGACTCGTATGTGTCGCTAAAACGCACTATATTACCTATTCTTAGGTATTGCCGTATTCACCTGTTTTATATACTTTTGCACAGCGAAATATATAACGTTTCAGGATTAATACAAATATCACATGTTAACAAGACTACATTCTTATTTATTGTTGACGGGTACCTTATTATATAGTGCTGCCCTTCCTATTCATGCGCAAGCGCACTCGCAAGGAGAACTGCAAAGAGATAGCCTAATGCAAGACTCGCTATCGAGCACCCCGTTCTTACATGACCAGACATTACAAACCGTGGAGGTTATCGGACGTAACGAAAGGTCATACAAGAACACAAACTCATTCATTGGAACAAAGACGGAGACACCGCTGAAGGACATTCCGCAGTCCATAGGCTACGTAACAAAGGAACTTGTGCGTGACCAAGGTGCAACGACTGTCAACGACGTGGTGAAGAATATCAGTGGCGTAAACCCTTACACCTTCTATAACGACTTCTCCATCCGTGGATTCCGAACAACAGGTAACCGAAATTCAGGAAACCTCGTCAATGGTATGCGTGCACAAACTAGCCTTTGGAAACAGCAGTCGTTGGCTAACATCGAACGTGTAGAAGTTATCAAAGGTCCTGCTTCAGCCCTCTTTGGAAACGCAGCACCAGGAGGTGTCATCAACCGTGTTACTAAGAAGCCGTTGCCCTATAACCGCAATACAGTATCGACTACTGTCGGCAGTTTCAACACCTTGAACACCTATGCCGACTTCACAGGTCCGCTGGATAAGAAGCATACCTTGCTCTATCGACTCAACCTAGGTTACGAGCATACCGACTCCTATCGTGACCTACAAGAGAACACGAATTATATCATCGCACCTTCTTTCTCATTCCTACCAACACACAGAACACGCTTCAATGTAGATGTTGTATATCAGCGTACAGATGGCAAAGTGGACCGTGGTCAGCCAATCTTTGGTGATGGTGACTTGCGTTCAGTGCCTATTAGCCGTTCGCTATCAGCTACGAATGACTACCTGAAAGAGAACCTTGTAAACATCACGCTTGGCGTGACTCACAAGTTCACAGATAACCTCTCACTCAATGCCACTTACCTGAATTCATCCTACGATGAGGACTTACGTGAGCACAACCAAGCTAACGCTTACGTGAAGTTAGCAGATGGTTCACAAAGCCCATCACGTATTCTCATGCAATGTCTGATACGTCAGCGCCACTTCCGTAACAATAGTTTTAATACCTATTTCAACTATAATGTGACAACGGGTATGCTGCGTCATCGCATCCTGCTGGGCTATGATTACTTCCAAATGGCACAGCAGGCAGGCTCATCTGCTATGACTGCTGGCGGGTATCTACTCAAGGATGGAACGACAACAACAGCCTTTAAACCCGCAAACATTGCACGTTACATACTAGACAAGGATGGTAATCCAAAGACCAACGTCCCCTATTATGACTTGACAAGTAATAATAACAACGTGGAGCGTGACTACGCTAAATACGTCTTCGTAACAACGGCTCTCTCGCCTTATTTGCAATATTCTCACGGCATCTACCTGCAGGAACAACTTGAGGCAGGACCCGTTAAACTGCTCTTGGGTATCCGCCAGGAATACTTCACAGATATCTTGAATTACAAGACTAACAAGGAGACACGCACCACACAACACGCCTTCATACCACGTATTGGTGCAGTCGTTGCCATTAATCAGAACTTAAATGTATATGGCACTTGGGTAAAGGGGTTTGAGCCACAGAGTGCGTCTGTACAGGGAAATCCTAATACAGGTGGACCTTTCGACCCAGAATATAGCCAACTGTTTGAGGCAGGACTCAAGGGAGAATGGTTCGACAAACGGCTCAGTACGACGCTCTCCTTCTTCCATCTTCAGAAGCGTAACACGCTCTATAATGCAAATGATCCAGCCAATCCAGAACGATTGGAACAGGTGGGTGAAGAAACATCAAAGGGTATAGAAATGGATATAGCAGGCTTCATCTTACCAAACTGGAGTATCGTTGCTAACTATGCTTATACACATGCAGCAATCACTAAGACTGCGACTGACTCAGAAAAGGACTTTGGTATGCAACGTCCTAATACTCCACGAAATGCCTTCAATATATGGTCGAAGTATATCGTTCCTACTGGTGCGCTACGTAACTTTGGTTTCGGACTCGGCTTGAATGCTGTAACCAAACGATATGGACAGGTCGGACGACGTGAGAATACGATTGTTTATCCTGGATATGGCTTGGTGAATGCGGCTTTATACTATCGTCTGCGCAACCTACAAGTACAACTGAATCTTGATAATGTGATGAATAAAGTCTACTGGGTAGGCGGTTACGACAAGCTCCGCTCATTCCCTGGAGCACCACGAAACATCAAGGCTACGGTGACTTATCGCTTCTAACAAATAGGCAACTAGTATTCTCTGAAATAACAAAAGGGCTGAATCACAATAGGTGACTCAGCCCTTCCCGTATATTCATAAGGCTGTCTAACAGTCCTTTCAACTCCTTATATCGAACTAATCCTATCTGCCATATCCACAGCTTGCTTAATTCTGTCGCCCATCCCGATACCATCTTTCAGATTACCTATGATATGCAATCCAGGGTGCGCTTGTTCTATGGTGTCAATAGCATGGAGCCTAGCATCTGTTTCGGGCATATATTGTGGGATAGCATGGCTATGTCGATAAATGCGAATAACGTCTGCACGCGTGCCTTCGGGGTATCCTAACATCGTATGAAGAGACTTATTCACCAATTCCGTAAGCTCTTCATCCGTCTTATTGAGATATTCTGGATGACGAGCACCGCCAATGAAGAACGCATAATTGGCTCCTTCTTTAGGTGAACGACCTTCGAAGCAAGCGGAAGGCATGAGGATCCCCAATACATTCTGGCGTTCTTTAGAAGGTACCAAACCTCCAAAAGCATTCCAATGTACACGCCCCGTATTCCTCATTCCCACTCCAATCTCTATTACAGGAGCATAATAAAGGTTGCTTAAATCGTTGAGCTGTTCCTTAGGTAAAAACTCCAATAACTCGGGTAAAGCATAGGCTGGACAAGTGGTAATGACTTGCTCAGCTATTATAGTATTCTCGCCCCAAACTAGTTTCCACTTATCTCCTAACGGCTCTATTCTTAACTCCTTGCAACTCGTTATGATTCTATCCTCACCTATGACTCTCCCTAACGCAGAAACTAGGTTGCGGAATCCTCCACACGTTGAGAAAACATCCTTCGTTGCACGCTTGTCTCTGGCTGTCTTTGGCTGTTTTGCCAGTGCTATAGAGCCTTTAATAAAGCTACCATACTGCTGTTCTAGCGCATAGAGCTTAGGCAAGGCGAGGCGAGTAGGTAGCTTATAGGGATCGCCAGCATACACACCAGAGAGGAAAGGGTCGACAGCATAGTCCACAAATGACCGCCCTAAGCGTCGTTCAGCAAGGCTTCCAACACTCTCGTTAGGGTCTGTTCCCTTCTTACGCCATGGTTCACCAAGGATGCGGAACTTATCCTTCAAGGTGAAGAGCGGGGTTGTGATAGCTGACCAAAGTCCAGAAGGTAATGCACGAAAGCGCCCATCTTTCCATATCAAACGGCACTTAGCAGAACGCTGTGCCACCTCTAGCGCACAATCATCGCCTAACATATCGAAGAGTTCAGCCACCTCTGGATATTTAATAGTACCCGTACTCGGTCCTTGTTCCATAATGAAGCCGTCTATCTCTTCCGTCTGCATGAGTCCACCGATACGCTCAGCCGCCTCCAGTACCACAACATCCTGACCTTTATGACGCAGGTGGGCGGCACAAGTAAGACCAGTAAGTCCGGCGCCAACCACAACTATCTTTCTTTGTTGTTCCATAATTGTTATGTTATATAGAAGCCTCTCGCCCGCTCTTCTCTCAATAAAGTAAGGGTGAGATATAAGGCTTTTTATATCGGTTTTGAGAACTTCTTATCAGTGTCTATCATCATTGGATCGAGTGCTGCAGCCACTGTTCTAACAAAGGGATTGCCCTCTCCTGTCATCTCCAACGTATGTTCTGTCAAACAAAGAATACCATCACGTTCCATCTCTTGCAGGCGTTCTACATCATAATTGATAGCCCTTTTCACCTCATCAACAGATATTGCTAAATCCTCTGCAAGATGTGTCCAATCAAGATGATAGTTACACATCAAACGCTCTATGACCTCACGTACAATTCGTTCTCTAGGCGTTAGTTGGTAACCTTTGCGAATAGGTAATGTGCCCTTTGTGACCTCTGCAATATATTCATCTATAGACTTTGTATTCTGGGCATAGGCTGTATCTAACTGACTAATACCTGTTACGCCAAAGGCATACACTTGTCCTGTTGTGCGACGAGTACAATAACCTTGGAAGTTACGATGTAATCTATGCGACCGCAAAGCCTCAGATAGTTCATCATTAGGGAGCACAAAATGATCCAGACCAACACTAAGATAACCTGCCTCATGCAGTACCTCTTTAGCCCTTTGGAACATCATTGCCTTCTCTTCCGCACTAGGGAGACCAGCCTTCTCAAGTATCATCTGGCGCTTAAATATCCATGGGCAGTGACCATAACTAAAGGTTGTAACTCGGTCGGGGCGCATTGCTACAGCTCGTTCTATTGTATTCTTGAAGCTATCCGACGTCTGAAGCGGTAAACCAAAAAGGAAGTCCATATTAAGACTCACGCCTGCGCTACGAAGAATAGCCACTATCTCTTCCGTTGGTAATTCAGAAGGTGTGCGATTAACGAGCCTTAGTACATCCTCATTGAAGTCCTGAATACCCAGACTAAAACGATTAAATCGTGCATCCAACAGGCCTTGCCAGTCCTTTGACGTTAGATAACCAGGGTGACATTCTATGGCGATTTCGGGCTGCTCTATCGTTGAGAACAGAGATAGTAAATGCTCATTTAGTTCCTTCAAAACACTCACTGGCATAGCAGTTGGACTACCACCACCATAATGAATCTGCGATATACGCCTACTCTTATCCAAGTGGGCTGCCACGAGATCTATCTCTTTATGCAACGCTTGCACATATTCTGCAACCCGCTCTTCCTTAGCCATTGGATAGGAATTACAGCCACAATAATGGCAAAGACGGCGACAGAAAGGCATGTGGAAATAGAAGGAAAGGTTCTTTTCACGCACCTCATTGCTATAATCAACCTCTTTCAGATACTCTTCTCCTGTAAAAGGACGGAAGAAGTTAGCGGGTGGATAACTCGTATAACGAGGTACAGACACATTGTATTTATCAATTAGTTCTTGCTTCATTCGTCGAAATAAATTATCTGACAAAGGTACGGATAAGCCTCAACATAAACAATCCTCATTTATGAGGAAAGCGTTTTACACTTCAATCCTAGGATAACCCGACAAGGGTTAAAGGCGTATTTTTTCGCAAAGAAAGGCGTAGGTTACATTATTATTTTTGTATTTTTGTGCCGAAGACCTATTTACTTAAAAGATAAACATCATGAATATAACAACTTCTGAGTTCATATTACGGCTGTTTATAGCAGCTATGTTGGGTGGAGCTATCGGACTGGAACGTGAATATCGTGCGAAAGAAGCAGGCTTTCGAACGCATTTCTTAGTGGCGTTGGGCAGTGGTTTGTTTATGGTTCTATCCCAATTCGGATTCAGTGACGCTCTAAGTATGCACGAGCATGTATCACTCGACCCCAGTCGTATTGCGTCACAGGTAGTCACAGGAATTGGTTTTATTGGCGCAGGTACGATTATCTTTCAGAAACATGTAGTGAGAGGACTCACCACAGCAGCTGGTTTATGGGTGACATCTGCCATTGGTATGACCGCTGGAGCCGGTATGTACGTGCTCTCTATCGCAACAACTATCCTCGTTATCCTATGTTTGGAAGCCCTTTATTTCATCTTACAACACTTCGGAACACGCAATATTAGTGTTACGTTCAGCACTCCGAAAGAGCAGAATATAAAGCTTGTTCTACAGCAATTACGTGAGAAAGAGGTGATAATAGACTCTTATGAGATGAATCGCAAAGACACTTCTTCGGGTCATTACTACCTAGTTACGATGGAGATGAAGGTGAAGCGAAACCATTACCAAAGTCATTTGCTCAACTTTATGGCAGAGTTTAAGGACGTGACGGTAGAAACAATGGAATAGAGAAGAAGCCTCACCCCCACCCCTCTCCGAATGGAGAGGGGAGTAAATAGCCTCATTTCAAATAGAACAAACAACCCGTTTACTTGTCAACTCGTTAACTAGTTAACCTAACAAACAACTCGTTTACTTGTCTATTCGTAAACTTGTCAACCTATCAAACAACTCGTAAACTTGTCAACCTAAAACCACCATCTCCAGAATCCGTACAAGAGGCTTGTAATACCATTACAAAGCACTTGGAGAAGTATTACAAAGCACTTGTAATCTTCTGGAATGCCATTCGGCTGTCTCCACTTTGTAAGTAAATGACACCACAATAAGCAAAACCTAGCCGAGACAAAGCCTTTTGCATGGGGCGATTATCAGCATGAGTATCTATGCGAAGGGCATGAGCTACGGAAGAACAATAGGCGATGATGTCCGCCATAATACCATGAACTCCATCCATAGAAGCCACTCGATGGATAACATAATACGGACTATCATCCAACCAATGACCACCTTCTATATAAGAATAGGTGGGCTCTGGTCCTGGCAAGAAAGCAAAAGTTGCAATGGGATTATCATTCTCACAAAGCAAGAAAGAGCCGTTTCGCTGTATATCCTGCTCTATTGTCTGTTGCGCAGGATAGCCCTTTCTCCACTGACAAAGATTACCAGCTGCTATCATCTTCCCCCTTCCCTGCCGCAGAAAATCCATAATAATTGGTAAGTCATCCATGCTTGCTTTACGAATAGTTCGCCTATAAGAACGGTGCTCAAAATCTATTTTCTGCATACGATTATATCACTTTTATAAAACGTTAATACAAAGATATGAAGAAAACATCAAAGATAATTGCGAATGAGAGAATTAATATGTATTTTTGTCCACAGAATCGAATACTAACTTTAACAAGCATAGACAATGGAGAATAACCTTACTTTGCGTTCAGCTAATAGGCTGGAGGCGCACCTTAAAAAGAATGCACACGAGTTTACAAAAGATGACATCAAGCAGGTTGTAAGTGACTTGAACATCAGAATGATAAACTTTATGTATCCCGCTGGTGATGGTCGATTGAAGACCTTAAACTTTATGCTTCACTCACCAGAGTACTTAGAGACAATCCTAACTAGTGGTGAACGTGTGGACGGATCGTCACTTTTCAGCTTTATAGCTGCGGCTAGTAGTGACCTTTATGTTATGCCTCGTTTCTCAACAGCATTCATTGATCCGTTCTCAGAAATACCTACTCTTTGTATGCTCTGCTCATTCTTTGATCGTGACGGAAAACCTCTCGCATCATCACCCGAGCACACTCTTTGCAAGGCAATGGCTGCCTTTAAGAAGGTTACAGGCATGGAGTTCCATGCAATGGGAGAGTTGGAATACTATGTTATCCGCGATGATGAAGGTGTTTTCCCGGCTGATGATCAACATGGATATCACGAGAGTTCACCCTTCTCTAAGGGTAATGACTTCCGTATGCGTGCGATGCAGTTGATTGCAGAATGTGGTGGTAAGATCAAATACGGGCACTCTGAAGTGGGCAACTTCGTTGAGAATGGACGCTGTTATGAGCAGAATGAAATAGAGTTCTTGCCTGTTCCTGCCAATGAATGTGCCGAACAGTTGCTCATTGCTAAGTGGATTATCCGTAGTCTTGGCTATGAAGAAGGACTCGATGTAACCTTTGCTCCGAAGATAACTGTGGGTAAGGCTGGCTCAGGAATGCACATCCACATGCGCATAATGAAGGATGGAAAGAACATGATGTTAGATAATGGTAAGTTGTCATTGGACGCTCGCAAGGCTATTGCTGGTATGATGGATCTGGCAGAGAGTATCACTGCCTTCGGCAATAAAAACCCAACATCTTACTTCCGCCTCGTGCCACATCAGGAAGCTCCAACGAATGTTTGCTGGGGTATGAGCAATCGTTCTGTACTTGTTCGTGTGCCTTTAGGCTGGACTTCTGGTGAAGATATGTGCCATAAAGCCAATGAGATTGAGCCACTCACACAGCGTGATTACTCTGGTAAACAAACTGTTGAGATGCGTTCGCCAGACGCTTCTGCTGATATCTATCAGCTCTTGGCTGGTCTTTGTGTTGCTTGTCGTCATGGTTTCGAGATGGCAAATGCAGAAGAAGAAGCCGAAAGGACCTTCGCAGATGGTGATATTCACGATCCAAAGAATGCCGAGCGTTATGCCACCTTAGCGCAATTACCTGATAGTTGTGCGGCGTCAGCTGATTGCTTGGAGCGTCAACGTAAGGTTTATGAAGAGCATGATGTATTCTCTCCTGCTATGATTGATGGTATCATCAAACAACTTCGTTCCTTCAACGATCGCACTTTGCGTCAGGATATTGAAGG
>ERZ773037.1141-NODE-1141-length-14033-cov-8.772500_pt1 | contig 14033 bp, 30 predicted proteins | sample MGYA00511466_ERZ773037 | MGnify/ENA primary metagenome ERZ773037 (study PRJEB29015, sample SAMEA2738146) | human oral metagenome | biome: human oral; feature: human-associated habitat; material: saliva | place: China | collected 2202 ... | reverse complement strand
ATCCCTTGGTTAGAGGTACCTTTCAACCTCCAAGATATATGCCATGTCTGGCACACTAAAAAAAGTGGCTATTTTACTAGTCACTTGTGAAAAAAATGGTATTTCAGCGAGAAATATTCGCAGTAACGGGTGTGGGTTGCGAAATGCATGGGTGTAGGGGTCACTCCCCCCTATGCTTTGTATGCTTTCCAGTCCATTGACTGTGGTAAAACCCTGTTATCTATGCTCTTATCTGCTATATATTTTTTGTTAATAACTTTATCTGACTTGCCACGATTGCATGATAGATGTGCAAGCTGTAAATTCTGCAAATCTGATGGATGTCCGCCCTTTGATATAGGAATAATGTGGTCAGCCGTCGGACTCATCGGATCAGGAAACTTCAGTGAGAAGTCTACAGGCTTTCCACATATAGCACAGATTGTTTGTGTTGCGTATATCGTCTTTTTATTCTTGTCAAACGCAGCTCTGAATGTTCCGTCTTTGTCTGGTCTGTTTCTTGCGTATTTACCCTGTCCCATCCATTTCTCCTTCGTCTTATGTACATTAGAAACTATCAGCAAAGTATGTTATGAGTACACATGGAAAATAAGCCAAATAAATTTCAGAGGGAAACTGCTGATAGTTTCAAATCTGCATACGAAAAAAACCACAAGCATTTCTGCTCATGGTTTTCGCCTATCGCCATTATACACCTAAAAATCGTGGGACATGTCCCAAAATTATTTTTTCTCCTTAATTAGATTTGGTGGTAAAACTAATGGAACTCTTCCGAATGATGAAGTTATTTGACTAATTAGAAGAGAAATATTGTTATACACTGGCGAAGCTTCAACAAATTCTCCTAAATGATCAAGTAAATACTCTTTCATTTTTTCTTTGCTATCAAAATTTCCACTCATTTTTTTTATATCCAAATAGAACGTAGCAGAACTTTCAACATCAATGTAGAATAGTTGTTTAGGTTCAAATGATACCATTCTCTTGATGCTCACAACAAATCTATCCGCATATAATTTTTTTAAAGAAAATGTATCTACTGGTAAAATTTTAGAATTAGGTTCTCCTACATCAGAAATAAACTTATATTTAACAGCTATAAGCTGGACGTCCATACCATCCGTAAAAATCTTTGGTACTTTGGTTTCCATAAGTAACGTCATCCTTTCTACTTTTTTGATTTATCATACGAATTTGATTCAAATATCTGCTTACATTTTCAGATTGCTCAAATCCAGCAAATAATTCTTCTGTAAATCTCGCTGAGCGCATATTCTCGTCTTCTGTAACCCGATTAGCAATTGCTTCTGCAATAAGGCTATTTAAACTTATCCCCTCAGCTTCCGCAAGCATTTTTGCCCTTTTATGAAGCGTTTTACTAATTCTTGTCACAAATTTTCCGCTAAATGCATCATCCGGAAAGATGGTTGGTTTAGGAATCTCCATGCCATCTTCTGCCAAAAATTCTAGATGAACTTCTAAATTTTCGTATGCCTCTTTAACCGCCTCTGCCGGAGTAACTCCTCCTCCAACGATACCTGGAACATCTGGAAATTCTGCATAATACTCAATTCCATCTGTAGTTTCAATGCTTGAAACTGTAGCACGATAATTTTTATCCATGTTGAATCTCCTTTCAATCTTCATCATGGGCGAACTCACTGGTAAACTCAACAGCCAGTTTTACATATGCCGGTTTAACTGGGTTAAGGTTATTCGGTATTGTAAATGTTTGTCCGCTTTGTGTTTTAAACTGAACATGACTACCTTTTGAGCGTACACGCATAATATTAAAGATAGAAAGATATCTTTCCAGTTCATCAAAAGTGACATCCTTTCTAAATGGTCTACTTTCTATCTTTTCAATCAATTTATCTATCTTCGTCATTAACGCCTCACATTTAGTACTATATTCAGTACTATGAGTATAGTATATTTTTATACCAATTTCAACAATATTTCATTTATCCTTCTACACACAGTATTTTTTGTAACATACTCATCTATCGCCAGTTCTCTTAACGTCTTCCCATGCTTATATCTTTGCTCAATCAAACGTAATTCCTTATTATTTAGCCTATTTAACTTAACCTGTATGCGATCGATCAGATACATTAAGTCTTGCTTCTGCTTCATCAGCTCATCCTGCTCTTGGAAGAGATCCAGCATATTGATGTTACTATATATTTTAGTGCCCTTTTGATATTTTGCCTCATCCTCGCTCATTATACGAGGACCACCAATAGAAGTAAGCTGCGCATCTATTTCGGCAATGCGATAGTTGACTTCTTCTAGTTTTCTTTTGTACGCATAGTGATTTTTTAATTCTCTATCAATTACGCGTACGTTTTCTCTATATAGTTCATCCATCATTTGTATCGACTCCCATTACCCAATCTTCTTGCAATACTCTCATTAACCCAATTCAATCGATTTTCAAGTATAAATAATTGACATGTGTTCACTTCGGCAAATTCATGTCTTCTATGTGCACACTTTACTCTTGCGACTTCTTTTTCTAAATCATTTCTTTTTCTGAATAGTAATGCTAGTTCAATCTGTTTTTTACCTATCGTCATCGTCAACACCTGCTATACGAACTGCCACCATCATAAAGACACCAAAGAACATTCCACAGCCAAACGATAAAATTACAATCATCATCTTTTATCCTCCGGCATTGTGAACATACCACCACTGCAGAAATCACTATGTGCAACTTCTTCCATAGCAGCTATAGCATCTTCTCTATTTTTATATCTCCCTAGGAATCTATCTTCTCCTTTTATACTTGCATAGACTTCGTGATAATTGCTGTATTCATATGCCATCGCTCTTTCTTTAATAAACACTCTTTCAATTGTTGGTGTCATGTAAATAATTTGTTTATTTTGTACCTGAATAGATCTCATTTTTTATCTCCTTTTTCTTTTCTAAGTACGCAACAGAATCATACTTATGTTGCGTTTATTATTATTTCTTTAAAACTCTGAATAATGCTTTATTAATAGATATTTATTTGCGTTTTCAATGCTGTTGTTTCCTTTTGTATGCAACATAAATTCATATGTTGCGTTATACTGAATATATACATAATAGAAATGAGGTTATATGCAATATTTCAAAAAATTTTATTCAAACAAAGGTGATGAAATTCCAGTTTGCTTTAATACAACATCATCCTGTCCTAGATGTCATTCTGCAATCGAACCTGTTTTGCTTTGGGGCTATATCAACGACATTAAGAAAGATTTATTCTCAGTATTCCTGCAGTGTAATGCTTGTAATAATACGTTCATAAGCAGTTATAAATTTACAGGGACAATTGAGGAGGGTTTTACAAAATACCGGTCATCATCATTAACACGTTCTGAGCCAATATCAATTGCAGAAAAATCATTTAGTGATGAGATTAATAAACTATCACCTAATTTTGTCAGAGTGTATAATCAAGCATTCGCGGCCGAACAGAACGAATTAGACGATATATGCGGTATGGGATATCGAAAGGCAGTTGAGTTTCTTGTAAAAGATTATTCCAACAAAATTTCACCTGAAGATAAAGATACAATCAAATCAAAACCACTATCAGACTGCATCAATACTTATTTTGATAACAAGAAACTAAAATCATTAGCACTTGCATCAGCATGGCTTGGAAATGACCAAACACATTACGAACAGCGTATTTCAGATGCAGGAATAAAAGAAATGAAAGCTTTTATCATGGCTCTAGTTAACTTTATTGATTCCGATTTACAAGCTGATATTGCGACAAAATTAATTAATTCTAAGAAGAGTGCATAGCCATCACTGTTGCAGTTTTATCATTATCTCTAATAGGGTCAAATGAACATAGGCTAGTTCCATCCGACAAGAAATAGTCTCTGACTTCTCTGACAGGATCGCCATTTGTTCCTTTCCCTTTTGTTGATACAACTTCGATTACTTTCATAATATTTAAATAGGTTTCCATTATTTTCTCCTAATCATAATTTGGTAAGTGGTTGATTTCGCCTCTTACCTTTTCTACGTCGTGTGGTTCTAAGCATATATATCGTTGTGTTTCTTCTGCAGATGAATGTTGTAGTAATTGCTGCACCAGGAGAAGATCATGTGTTTGGTCCCATATCCATCTCCCATAAGATTTTCTAAGTGAGTGACAAGCAATTGGATATTCTATCTTTGCTTCATCTGCTAGCTTCTTGATAAATCTCCATGCAGTACTTCTATCAATCGCATCACGGCTCTCTCTATCCTTTGGAAACACAAATTCATTCATGGTGAAGTTATATGTATCTATATACTTCTTAAGAACTTTATAAATATCATCAGATAATTTATATTGCTGTCGCTTACCAGTTTTATGTTCAGTGACTGTAACCCTGCCACCAGCGAAGTCACGCGGTGTAGATTCCAATATCGTATTGATTCGGCATCCTGTATTAACTCCAATAATGAGTATGATGTAATTTCTATACCACTTGAAATACTGTTTAGAAGATGGTTTGTATTCATCTCTATGAATAAGGCAGATACGAACCATCTCTTCAAAATCATCAACATCAATCGGTTTAACAACTTCACGTCCATGCTTGTATGCTGTCTTACGTACATATGTACTACCATGAGGCTTGAATCGTTTATAAATTCTAGGCATCAGGATCACCCCACATTCTCTTAAATGCGAGTTTTGAACCGTATTCAAACTTAAATACATCCACTTTCGAACATTTTGCATTTGCATGTCTCACGCATTTTCCATCGACGTAGTATGCAGCTGTAATTCGTCTACCTTTCTTGGTGATGCAAATCTCTTCTTTCACATCTTTTATAGACTCATTAATCAAATTTTTATACACACTATCAAATGCTGTTTGTAGTTTATCAACAAGTATTTCAAAATTATGCTTCATCGTTATGCCCTCCTTCCATGCATTACTTTTTCTTTCCAAATTTCTGCTATAGAAAATATCTTTTCTGGTGGATTCTCATTATATTTCGCTCGAATTTGCACTATATCTTTTCCACCAAATTCCATCGTATATAGCGGTTTATCCTTTTCTTCCGCTTTTCTAATGAAGATGATTGTTGTTTTACCTTCTGTATGTTTTTCTACATAAGTGCCTACGCAATGGTGAAGTGATGTTCCTTCTTCAACTAACTCACTAGCTTTCTTAGGTAAAATAAATACATATCCATTAATCTTCATCTCCATACGCTTTCTAATTTTTGCTAATTTTTCAAACTTCTTTCTAGTTTCTTCATCTCTCTTTCTTTTCTCTTCTTCGTTTCTTTCTTTTTCAAGTGCATTGAACAATTCAACCATATCTTGATGCGCTTTGAATAAGTCCTTCGGACACGCGTTACTTTCATTAATCTGAACGTGGCATACTTCCATGAGCTTTAAATAATCAATATAGAGTTTAAAATCAAAATTTGTTTTCATTACCCAGTTTTGAAAGTGCACAATTCCAACACACCTAGGAATCTTATCGAAATTAACATGAGATATTCTGTTCTCAATACCTGGTATAACTTTGCCATTTCTCTCTCTGATTTTTTCTTCCAAAATTATTTCTTCAAATCCTATGTTTGAATTTTTTATCGTATGCTTGTGTTGCCTTAACCATTTCTCATTCATAATTCGCATATCACATAGATATGATGAATACATTAATTCGTGAGTCAATTTGCGAGCATTAATCTTCTGCAGAAATTCGATTTCACGTCGATATTTATAAAACTTGCGTAGATCCCAAATACTGATTGGAGCAATCCAATTAATATACTTCAATTCAGAGATTGTTTTTAATCGTTCATCAATGTTGTTTTCATATGCAATTACACCTGTATATGGCCCAGCTATCGAATACTGTCTACACAATCCAAATTGGTAATGTCCTTTTAAGTAATAATTCTGGCTACACTGAATATGCTTATCGTTTTCTAGCAATTCAAAATTAACAAGTTCACATTCAATATTTTGAAAGCCATTATCGTATCTTGAATAGAATCCGTATGACTGTATCTCTATACGTTTGGGTGTACAAAGGATGATCATGAAACATTTGTAGCAATCAAAAAATGTAGTCTTTGTATTTCTTGTCAATCTCTTATTGATAATCTTGCACCCTGTTCGATTAGATGAAATTGTCTTCTTTTTATTTGAAAAAACGATTGTTGGAATTTGCTTGTAACACCAGGAGAAGAATGCTTTAGGTGGGCGAAGCCTTTTATTAACGTAATAGTCTGCAGATTTCATAATTCAAATAGATTAATCCTTTCAAAATCTGCTTTCTTCTGACTTGGTTTAACGTTGATTTTAGATATCTCTTTCTTATTAGTGTGTTGGCTTTCATTACTAGTGCTTACATTTGCTGCAGCTTTTGATTTGACTGCCTTTAGTTCAGAATTAAAGTAATCAGCAACCCAGCCAAACACGACACTATCAGAAACCATTGCACAGTTACCATCACGCTGTTCAGATGCTTTATTAACACAATATGCATATGCATCTGCAATCGATTTGCCATCTTTACAAATATTCTCAAATAGTTCATCATCATTCTGATCACATAGGAAATTATGTATAGCATCAACAGCTGGTGAATGTTTCTGACTCATTTCATTATTCATCTTAGCCATCGCTTTCTGCTTTATTTCACTCATTATCCATCTCCTTTAGAACATAATTTTCAATTGTCGTTCTTAAATAACCAATCTTGTTATTAATTACTTCTGTTTTTGCGAAATCATCTAATCCTAAAATGGATGCCGCTCTTCTCCAGATTTCATATAGTGGTCCAATTGAAATTTTATTTATCTTTAAAATCACTGCTTCATTTGAAATAGATTCAACTGCATGCATGATTGATTTTGAGATTTCTAATGTCATGCATTCATATGAATTGTTGTTAAAAGCTTCATTTTCACGCACGCGAATAAAATCTAATTGTTCTTTTAGAAATTGCTTATTCAGAAGTGGCGGATCTATATAATCATCATCAATATAATTAGATATAATCTGATTAGATTGTATAGTTTCTAAATTGCATACATTTTTTTGATTTCTGTATACAATTTCTAAGTTTTTGTATACATTTCTGTCGAAATTGTCGCAAAGAAAACAATCCTGCATTACAACCTTTTTTGACCGTCGGTTATAATCCATGAAACGGCGCTGTATAGAGGCAGAGGTTAGAACTTCGTTTCTTTCGAATTGGTATCTATCGAAAAGCTCAAGTTCTAAACAGCTCTGCACTATTTTTTTCAATTTATCTATTTTTACGTGGATCTCGTCGGCAAAAACTTCGTATATCGATTCGTCTACTTTCATGTAGTATCCCTCGATTCCATAAATATTTGACAGCAACTCGATCCATACGTACTTGCCTAATACGGGAAAGCGCGCCTTCAATCTACGTATTTTGTTGTCTTCTTTGGTTTCAATCAGAAATGCTTTCATTCCTGATGCCATTTGTATCCTTTCTAGGTTGGTCTAACGAGGCATTGCAGGCCGTCGACCAATCGCCTTTCTATATTTATGAGATTTTCGCAATGCCTCTCGTTAGACGTCTTTCTTCTCGCTGTTTGACCAATAATTCAGCATATGAATAATTCTTTCGTTTCATTGTATTAACACACATCTTCGCATCATGGATGCACATCTGAGTTCTCGGCTGTGCCTGCTCAATTTGTGACTGTTTCTTTTTCATGATTTATATCTCCTATTTCAAAATTTAGTGATGCTTGTTTCTGATAAAATTTGCAGTTCAAGCAGTCGTTCTTTGTTTCAATTACTCTGAATCCTGCTTTAATCGGTGGGCAGCTCTGTGTTTCGGCATTCCAGCGTACACATTGTTTGCAGTCAAAACATTGTCTAATCATGATGATCACTCATTTCTTTAACTTTTCTCTGAAATGCATCAAGTTTGGATAACTCAAATTGCAATGCATTTTCCGCTTGATCATCATTAAGAATCATTATTCCTTCAGTGCTTACCTTTTTGGTGGGTAGTCCTTTTAATCTGCGAAGCTTATCTCTGATTAGCTCGTTCATAAATCAATACCAACCATAAATAAAAACACTCTTGCAAAAATGAATGCATACATTCCGATTAGTGCTATTTTTTCAAGTGCATTAATTACGTTCTTTCTTATTTTCATGTTTAACTCTCCATTTCTATTTGATATAATGAGAGTGATAGTTAAGGTCTATCACTTAAGCGCTGTGTCTTTGTCGTGACTGCGCTTTTTTAATACCCAAGTGATGCATATTCTTTAATTCTTTTTTCATCAATTCTTGCCCAAGAAACAAAATCACCAGTAGGAACCTGCTTACGATACAGTGGCTGCTTATACTTTGTTTCAAACCACGAGCGAAATGCAGTAATCATTTCCATAGCTCTTTGTTGCCCACAGGCTTCTAAGATCTGTATATCTTTAACTGTGAGATGAGGTTTTGCTAAAATCGCTAATTTGTCTTTATTTGTAGGCATATACTTCTCCTTTCCTTGCTATGATTACCCCTTTCAACTGATGTATAATCCAATTGAAAGGAGGTAGAAAATAATGGCTAAAAACAGTAAGACAACTTCTGCTAAAGTTGCTACCAAAGCATCGAGTATTCTTCGTGATGGAAGAACTAGCGCAAAATCAAAGTCTGTCGCTGGTAGTGCTTTAGCACAGAAATCCTCAAAGAAAACTAAGTAAGTTATTTTCTTTAAGTGTGCAGTACACAGCAGTTGCAATGCTTTGTACTGTTTTTTCATCTGTACAAATCTCGATATTGCCTGATAAGTCAAAAATCGCATGTAAGCACTCATGAATAAGTACTTGTATTTTTCTGTCATCACTTAATTCGGAGTCAATCTCAATAGTGTCATTTAGAAAGTTTACAAGCCCTCGTGTTAGACCTGTATCACCTTTGCAGATAACCGGTTTTTCAACAATTTCAAACTTAATTCCGCAGATATATAGTTTCTTTGGTAATTTCATTTATCCTCCTTTCCTTGTTGTGGATATTCTCTTTAGTTGATATATAATTAAACCGAAGAGGTGATTAACATGATAGATATCAAAGAAATTGTTTTGAATAAGGACGAACGGCGCTCTTTATTTACCTTTCACTTCAAGAAAAATCAGCATCGAGATGAAATTAAATGTTTTCATCGCTTGTATTGCGATTACGGTTTTTTGACCGAAAACTTATTAGATAAAGTTAATGAATTCGGCATTAACATAGGTACTGATACCTATCATCTTTCTGAACAATACGAGCGCTATTGCATCGTTCAGAGATGGAAAATATTCAATTCACTTCCAAATTGGATTGCAATTTTGATTTCCTTGATATCTCTTATCCTTAATATCCTGCTATGGCTTGAAACAAGACAGTAGCAATAATTCCTATAAAAATTCCAATTAGAAATCCTTTCTTCATTGCAGTTTTTTCTCTTTTATAGATTAGTGAGAAAAGCTGCCTTTCTTCTTTAGTGAATATTCTTTCCTCTATGGGCTTTTCATCTTTATTCATACGGCATTCCTTTCCTTGCTATGATTGCTTTCATGGATGGTCTTATCGAAAAGAATGAAGGACCAAATCAGCAAGATGAGTAGTAGCTTCAACTACTTCCGGTAGAATGCTTTCAGCTTGACTGCTGGAGGCTTTTTTTGTTTCTTTTTGTATCCAATCGCACAAATCATTTAATACTTCTTTCAATTTTTCTTCGATTTTCATATATTCTCCTTACGTTCCTCCTTTCCTTGCTATGATTGCTAATTGCCATTAAAGTGATAGATGTCATTAGGTGTAATATTTAGTGCATTACAATATATTTCTAATTCCTCAGCACTAATAACTCGCCGCCCGTTAAGAGTTTGGCTAACCTTATTTTCAGAAAATCCTGTCTTTTCAGCGATAACTCGTTGTTTGATTCCGATATGCTCGATATAATTTTTAAGACGTTCATTAACTCTCATTCTGCATCACCTCCTTTCATGTACAGATTATCTGTGCAAAATCAATATAGTACAGCAATACTGAACAGTCAATACAAAAAATACAAAATTTCTGTATTTTTTTATTTACTTCACAGATTTTTTGTATTATTTTGTGCATAGGAGGATAAAAATATGGAATTAGCCAATAATTTGAAACAAGCACGATTAGCTAAAAATATGAGTCAGGAAGAATTGGCCGCTCTTATTGGCAAATCAAAAAATGTGATTTCCAACTGGGAACGCGGCGACAATAAGCCAGATGCAGATGTTATATTTTCTCTCTGCGATATTTTGAATGTGGATGCTAATTATCTTCTTGGATGGGAAAGGAATAATTCGTTCTCAATCTCAATCACTGAGCAATCTTTCATAAAAAAATACCGCAGCTTAGACGGCTACGGTAGAAAAGCAGTTAATAGTTCATTAGAGATTGAATATGAGCGTTGTAATACAGTTATCGAAGAAGATATGCCGGCATACATTACAAAGCCTTATTACGCTGTAGGAGCGTCTGCAGGTAATGGCGAATATTTATTCGATGATCTTGATTGCACTGCAATCTCATTACCAGATACACCGCTTAACAATAAAGCGGATCTTGTCATTGCTGTTAGAGGTCATTCTATGGAACCTACTTATTATAATGGGGATAAATTATTAGTAAAAAAGCAATCAGAATTAAATATTGGGGATATTGGCGTATTCATAATCAATGGTGAAAGTTTCGTTAAAGAGCTTGGCAAAGATAAATTAATATCACACAACAAGCAGTATCAAGATATTCATTGTTCCGACTACGACAATATAACTACAGTTGGAAAGGTAATCGGAAGCATTTAATTAGATATAAGGGGAAATTTGTAATTTATGAAAAAGAAGCTAACTTTTGGGGCATTTATTTTTACATCGCTTTTTGTGATTGCTGGTATGAGCGTAATTGTGTCCAATTTTAAAAAGGGAGATTTTAGTCAGGGAATAGTTGGTATTTTTCTAGTGGTGGGAATTTCATTTCTCGACTACAAACTCTGGAATTTAATTCATATAAATCAATCGAATATCGGCTCATCAAGCCACTCTTGGTTTAAACGTATAAACTTTCCCATTGTACTCGCAGTTTTATTGGTATTAGGCTTGCTGGATGGAAACAACAAGCGAAAAGAAGAAAGTTCATCACAAACCTCCCAAAATAACGAGACCGAGAATGATAAAAAAGAGGAAGAAGAAAAGCAACTGCCAACATGCGATGGAGTATCAATTACTTCTGATTGCGTAGTTGATGGGATTACATATTCTAAATACATATATCATCCAGCAAAAGAAGCAGTAACTCATATAGAAAAAGTACAAACCGGAACAGAAACAACAACATCAGATCCTTATATTTTATGTAAGGATGGTTTCCATTGGGGTTCAAAGACGCGCAAAGGTGCTTGTTCCGGTCATAATGGTGTGGCAGACCCCGAACATGTAGATGTGATTGAAAAGCCGGTGTATGAAGAGCAAATTATTGAAGACTCTCCTGCTCAAGATGAATATTATGAAAAAGAGGAGAAACAAAAAGAGTAGTAAACATGACTAAAAGAAAGTCATCTGGCACATGAATCCTGAAGATATAGCAGAGAAATGTTATTAAGCAGTGAGAAAGGTTATACGAGTAATTTAGGTAAAAATTATGCAATATTCTAAATGGAGACTAAAAATATATAACCTAGTTGATGTGGTTGACACAACTGGTGATGATATTCCTGATTTTGACTTTTATGATTTCTTTATGATAGGAGTAATATTCACAAGTATTATCCCTCTTCTTTTCAAAGAAGATACTCCTCTATTAATAATGATTGATAAGATTACCGTTATTGTTTTTATCATAGATTATATTTTGAGATGGATAACAGCAGATATTCGAGATAAATCACATTCCATGTTGTCTTTTATTAAATATCCATTTACACCAATGGCCATAATGGACTTATTATCAATTATTCCATCTCTGACATCTTTAAACGAATCATTTAAGCTTTTGAAGATTTTCCGAGTGTTACGTTCACTCAAAATGTTCAGAGCTATGAAAGTCATGAAAGTATTTCGTGCAGCAAAATATTCAAAATCATTATCGATTATTATTGAAGTATTTAAAAACTCAAAAGAACCACTTCTAGCAGTAGGGACATTATCTGCTGCATATGTCTTTATTTCGGCACTTGTGATTTTCAATGTTGAGCCAGATTCATTCAAAACATTCTTTGATGCTGTATATTGGGCAATTGTTAGTCTTACAACAGTCGGATATGGTGATATCTATCCAACAACCACCATAGGAAGAGCGGTTGCAATGGTATCCTCTATTTTTGGAATAGCAATCGTGGCTCTACCTGCCGGAATTATCACTGCTGGATACATGCAAGCACTTGAGAAAAAAGAAATGTAATTTATAAATAGCCTTAGAGATGAAGGAGATAAGTAATATGGATGACAACATTACACAAGAAGAAAAAGACTCTGTTTTATTTAAAGAGCCACTCTGCAAAAATTGTCAAGTCAAGTATTTAGCCGAAAACAAAAATGTAGTTTATAAAATATATTCTAAAGAAAATGCTGCAGACTTTTTGTATGCTAATAATTATATAAATGTAATCTCACCTTTCAAGCATTATTTCGCTCAATGCGACAGTGATGGTAACCCAATAAAAATAGATGGGAAACACGTTTATCCAAATTCAGTTATGTTTAAAAATTATGTTGATTCATTCGTTAGAGAACGTGGTAATTATGAATATATCTTTAGAAATTTAATGCTATTAGAAGCACACATGAACGCGATTATTTCCAATGAAATACTCCTTTATTACAATATAACTTCATTTGATAAATTTGAATCATTTATTAGCGATTTAAAATCAAACATTTCTACTTCATCCGATAACGAAAAAGCAAAATCTCATATGATAGATGAAGTAGATACATTCTCCCATAAACTTGTGAGATATAAAAATATTTATGTCTTTATGGATAGATTATCTTTTTCTGAATTGATAACCATTTATAAAATGTGTGATAGTACTCTGAAAAATAAAATATTTATAGAATTCAAAAATAGGAAATACACTTTTGGCTATAATAGCGTGGGGGCTTTTGATTTTTTCTTAAAACATGTTGTTCAAATAAGAAATTGTATTTGTCACAGCAATAGTTTAGAAATTCTTATCAATTATTATCGAGTTGAATCAAACGAATATAGAAGCATACAAAGCAAAAAAGCATTTCTAAAAATAATCTCAATCTTAAAAAATTATAGAGGTGCATTATAAAACGAAAGAAACCACCAACATTATGTTAGTGGTTTCCATTCTGTCCTCCGAGGGACTACCTGCATAGATATAGTATGTTATTTCCCAATCGTGTGCAATACCTTTTATCAAAAAAAATTTAATAAATGCAAAAAAAATTACTACTAAATAGTAAAAAATTGTATTTTTTCTGCAATTATACTCGGGAAATAATTGACTGCTTAAAAGTAAATAAATCCTCTGTATATGCGAGGAACCAGCTCAAAAAATTGAGTAATCTCGGATTGTTAGAATGGCATGGCTCTAGTAAGAATGACCCTACACAAAATTATACATTTAAAAAATTCAAGTAATATAGCAACGTGGTTTCGAGTAATTTCGACCTGTTTCGAGTAAACACACGTTAAAGGCTTTTGTTATACCCGATTTTGACATAATCCAGACAGAAAGGAAGTAATCGAATGGCAACTGCACGCAAATCATTAACGTCCAAAAAAGTATCATGGGAAGCCCGATACTACATTAGAAAACCAGATGGCGGTCTTATATATAAAATTAAAAAGGGTTTTTCCACAAAATCAGAAGCACAAGCATACGGAGTCGCACATGAACACGAATCATCCGTTTCTTCAAATATCACAATGTTAGAAATGTTTGAATTGATGAGCCAATCAAACAACGCCAATAAGACAACTACCGATACGCGCAGAAACCGTCTTATTAAGTATGCTGATATAA